>Ga0134121_10002127_pt1 | contig 17533 bp, 19 predicted proteins | sample KB301_FD_96463 | JGI IMG/M metagenome (GOLD analysis project Ga0134121, IMG submission 96463) | Terrestrial soil microbial communities without Nitrogen fertilizer from Kellogg Biological Station, Michigan, USA - KB3-0-1 | ecosystem: Environmental > Terrestrial > Soil > Unclassified ... | reverse complement strand
TCCATGAAGCTGCCGGCCGAGTTGTTGCCGTTCTCGTCGTAGCTGATCTCCTCGAAGAGCGCCGGCGCGAGGCCCATGCTTAAGCCCCCGTGGATCTGGCCGTCGACGATCATCGGATTGATGATGTTGCCGCAGTCGTCGATCGCCAGGAAGCGACGGACTTTCACCTCGCCGGTGCCGCGGTCGATGTCCACGACGCAGACGTAGCTGCCGAAGGGGAAGGTCAGGTTCGGCGGATCGTAGTAGTCCACCGCCTCCAACCCCGCCTCCATGCCCGGCGGATGGTTGGTGTAGGCTGCGAAGGCCAGCTCTTGGATGGTCTTCGACTTCTGCGGCGCTCCCTTGACGGAGAACTTGCCGGGCTCCCATTCGAGGTCGTCCTCGCTGACCTCCAGGAGATACGCGGCGATCTTCTTTGCCTTGTCGCGGATCTTCCGCGCCGCCACCGCCGCGGCGGCTCCGGCCGTCGGCGTCGAGCGGCTGGCGTAGGTGCCGAGGCCGTAGGGAGCCGTGTCGGTATCCCCCTCCTCCACCTGGATATGACCCGCAGGAATGCCCAGCTCTTCGGCGACGATCTGGGCGTAGGTCGTCTCGTGCCCCTGGCCCTGCGATTTGGTGCCGAAGCGGGCGATCGCTTTGCCCGTGGGGTGGATGCGGATCTCCGCCGAGTCGAACATCTTGATGCCCAGGATGTCGAAGTCCTTGGACGGGCCGGCACCCACGATCTCGGTGAAGGAGCAGATGCCGATGCCCATCAGCTCGCCCCGCTCGCGCTTTTCCGCCTGCTCCTCCCGCAGCTCGGTGTAGCCGATCCTTTCGAGCGCCATTTCCAGCGCCGCCTTGTAGTTGCCGCTGTCGTACTCCCAGCCGAGCGCCGACTTGTAGGGGAACTGGTCAGGCCGGATGAAGTTTTTGAAGCGCAGCTCGGCCGGATCCATCTTCAGCTCCTGGGCCAGCACGTCCGTAACCCTTTCGATCGCGTGCACGGCCTCGGTGACGCGGAAGGAGCAACGGTAGGCGACGCCGCCCGGCGGCTTGTTGGTGTAGGCGGCGTCCATCTCCGTGAAGGCCGTCTTGATGTCGTAGGAGCCGGTGCAGATCGAGAACAGGCCCGCCGGATATTTCGACGGATTGGCGGCGGCGTCGGCATAGCCATGGTCGGCGAGCGTCTTGATGCGCAACGCCGTCATCGTGCCGTCCTTCTTCGCGGCGAGTTCGGCGGTCATGTGGTAGTCGCGGGCGAAGGAGTCGGCTTGCAGGTTCTCCATCCGGTCCTCGACCCACTTGATCGGCTTGCCGATCACGACCGACGCGGCGATGGCGATCACGTACCCGGGATACACCGGCACCTTGCCGCCGAAGCCGCCGCCGAGGTCCGGCGAGATGACGCGGATCTTCTCTTCCGACAGGCCGACGTGCCCGGCCACCAGGGCGATGACGGTGCGGATGGCGTGCGGCGCCTGGGTGGTCATGTAGACGGTGAGATGGGTGTCCGTCTTGTTGAAGTCGGCCACGCAGCCGCAGGTCTCGATCGAGGCGACGTGGATGCGCGGAATGTAAATGTCCTGTTTGACCGTCACCTCGGCCTCGGCGAAGGCCTTGTCGGTCGCCGCGCGGTCCCCGGTCTCCCAGTGCCAGATGTGATTGTCGGTCTTGCCTTCCTTGTCGGTGCGCAGTACGGGGGCGCCCGGCTCCAGGGCCTTTTTGGGATCGACCACCACCGGCAGCGGCTCATACTCGACCTCCACCGCGTCGACGCCGTCGGCCGCGATGTAGCGGTCGGTGGCGATCACGGCCGCCACCTCCTGCGACTGATACATCACTTTTTCGACCGGCAGCACCATCTGGGTGTCGGACATGAGCGTCGGCATCCAGTGCAGATTGAAGGACTTCAGGGTCTCGCCGGTGATCACCGCCAGCACGCCGGGGATGGCGAGGGCCTTCTCGGTGTGAATGGCAAGGATCTTGGCGTGCGCGTAGGGACTCCTGACGATGTCCATGTGGAGCATTCCGGGGAGCTTGATGTCGTCGACGTAATGGCCCTGGCCGCGGAGGAAGCGCGGATCCTCCTTGCGCTTCATCGAGTGGCCCATGCCGCAGACTTCCGGACTGGTGCGAAGTGTCGTCGTCGCCATGGCAGTCTCCTTATTTCGCGGCTTCCGCGGGCTGCCGCAACGCCGCCGACGCGTGCTGCACGGACTTGATGATGTTGACGTAGCCGGTGCACCGGCAGAGGTTGCCGGAGATCGCCTGGCGGATCTGCGCTTCGCTGGGATCGGGATTGCGGTCGAGTAGGGCCGAGCTTGTGATCATCATGCCCGGCGTGCAGAAGCCGCACTGCAGGCCGTGCTCCTGATGGAAACCGTTCTGAATGGCATGGAGCTTACCGTCCTGCTCCAGGCCTTCCACCGTCTTCACCTCGCGGCCGTCGGCCTGCACGGCGAGCACGGTGCACGACTTCACCGGCACGCCGTCGAGCAGTACCGTGCAGGCGCCGCAGTGCGTGGTGTCGCAGCCGATGTGGGTGCCGGTCATGCTCAGGGTTTCACGCAGCAGGTGGACGAGAAGGAGGCGCGATTCGACCTCCGCCTTTTGATCGGTGCCGTTGATCTTGACCTTGATTTGATGTTGCGACATGGCTCAGTGCTCCTTCGCCCAATCGATGGCCGCCTTGAGCGCGCGGCCGGTGAGGACGCGCGCCATCTGCCGCTTGTATTCAACGGCCCCGCGCCGGTCGGCGCTGGGCGTCGCGATGGCCGAGGCCCGCTGTGCCGCCTCGGCGATCACTTCGGGGCTCGGCTGTTTGCCGATGAGAAACTGCTCCGCGTCGGCGGCGCGCAACGGCGTCGGCCCGGCGTTGGTCAAGGCGATGCCGGCGCTCGCGATCTCCCCTCCCGCGCCGAGCGTCACCTGGACGGCGGACGCCGCGGTGGCGAAATCTCCCACCTTGCGCTCCAACTTCACGTACGAGCCGCCGCTGCGGGCGGGCGGCACGGGAATCCGGATCTCCGTGAGGACCTCGTCCGGCGCTAGGGCCGTCGCGAAGAGACCCACGAAAAATTGATCGATTGGAATGGTCCGCGTGCCGTTGGGGCCGGTCGCCACGATCTCTGCGCGGTAGGCCAGCATGGTGGCCGGATGATCGTTGGCCGGATCGCCGTGCGCGAGGTTGCCGCCCACGGTCGCCATGTTGCGCACCAGTGGATCGGCGATCACCGCCGCGGTCTCGGCCAACAACGGATATCTGGTCTGGATCAGCTCGGAATGTTCGAGCGCCGACTCGCGGGTGCGGCCGCCGATCTTCAGCACGCCGTCCTCTTCCTTGATGTACTCGAGGCCGGGAATGCGGCCGATGTCCACCAGGTGGCCGGCGGAGCCCAGGCGGAGCTTGAGCAGCGGCAACAGGCTCTGCCCACCGGAGAGAACCTTGGCGTCGTCGGAATGGCTCTGGAGGAACGCCAAGGCCTCGTCCAGAGTCTGCGGTGAGTGGTAGTCAAAAGAAGCCGGGATCATCGATACCTCTCCTTTCCGAACAGCGGCAGCTTACCGAGTCAACCAATAGACGAGAAGGGCGAGAAGAATCACTGCGATCCAAAATATGGGGCCACGAAGCATGCGGCCGGCCGCCCGGCCCGCGGCTTTGGCGCCCAGGGAGCCGACGTCCAGGACGTCCTCGGCCATAGGCGGCGGTGGCGCGATGGTCTGCGGGGCCGTCGCCTGGGCCGGTGCGGCGGGCTCCTGATCTACGGCCTCCACGGTTGGGGTTTCCACGGCAGGAGGTGCTACAACGGCCGGAGTTTCGAGCTCGCGGCGCATGCCGTCGGTGAACTTCTGGAAAAGCTGATCGCTGACGTCCTGGATCATGCCGCGGCCGAACTGCGCCAGCACACCCATGACGTTGACGTCGGAGACGACGGTCACCTCCGTCTCGGCCGGGCCCTTGGCGACGACGCGGCTCTTCATCCGCATGTCGGCGCCTCCCTTGCCTTTCGTTTCCTGGCCCGAGGCGGCGATGTCGGCCTCCATGGCCACCGGGTCGAGGCGCTCGAATTTCATTTTGCCGCGATAGCTCGCCGTCACCGGACCCACTTTGATGGTGATGGTGCCGGTGTAGGTCTGATCGTCCACTTTGTCGGTGATGGCGGCTCCCGGCAGGCAGCGGCCCACGCGGTAGGGATCGGTGAGGAACTCCCACACCGCGGCGGCGGGGGCTTTGACGACGAAGCTCTTGGTGATCTCCATTCCCATATTTTTTTTCCCTCAATTTTCTCCGTCAGGCAGCCAGCAGGGAAGGAGCCGCTCCAGCGACTCGAGGTTGTGGGCCGGCAGCAATCGATCGATAAAGGGCAGCGCCGCCGCCATGGCGCGGGCGGTGGGCTCGTAGCGCGCGTCCCCAGCCAGGGGATTCAGCCACAGCACCCGGCGCGCCCGGGCCTGAATGGCCCGCATCGCCCCGGCGAGCGGCTCCACGTCGCCGCGGTCGAGGCCATCGCTCAGGATGATCACGGTCGTTTGTCCATGGACGATCTCGTCGAGATAGTACGCCACAAAGTCCCCCAGGCATTCGCCGATCTTCGTGCCGCCCGACCAGTCGGGAACCTGCACGGCCAGGCGATCCAGCGTCAGGTCGACCCGGCCGGGCCGCACCCAGGGCGTCAGCCGCACCAGCGTGGTGTTGAAGGCGAAGATCTCGGTCGAGCGTTCAGAGCGTGTCACCCGGCGCAGCGCCAGCACGAAGGTGAGGAGGAACCGGGTGTGGGGATCCATGGAGCCGCTGGTGTCGCAGATCACCACGAGCCGGGGCTTTTCAATCGGCCGAGCACGGCGGGCCAGGGAGATGAGCTCGCCGCCATGGGCGACCGCGCGCCGGAAGCTGCGCCGCAGATCGGGCTCGCCGCGCCCGCGCACCGGCACCCGCCGCCGGCTGGGTCGCGTGGCGAAGCGCAGAATCAGCCGGCTGAGGAGCCGCTCCATCGCCGCCAGATCGGCGGCCGAATACTCCTCGAAGGACTTGCGGCGCAGCACGGCTTCCGGGCTGTAGCCCACCTCCTCGCCGAGGGCGGCCGCCGTCTCCTCGGACTCAACCGCCTGCCGGCCGGGCAGCTTGCCGGACCGGGGCCGGGTCTGGGTCGGAAGGCCGGGAGGCGGAATCGGCGGGTTCGACGACTCGTGGCGCACCCGCCACAGGAGATCGAAAAGCTCCTCGAACACCGCGGCGTCGCGCTGGCGGATCTTGAGCGAGGCCCGCAGGGCCCGCCGCACCTCATCACGGTCACCGAGGTCAATCAGGGTCAATGCCGTCAGGCCGTCCGCTTCGTCGCTCAGATTCACCCCGACGCCGCGCTGGCGCAGAGCCCCGGCGAAACGAGCAAGGTGGCGGACGAGGTCGGCCTGGACCGTCAACCCGTCGCCTCCGCCTCGGGGCGCCACGCGCCGGGAGGTCCGTGCCACAGGATACGGACTCGTTCCCAGCGCTTCGCGTCGACGTCGCCGCGAAACTGGACGAGAGCGCCGCTGCGATAGCGTGCGTTCGCGCTCCGGCCATGGACATAGAGCCCTGGCTTGCCGCCATCCCCGGGCATGCCGTAGGGCAGCATTTCATCCCTCAGGGTCGCGGGAAGCATGGACTCCAGAAGCGCCGCGGCCTCCGCATCCTCGAAATTTTCGCCGCCGCTCGGATAGAGCATCGCGGAGTAGGCGTAACTCCCACCCTCGGTACCGGACGCCAGATTGACGAACAGATCGCCATCGCCCAGGGTTCGCCGGGCGACGAAGCCTCGCCTCTCGCCCGCTTCCGAGAGCCGCCGGTAGTGGCTCGCGAGATGCCAGGCCGCCTGCCGGCACACCTCGGCGTCGGCGCGGTCCGCGAGCTCCAGGAGCAGCGGCTCCATATCCTCGATCCATTCGTCGACCTCGGTCGCCGCCTGCATGGCGAGCTCTTCGTGCCCCATGTCGAGCAGTCTCCGCACGTATCCCGCCCGGCCGCCGAACACCTCGTGAGCGAAGAAGTCGATGCCGTTGCTGCATGGCGACGTGTCCGGCTCGGGGTGCTTGCGCTGAGCCAGGATGGTGCAGAACCACTCCTCCACTTCGACTCCGGAGTGCTCGCCGAATTCGTCGCCGGCGAAATCGCCGTACCAGTTCGAGAAGAACGGCCCGGCGATTCCGGGGCGCTCGATCTCCTTGGCGGTCAGCATCGCCACCACCTCGCGCAGCGGCGGGGTGAGCTCGTCCGCGCGGCCGTGGTAGCGCCCCCCGAGGGAGCGCGCCGCATAGGCTCGCACCCTCTCGTCGCCATGATCGAGATAGGCCAGCAACGATTCCCATGCAGCCTCTTCCTCGGTTCCCAGGGGAGTCCGCCCATAGAGATAGGCGATTCGCGCCGCCAGCGCCAGCCCCGCGTCGTCCTCGAACGAGGCGATCCAGTCGCGGCAGCACTCCTGCGGTCCAAGGTCCGCGAGATTCTCCACGTTCACCAGGTCGTCGATGCAACGCAGCAGAGGAAGCGCTCCGGCCCGCACCAGCGGGTCCAACCCCGTCAGGAGCTCAGGCATGCGGCCCGCCACCCGCAGGGAGCGCTGCTCGGGCGCATACTCGTCGAACGGCGGGCCGTACTCAGACCACAGAACAATACGCGCGTAGTGATACGCCAGGTCCCAGACTCTCGGCTCGGCGTTGCCCAGCAGGCGCACCAGCACCGCGAAGAGGCGGTCCCAGCGGGGGTGCTCCCGCGCCCGTTCCTCGTGGAACGGGAAACGCCACAGACCCTCGAGGACGGCCAGCAGCGACGCGCGGTCGTCCGCCTCACAGGCGCGCTCAAGCTCGGAGAGCCATGGCTCCCAGGGGCCGGCGCTCGTCTCAGACGTCACTTGAGTCGTCAACTCGTCGCCTCCGCCAGGACCGCTTCCAACTCGCCCGCCCCCAGCTCGTGCAGGTCGTGTTGATCCTTGAGAATGCAGCCCAGAGTTTCCATGACGGTCTCGCGGTCGAGATGCTCGCTGTGCAGATGGCAGAGCGCCTGCGCCCAGTCGATCGTCTCCGCCACACCGGGCGCCTTGCTCAGCCGGCGGCGCCGCAGAGCCGCCATGAAGCGGCCGATCTCCTCAGCCAGGCGTGTGCTCGCGCCCGGCACTCGGGAGCGCAGGATGCGCACTTCCTTCTCCAGCGTGGGGTGCTCGATGTAGAGGTAGAGACAGCGCCGGCGCAGGGCGTCGCCGATCTCACGGGTACGGTTCGAGGTCAGCACGACGTGGGGAACGTGCTCGGCGCGGATGGTGCCCAGCTCCGGAATCGTCACCTGGAAATCCGAGAGCACCTCCAGCAGGAAGGCTTCGAAACCGTCGTCGGCGCGGTCGATCTCGTCGATGAGCAGCACCGGCGGCCCCTCGACCCGGGTGATGGCGCGCAGCAGCGGCCGCTCCAGAAGGTATTGGCGGCCGAAGATCAGGTCCTCGATCTCGCTCGCCGTCTTACCCTCGTCCTCGGCCATCCGCAGCCGTAGCATCTGGCGCTGGTAGTTCCACTCGTAGAGGGCGGTCGAGACGTCCAGCCCCTCGTAGCACTGGAGGCGGATGAGCTCGGTGGAGAGGAGGCGCGCCAGCACCTTGGCGATCTCGGTCTTCCCCACTCCGGCGTCGCCTTCGATGAGGAGCGGCCGGCGCATCTGCTGGGAGAGGAACAGGGCGGTGACGATTGCCGGATCGGCGATGTATCCCTGACCTTCCATCGCCTCCTGAAGCGCCGCGATCTCCGGCCTCAAGCCGCGCCCTCCAGAAGTTGACCCGCGTATTGCTCCGGAGCGGCGAGGAAACGCTCGCGGCAGCCGCCGCAGCAGAAATACCAGGTGCGGCCCCCGTGCTCGGCGGTGTGGCGAGCGCCGGCGATGGCGACCGTCATGCCGCAGACGGGATCGATCGCCTCGGCGGCATCCCCAACCGGTGCGGGCTCGGAGGCTCCTTGAGCCGCGGGATCCTCCCGTCGCAACTCGACGATCTCGGCCAGGATCGAGAGCGCGATCTCCTCCGGGGTGGTGGCGCCGATGTTCATCCCGGCCGGGTTGCAGATGGCGTCGAGCGCCGCGAGCTTCACGCCCCCCGCCAGCAGGATCTCCCGCATCTGGGCGAAGCGCCTCCGGCTCGCCACCACTCCCAGGTAGGAGGGCGCCATGGCCAGGGCGTCGCGGATGGCCTCCTCGTCACGCTCGCCGAGAGTGGCCACGACGGCGAACCGCGGTCCCTTGGCCGGCGCGTAGAGCCGCGGCACCCGGGCGAGGTCGGTGACCACCTGATCGGCGCCCGGGAAGAGATCGGGCTCGGCGGCGGGATCGACGGCCACGACTGAGTAGCCCATGGCCTTGCCCAGCTTCGCCAGAGCCCGGGCGGTGGGAGAGACGCCAAACACCACGAGGCGCGGCGTGGGGAGGACAGGCTCGAGATAGATCTCCACGGTCCCTCCGCTGTTGCAGGTCATGGGAAACACGGTGATGCCGGGCCGCCGCTCCAGCTCCGGATCGGGAGCAAGGACGACGAGGCGGGGCTCCCCCTCGGCGAGAGCCCGCTGCGCCTCGCGAACCACGGTCGGCTGCGTGCAACTGCCCCCGAGCCAGCCATGGAAGGTCCCTGAGGCGGTGATCAGTGCCATGTCTCCGGCCTGGGATGAGCTGGCCGGCTGGCGCCGCACCACGACCGCCAGCACGAAAGGCTCCTCCCGCTGAGCAAGGTCCGCCGCCATCTGGAGAAGCTCGGCTCGCATAGGCCGTCAACGATACGCCCGGAGAGAGGCGGGTACAAGCGGCGGCCCGTCCTCTCTGTCTGTTTATATCGGGAGCTTACGGTTTGGAGAACTGTTGGAGGCGAGCTACTTCTTTGCGGCCGTGCGCCAGTGCTGGAAGGCGAGTCTCCTCGGCGCGCCGCATCTCTGGGGAGATAGGTGCGAACCAAGCCTCAACCGCTTGTCGAGAGCTCATCGTGCCCCGTTCGACCTCGCGGCGAAAAGCGTTCTTGTAATCCGTCTGCTCGTCGACCTCGTGCGCTCCGCACAACCACATTTCCCACGTCTCGACGGTACGAGATGGAACGCAGACAGCGATCCGTTTCTCCCAGGAGGTGCCGGCCGAACCCGCAGCGGAATGAAGGGCATCGAGCCTTCCCTGAAGACCAGCCGTATCGCCGTCGATCACGACCAGCAGTCCCACGGCCTCCTGATGGTGCTGCCGAATGTAGGTGGCCCAGCGTTCGATCTTCTGCAAAACGAAGCTGGCGCCGCCGTGAGGTTTCCGAGGCTCAACATAGATTCGGCGAAAATGGCGTTCCAGGATCGGCCGGAAGAGCCGTTCCTGCTCGATGTCCTCACAGAGTAGAAGACATCTCAGTTTCTTCAGCACTCTACGCGGCTCCCCGGGCGATGAGCTCGGAAAGCTTCAGAGGAGAGGCGTCATCGGCCTCGTACGGCCTGGCGATCACAGGCCCTGAAGGCCGCTCGAACCACCAGAGAGAATCCTGAGCCAGATAATCCATGACCTCGGGATGGTGCGAAACGATCATCGCCTGCCCGTCCTGCATGTCGAGCGCATCGCGCAGAACCTGAAGCCAGGGCTGGATCTCCGGCAAGGACACGAAGTTGTCCGGTTCATCGAAGCAGAGCACCGCCCCAGGGAGAACCAAGCCACAAACGGCCGCATAAAGGACCGACAGTACCCTTTGCCCCTCGGAGAGCTCCAGCAGGTTGTAGTCGCCGGCAGGCTTCTCTTCGGCACTGAACGCAGCGAGCAGGAGCTTCGCGTCCCCCAAGCGCCGGAAGAATAGATTGCGAAACCCTGGAAGCGCCTCGCTCAGCCGGCTTTCGAGCTCGGTTCTCGCTTCGGGGCGCTCGCTATTGAGATAGCTGAAGAACGACGCGAAGTTTCGTCCATCCCGGGACAGGAAAACCTGATCCTGTTTCGAAACCGTCTCGATAGCGAAAGGATTCGGCTGCACGATCCAGAGGCGGGCCATGAAGTCTTTGAAACCTGCCAACCGGGCCATCTGCTTGGCACCGGGGGGGTCGAGATTCGGTAGGAACGACTGGTCGGGACGAAACGGAAACACCGGCCCCGCCGACTGATCGTCGCGATACAGTTGAACCTCGCCCGCCGAGAATCGATACAGCAGGGACCCGTCGAAGGTGACAGTCTCCGAACGGATGAACGGCTTGCCTGGGGTTTCCGCGGGATGCTGAATCTCCAGCGCGTAGCGATATGTTCCGCCATTGCTCTCCGCATCCATTTCGAAGCGTTGCACGTCCCGGGTGTCCCACCGAGTCCTCGAAAACGCAAACAGCTCGCTGGCAGGCTGACCCAGCACGATGAGGTCGCGTAGCCTTCCCAGGACGTCGAAGACGCTGGTCTTGCCGCTTCCGTTCCCCCCAAGCAAGAGGCTTAGGTGGCCAGGACGGAGCTCGAAGTTCACCAGCGCGCGGAAGTTGTCCGCAAAGATCCGCTTCAGCATCGGCGAGATCGTACCACGTAGGCCAGGAAAACCAGCTATGGATTCAAGGAGTTACCGTCCCGCCGAGCCAACTCCGCCAGCGAGGTGGCAGCTCTCAGCTCCTCACAAACTTGAGGTGCGTGACCTTGGGCGCGGCGACCGTCCGCACGAGATCGAGGCCGTGCAGATTGTCGCCGACGCCATCGAACAGCCGCTCGCCGCTGCCCAGGAGCACCGGCACGAGGTTGATCTCCATTTCGTCCACGAGGCCGGCCGCGAGGTATTGCTGGGCGGCTTTCGCTCCGCCGGCGAGCGAAACGTCCTGACCGCCGGCGGCCCGCCGCGCCTGTTCGAGTGCAGCTTCAATGCCCTCGGTGACGAACCTGAAGGTCGTTCCTCCCTCCATCTCGAGGGGCTCGCGGGCGTACCGTGTGAGCACGAATACCGGATGGTGGAAGGGCGGGTTGTCTCCCCACCAACCGTTCCACGGATCCTTGGAGTCCCAAGGGCCGGGGTGGCCGCCAAACATGTTGCGCCCCATCACCGTGGCTCCGATATTGACTAGCGACTCCTCGACAACCGGCGAGCTTTCGTTGACCTCTCCACCTTCCATGCCATGCATCGCTCGCCAGCTCACCAGGGGAACGACCCACTCGTGGAGGCGCATGCCGCCAATCCCCAGCGGATTGTCCACGCTCTGGCTTGGGCCGGCAATGAAGCCGTCGAGCGACATCGAGATCTTGAAACGTAGCTTGGGCACGTTACGAGCCTCCCTGATTTTCCTTCACCCGCGCATAATCCTCCGGCACGTCGAGGTCCGCGAGGGCGGCGACGGGCCAGGGGAGGACCTCCGCTTCCGACTTGTGGCGCTTCACCACCTGCCGGCCGCAGCCTTCGCCGGTCATCATCAGCAGCTCCATGAAAAGGCTGCGGTCGTAGACCATGGGCGGCGCGTTGACGCCGTCGTAGTCGGAGATGACGAGCTGCGCTGTGGTTGTGCGGTAGCGGTCGATCATGGCGGCGATCATCTCCGGGGTGACGAAAGGCATGTCCGCCAGCATCACCATGGCCGCCTGCGCCTTCATGCCCTGCACGGCCATGATGCCGCTCTTGAGCGAGGAGTTGATCCCCTGCTCGTAGAGCGGATTGAGCGCCCAGTCGAGCGGCAGCCCTTCGAGCTCGCGGGCGGCCTTGTCCGACTCGTGGCCGAGCACCACCACCAGGGGCGAGAGGCCGCCGGCCAGCGCCCGCTTCGCGGCTCGCCGCAGCACACTCTCCCCGTCCAGCTCGAAGAGGAGCTTGTTGCTGCCCATGCGGCTCGAGGTGCCGGCGGCGAGGAGAACTCCGGCGACGTTTCCGGCGCGTTCAGACGGCATGAATGGCCTCCTTGCGTTCGTTGAGGTGGCGCGGCTCGCGTCCGGCGAGATAGGCGAGCAGCTCGGCGACGATGGCGAACGCCACCTGTCGCGGCCCGTCGGCGCCGAGGTCGAGCCCGACCGGACCGTAGACCCGCTCGTCCCCCGTCATCCCGATCTCACGCAGGATGCTCTCCGTCCGGGCGTGCGGCCCCAGCATGCCCACATAGGGCACGCCCGCCGTGAGCAGACGTCGAGCCCACTCGCGGTCCTGCGCCAGCGAATGGGTCTTCACCACCGCCAGCGAACGGGCGGCGGGAGGCAGGACGATCCCCGAATCCTCGGGCCGGGCCAGCACGAGCTGGGCCGCCTGCGGAAACCAGGCTCTGTCCAGCAGGGCCGGCCGGTGATCGAGGACGGTGACGCGGAAGCCGGCGTCCGCGGCATAGGCGACGAGCGGCCGGGCGTCGTCCCCGGCGCCACAGACGAGGAGATGGGGAGGCGGCGGCAGCACCTCGCAGAAGATCGCGCGGCCGTCGATCGTCTTGACGCCCGAGCGGCCCGCAGGCAGCAATCCTCTGGCGTGCTCCACGGCCAGCCGGTCGAGGTCCGCCGAGCCCAGAGAGCCATGACCGGTGCCGTCAGGCGCCAGCACCAAGGTCGCCCCCAGGGGTTCGCCGCCGTCCACCAGGGTCATGATCGCAAACGGAGAATCGCCTGTCAGGAGACCTTGGACAGCCTCCGTCAGATCTGCAAGGGGCCCTTCCGTGGCCGTCTCCACGAAGACGTCCACCAGTCCGTTGCATCCCAGGCCGAGGCCCCACACGATGTCCTCGTCGGCGCCGGTGCTGTAATGCCGCAGGCTGGGGCGGCCCGTCGCCAGGACCCCCTTGGCCACCTCGCGTACGTCCGCCTCCAGGCAGCCGCCGCTGACGCTACCCAGGGTGTCGCCCGTCTCTTCGATGAGGAACTTGGCTCCCGGCCGGCGGTAGGCGGAGCCCACGATGTGGGTCACCGTGGCGAGCGCCGCTCGCCGCCCCGCCACCTTGATCTCGGCCAGGCGCCTGAGGATCTCGGCTGTTTCCTTCCAGTGGTTCATACCCGCCCCCCTCCGGACGCCCGTCAAAGATACGCCCTGGCGGGGGCAGGGTTCAAGCCGGCCCCGAGGGAGCTAGAATGCCAGGACATTCGGATAGGAGATCGAGATGCAACCGGAGACCCTGGCGGACAGAGCGTGGCCGACGCCGACGCGGATTGAGGCGCGGGTCGCGCCTGCCGGAGAGGTTCGCTGGAACCTGGCTCAACGAGTGGGCTTTCGCTTCCTGTTTTCGTATCTCGTCCTGTTTCTTCTCACCGGACAGGAGATCGGCCTCATCCCGTTCAGCACGCCGCTGGTCGAAAGGTACACCAAGCTCTGGTATGGGATCGCCGTCTGGACGGCCCGGCATCTTCTCCACATCCCGTCCGACTTTCCGATGAACGGGGAAGGCAGCGGGGACACCACGTTTCAATGGATTCTCCTGCCGTGCTATCTGGCGCTGGCCGGTGCCGCGACGATTCTCTGGTCCGTGCTCGACCGGAGGAGGCCCAATTACAAGCGGCTCTACGCCTGGCTCCGCTTCCTGCTGCGTTTCACGCTGGCGACGGCAATGATCACCTACGGGCTCGTCAAGGTGATTCCCAACCAGATGCCGTCTCCGCGCTCGTTCACCCTGCTGCAGCGGGTCGGCCAGCTCACGCCGATGCGGTTGCTGTGGACACTGATGGGTGCATCCCCAGCGTTCCAGACTTTCACCGGCCTGGCCGAATTTCTGGCCGGCATTCTGTTGCTGGTGCCGCGGACGGTTCTCCTGGGTTCGCTGATCTGTGCCGCGGACATGACGATGGTCTTCATGATGAACATGGGCTACGACGTGCCGGTCAAGATCATGTCGTTCCACTACCTGGTCATGGCCATCCTCCTGGTCGCACCGGACCTGCGCCGGCTGGCGGATCTGTTCCTCTTCAACCGCCCGGTCGAACCTGCCGTGGAACGTCCTCTCTTCGCGCGCCGACGGCTGGAGCAAGCCGCACAGATCGTCCTCGCCGCCTTCGGTCTCTACCTGATCGGTACGAACATCATCGAGGGCATCGATCGCTATGGGGACCGAAATCCACCGAAGCCGCCGCTCTACGGGATCTGGTCCGTCGAAGAATGGGTCGTTGACGGCAAGGACGTTTCTCAAGACACCGCCACCGTCCGGTGGCGTTGGGTGACCCTGGAAAGACCCGGCGAAATGAGATCGGAGACGACGACGGGATCGCGTGAAAACTATGCGGTGAAGCTCGACGCCGCGGCGAAGAAGATGACGCTCACGAGAAACCTGAAAGATCCGCAAGGCAAGCCCCTGCTCAACGCGGCGGGAAGGCCCCAGAAGGATACAAGCTGGCGCGGAGATTTCGCCTTCAAGGAGCCCGAGACGGACGTGCTCGTCCTCGACGGCACCCTAGGCGGCCACCCAACTCATGCCAAGCTGCACAAGATGCCCCTCATCGGCCAAGGCTTTCACTGGGTGCTCGATCCGCCCAAGGAGATGAGGGGCACGAAATGAGCCAGGCGACGATCATCGTGGAAGGTACGTTCCGCGAGGGCTACGATCAACACTTCGCCGAGTACTCGCGGATCATGAAGGCCTTTCTGGCGAAGCACCAGGTCATCACCCTGCGCCGGCAACTCGTCAAGAAGACGCTCTACGGCTCGCACACCCCCAACCTGATCATGGTGATGGACTTTCCGACCGAGGAGCTTGCCGAATCCTTGTTCTTCGAGCCGGAGTATCTCGACGTCATCCCTCTGCGGGACCGGATCTTCGCGGATTTCCGAATGTATCTGGCGGCGTATGGGGACGTCTGAGGAGACCCTACGCCGCGTTGCATGCGGTTGTCACTGACGAAGACGTAGAATCACTCGCTGGATGGGCACAATCAGGTAAGTCTGCGGAGTACCAAGGCTTGGACCGTTCCGATTCGGCTCAAACATAATGACGTCGGTACCCATCGACGAAAGGCAGTCTCTACCCTCCCGTGGGTTTCCGCTATCCAGGTAAAACTCGTAGACTCCTTCCTTTTCCGAGAGACTGCCGCATTTCCCCATGAGATCCTGTAAAACTTCCTTCAAGCTGGAAACCTTCGGTGGAGCGGCCTGGCAAATGCTCCCCAATCCGGAAAGAAGAAGAAGGATGGCTAACGTGATGCTCCTGGACATATTCGCACTCCTTAAGCCTCGTCGGAAGCTCGCCAAATCGGCGCACTCCCCTGCCAGTGATCCGCGAAGCCATTCCATTTCACCTGGAGGCAGAGCGAGGCGGCCGTACCGGAGCTCGATGAGCTGGCGCGCCTCTTGCTTTTCTTACAGGTGGCGCCAGGAGCGGTCCCGCTCCTGCGCGTAGCAACCGAAGGGAGGTACCCGGTGATCACGAGAAACATCTCTCTACCTGAGCTCGGTCTGGTGGCCAGCACCCGCGCGGCGCTGGGCGCCGGCATCGCTCTCTTGCTGGGCGAGCGGCTCGACTCCAAACCGCGGCGGGCCGTGGGCTGGACACTTCTCGCGGTAGGCGCGTTGACGACCATCCCGCTCCTCGCGGAGGTCCTGCACCACAAGCCGGCGCCCGAGGTCGCGTCATGATCAGGAAGCTCAAGTCCGGAGAATACCGTCTCTACTCGCGCAAGAAGGACGCCAAGACAGGCAAGCGGAAGAACCTGGGGACTTTCAGCTCGCTCGACGCGGCAAAGCAGCACGAGCGCGAGGTCCAGTTCTTCAAACGGGGCTGACGCTGACGCGAGAGTCCGGCCGGGGCATGCATAGGCGCGATAGTATGTCCCGGCCATGAGCCCTGATTCACCTTCCTACGACGCCTTGGTCATCGGCGGCGGCCCTGCCGGGTCGACCTCCGCGCTGGTAATGGCCCGTGCCGGGCTGAAAGTCCGGCTCCTGGAGCGCGCCCCCTTCCCTCGCTTCCATATCGGCGAATCGCTGCTGCCGCGCAACTACGCGCTGTTTCGCGAGCTCGATCTCCTCGACGCGCTCAAGGGTATCCCGAAGGTGGACAAGTACGGGGCGGAGTTCATTCTCGGCAGCGGCGGAGAGGCCTCCCTCTTCCCCTTCACCATGAGCCTGGTACCCGGCGAACCGATGTCGTTCAATTTGGAGCGCGCACCGTTCGACGCCCGGCTGCTCGACACCGCCCGGAAGGCAGGCGTTGACGTCCGCGAGAACGTCGCCGTGCGCAAAATCCTGCGCCTGGAGGATGGACGGGTCGAGGTCGCCACCGACGAAGGCGATATCTCGGCCCGCTTCCTGGTCGACGCGAGCGGCCAGTCGACGCTGCTCGGCAAGCACCTGGGCGCGCGACGGGTGCTCCCCCACCTGAAGAAAATCGCCTACTTCGGGCACTTCGAGAACGTCTGGCGGCGGCAGGGCGAAGAGGGCGGCTACATCGTGATCGTGGTCTGCGAGGAGGGGTGGTTCTGGATGATCCCTCTCGACGAGACCCGGACCAGCATCGGCATGGTCCTGCACGACCATGAAGCGCGCAAGGTGGGGCTGCCGCCAGACCAGATGCTCGCCTGGGGCATCTCCCGCTGCCCGGTGCTTCGCGAGCGCACCGCCGGGGCGACGGTGCTCACGGAAACGCACGTGCTGGCCGATTTCAGCTATCGCTGCGCGCCCTTCGCCGGTCCCGGCTACTTCCTCGTGGGCGACGCGGCGACCTTCATCGATCCCATCTTCTCGACCGGGGTCTGCCTGGGAATGATGAGCGGCGCCGAAGCCGGCCGGGCGATCGTCGCCATCGTGCAGAAAGGCGAGGCGCCCGGCCCATTGCGGCGGCGCTACATCCGCTTCATCCAGCAGAGCTCCGGGGCGTTCTTCCGCCTGGTCGACTGGTACTACGACCACTCGTTCCGCGAGCTTTTCCTGAATGGCGAGGGGCCGCTCCAGGTGCACCGCGCCGCCATGTCGATCCTTTCCGGCAACGTCTTCCCGCGCCCCACCTTCGCCCTGCGCTGGCGCTTCCAACTGCTGGGCCTCTTTACCTGGATCAACCGCTTCGTGCCCCTCGTCCCTCGCCGCGAGCGCTTCTCCCTGCGGGCCGAGCCGACGCCGGAGTTCTCCCCCGAAGAGATTTCGACCTGATCCACAATCACTGGCCGCAGCCTCTGATCTGGGTTAGCATAACGGAATGAGCCAAACACTCCGAAAAGTCGAGCCGGAACCCCGCAGCTACAGCCAAAGGATCCGCGAGCTGGTGGAGGCCGATAAAGTCGAGGGGGCCCGGAGACTGCTCGCCGAGGCCTTGAGTGGACATCATGACGAGGATCTTTCCGGCTGGGAAAGGGTGCTGGCCAAATCCAAAGGCTGGCTCTCTCCTGAAGTTGAACTCGATTTTGACAGGACTCCAGAGGTCACGTGGATCCAAGAGAAGAGCGCTCCTTATAGGGGGCAGTGGGTGGCGCTCCTGGGCGACGAGCTTCTCGCACACTCCGAATCGCTGGATGAGGTGCTCTCGAGTCTCAAACAGAACAAGCCGCCCCGTCGCGCCTTGCTGCACTACAGAACTTAGCGCGCTATCGCGCGAACCTTGGAGCCTGGGCTCGCGGGTCTTCCCACCGGTTGTTCTGTCTTGAGATGACAAAGTACGCGTAGAGAGGTATCTTGGGGCTCCGATGTTGGCGGTC
>Ga0134121_10002126_pt1 | contig 17541 bp, 8 predicted proteins | sample KB301_FD_96463 | JGI IMG/M metagenome (GOLD analysis project Ga0134121, IMG submission 96463) | Terrestrial soil microbial communities without Nitrogen fertilizer from Kellogg Biological Station, Michigan, USA - KB3-0-1 | ecosystem: Environmental > Terrestrial > Soil > Unclassified ... | reverse complement strand
TGAATATTCTTTATAGGTGTTAACGTTACTTTCTTTCCTCAACATTTTTTAGGTCTACAAGGTATGCCTAGAAGAGTTAGTGATTATCCTGATGCTTTCTATGGATGAAATGCTGTAAGTAGTATGGGTTCTTTATTATCACTTGGAGCTATTATCTTATTTATGGTTTGTTTAGGATTATATCTTGAAAAAGGAAAAGCAACTATAAGATATATATGACGTAATCCATCATTTTATACAGATAAACTAAGAAATGATTTAAATACATCTACTCCTAGTTTAGAATGAAATTTAACAGGTCCGCCTAGTCCTCATTCTTTTGTTAATTTACCTATACAACAAGCTTTTAAATTTCCTTTATAATAAAACTAAACCAAAGAACCTAAATAACAATGATTCAAGAGTAATCTTTTATTTGAATTCGTAAAGATTAACTATAATTAAATATATTTTTTTCATTATTTATAAATATAAGGCATATTAAACGTGATAATTAAGAAATAAAAGGTTCAATGGCATAAAAAAAATAAAATTAAGAAACAATTTATTTATAAATATTTTATAATAATTTAGAATTATATGTTATAGTAATATAATATTATTAAGTAATATATATACTATAGGGTGGTGGTGGGAAAAAATATGTTGTAGACTAATGGTAAGTTATGAATTTTTGATATTCATTTATGAATGTTCGAATCATTCCAACATAAAAATGATATAAAAATAAAATAAAATTGCAAAATAATTTATTTACAAACCCTTTAGAACAATTCGAAATTAGAGATTATATTACTATAGATATGCCCATATTATTTAATACTCATTTATCTTTTAATAATATGTTAGAATATTTAATTAAAAGTTTTTTAATAATTATATTATTAAATATAATGACAACTAAAATAAATAAATTTTTATATAAATATTGAGTATTAACAAAAGAAGTATTATATGATACTATAAAAAGTATGGTTATAAGTCAAATAAATAAAAGTGAAGGTCAAATATATTTTCCATATATATATGCACTTTTTATGTTTATTTTAATAAATAATCTTATAGGTTTAATACCTTATAGTTTTGCCACTACAAGTCATTTTATAATAACATTTGCATTAAGTTTTACTGTAGTAATAGGAAGTACTATTTTAGGTATAGTGTTGCATAATGTGAAATTTTTATCTTTATTTGTGCCTAAAGGATGTCCTTTAGGATTAGTACCATTATTAGTATTAATAGAATTCTTATCTTACTTAGCTAGAAATTTATCTTTAGGTTTAAGATTGGCTGCCAATATATTTTCCGGACACATGCTTCTTAATATATTAAGTGGTCTAACTTTTAAAATAATGACAACAAATATATTTTATTTTTTTGTAAGTTTATTACCTTTAGCATTTATTATTGCTTTTTCAGCTTTAGAATTTGGTATAGCCTTTATTCAAGCTCAAGTATTTGTAGTATTAACTTGTAGTTACATAAAAGATAACTTAGAATTACATTAATTTATAATACTAAAAAAAATTAATAGTTTTGAATAAACAAAAATTAATTTTTCTCTTACAATAAAAAAGCATTTCTTTTTATAACAATTACTATTTTGTTTATAATCGCATTAATTTTAGTTAGTTATTTATTATTATACTTTATAATTTATATTAACTACAAATTTGTATTATATGGATTCTTTGATAAATACACTCCAAATGTTATTAATATTATGTGATATAAATAAATATAAAAAATTATTAACTTACAGGCTAAAAATATATATAAATCAGTTGGTCATCCTTTTCATTTAGTATCTCCTTCGCCTTGACCTATTTTAACAAGTATATGTATAGGAGCATTAACAATAACAGGTGCATTTAGTATGCATATGTTTAAAAATATATATATATTTTTTTTTTTAGCTTTATCTGCAATTACATACTCTATATGTTTATGATTTAGAGATATAATAGTAGAAGGTACTTATAGAGGATATCATACTTTAGCTGTGCAAAAAGGAATATATATAGGTGTAGCTTTATTTATAATTTCAGAAGTATTTTTTTTCTTTGCTATATTTTGAGCTTATTTCCATAGTAGTTTAGGGCCAGAAATAGAAATAGGAACTCAATGACCCCCAGTAGGTATACAAGTAATAAATCCTTTTGAATTACCTTTATTAAATACTATATTGCTATTATCATCAGGAATTACAGTAACATATGCTCATCACTCTTTGATAAAAGGTGATAGAAAAGCTACTTTAAATGGATTAGTATATACTATTATTTTAGCTTTATTATTTACTGCTTGTCAAGCTATAGAATATTCTGTTTCTTCGTTTACTATTAGTGATGGTGTGTTTGGAACATGTTTTTACTTCGGTACTGGTTTCCACGGATTACATGTAATAATAGGTACTATATTTTTATTAGTAGGATTATGAAGAGTTTTAGCTTATCACTTAACTGATAATCATCACTTAGGGTTAGAAGCTGGTATATTATATTGACATTTTGTTGATGTAGTTTGATTATTCTTATATATATTTATATATTATTGAGGATCATAGAAATTAAAACTTAATAAGGTTTATTTTCTTAGATTGTTTATAAAAGAAATTTCTTTTATGTGATTATAAAAGTACATTGGGTATCAACTCTTTATGCTAATAACACTTTTAGTGTTAGCTCCTATCATAGGTATTATTATATTATGCATAGTTGATAAAAATAATGAAAAAATAAAAGAAATAGGTTTAATTTCGACATTAATAAGTTTAATAATATCTTTAATGATATTTATATTATTTGATTTCTCAAATATAGATTATCAATTTGTACAAGAAATAAGAAAAATAGAAGGAATTAATATGTATATGGGTATAGATGGTATATCTATACATTTTATTATGTTAACTACAATCATTATGCCATTAGTAATATTATCTAACTGATATTCTATATCAGATAACCAAAAATGATATATTATAATAATATTATCATTAGAAATATTATTGTTATTAGTTTTTTTAATATTAAATATATTTTTATTTTATATATTTTTTGAAAGTACTCTAATACCTTTATTCTTATTAATAGGTATTTATGGTTCAAATAATAAAATAAGAGCTAGTTTTTATTTATTTTTATATACTTTAACAGGTTCATTATTTTTATTGTTAGCTATATTATATATTTTAACAATAGTAGGAGGAACTGATTTAGATTTATTGTTTAAAAGTAATTTAAATTATAATATACAATTAATATTATTTGTTGGAATTTTTATAGCATTTGCAGTAAAAACTCCCGTAATATTTTTAAACACATGATTATTAAAAGCTCATGTTGAGTCACCTTTAGGTGGAAGTGTTATATTAGCTGCCATAGTTTTAAAATTAAGTTTATATGGTATATTTAGATTAATATTGCCTATTATACCTAAAGCCTATATTAATTATACTTATTTTATATATGTTATTGGTGTAATTACTATAATATACGCTAGTATAAGTACTTTACGTACAATAGATATAAAAGAACTTATTGCTTATAGTTCTGTATCTCATGCTGCAGTATATTTATTGGCATCTTTTAGTAACGTAATACAAGGAATAGAAGGTAGTATTTTATTAGGATTAGGGCATGGATTTGTATCTTCAGGTTTATTTATATGTGTAGGTGGAATATTATACGATAGATCACATACTAGATTAATTTCAGTATATAAAGGACTAACACAAATAATACCATTATTTTCTATAATGTTTTTTATTTTATGTTTAAGTAATGCTGGTACTCCTTTATCATTAAATTTTGTAGGTGAATTTCTTAGCTTATTTGGATCTTTTTCAAGATTACCTTTATTAGGTGCATTTGCTTGTTCTTCTATAGTATTATCAGCGGCATATACTATATATATGGCAAATAAAACTATATTTGGTGGAACTTATTCTAAGTCTTTCTTAATTAATATGAAAGATTTAAGCAAAAGAGAATTTATGTTGTTAATTATATTATTATTCTTTACTATTATTTTAGGTATATATCCTAATATAATATTAGATAGTATAGGATTCTCGGTATCAAGTTTAATATATACATAATTATATTAAACTTCTCAATTATATAGATTTAAAAATATTAAAAATGAAAGAAAATTCACGTATATACTATATATTATCTAGCAATAAAGTAACAAATTAATTCAGAAAAGCAATTTAATTAAATTTTTTAATTTTTTTCTTAATAACAGAATTACATTTAAGTAACAAAGGAATGACTGTTCATAAATGTGATGTACCCCAACCTTGAGGTTTATATTTTCAAGATAGCGCCAGTCCTTTAATGGAGGCTATAGTAGAATTACATAATTATATTATGTATTTTTTAATAACAATATTATTTTTAGTAAGTTGAGTGATGGTATCAATTATTAGAAATTATACTAAAAACAAATTTAGTCATATTTATTTAGTACATGGAACAGTTATAGAATTAATATGAACTATTTTACCTGCAATTATTCTAATAGTTATAGCTTTTCCTTCATTTAAATTACTATATATTACAGATGATGTTACAGATCCTGAAATAACATTAAAAGTAGAAGCACATCAATGATATTGAAGTTACGAATATCCTGACTTTTTAACTAGTGATAACGATTTAATAGCTTTTGATTCATATATGATTAATGAAGAAGAATTAGAAAAAGGAAAATTAAGAATGTTAGATGTAGATAATAGAGTAATATTACCAGAATTAACTCATGCTCGTTTTAATATATCTTCTACAGATGTAATTCATTCTTTAGCAAGTCCATCATTAGGTTTAAAATGTGATGCATATCCTTTTAAATTAAATCAAATATCTGTGTATTCTAATAGAGAAAGTGTTAATTATGGACAATGTTCAGAAATATGTGGATTATGACACAGTTCAATGCCTATTGTTATTGAATCTGTATCCTTGGAAAAATTCTTAATGTTTTTAAAAAATCAATAATATGTTAATATATTCAACATTACTTTTATTAACATCTAATGCTATGAATAATAGAAGAGATAGTTCAATTATATATTCAAGAATTTCTATATTTATATTAATAAATACAATATTTTTATTATATTTAATCTTAAATATTAATTATTCTTATAAAGGATTGATATTATACAATGGATATATAGATATAAAAAATTATCTTCTTATTTTCATTATATTTATATTAATAATAAGTGCCATTATAATAAGTATAAATTCTGTTTATCCTCGTACAATATTTATTAAAAATACAATACTAAATAGTAAGTATATACAAAATTTAACTAATATAACTAATAAAATGACGGATCAATATAGGATTATAGAATACCCTTTAATATTATTATTTTGTATAATGGGAGTTATATTCTTAGTATTAAGCTCAGATCTAATATCTGTTTTTTTATCTATTGAATTACAGAGTTATAGTTTATATCTAATAGCATCAATTTACAGAAATTCAGAAGCATCTATAACTGCAGGATTAACTTACTTTTTATTAGGTGGATTATCTTCTTGTATAATATTATTAGGAATAAGTTTAATTTATGTAAATTATGGTAATACTAACATAGAAAATATTTATATTATTAATAATGTTTTTAATTCATTAAAAAATAATGTATCTAGTGCAGATATTTATATTAATAATATAAATATTGTATACATATATATATATATGTATACACAATACATATATGTACAATTAGCATTAGCTATAATGTCAATAGGATTATTGTTTAAAATTTCTGCCGCTCCATTTCATTTTTGAAGTCCAGATGTATATGATGCGGTTCCTACAGTAGTTACAACTTTTATAGCAATAATACCTAAAATATCTATATTTATATTATTATACAACATATCTTATTATACATATAATGATAATTGAGTAGGATTATCATGATCAAATACTTTAATTATTTCTAGTATATTATCTTTTATAATAGGTTCTATTTTAGGATTAGTTCAATATAGAATAAAAAGATTATTTGCTTACAGTACTATATCGCATATAGGATTTATGTTATTAGGATTATCAATAAACAATTTGGAATCTATAAGAGCATTATTTTTTTACATAATGCAGTATTCTATCTCTAATTTAAATACTTTTTTAATACTAATAGTAATGGGTAATAGTTTATATACTTATATATCTAATAAGAATTATGATATAAAAGAAAGAGAATATTCCCCTATTCAATTATTATCTCAATTAAAAGGATTTATAAACATAAATCCTATATTATCCATAAGCTTATCATTAACTTTTTTTTCTTTTGTAGGAATCCCGCCTTTAATAGGATTTTTTGGAAAACAAATGATTTTAACAGCAGCAATAGATAAAGGATTTATATTTACAGTAATTATAGCCATAATTACGAGTGTAATAAGTGCAGTATATTATTTAGTATTAATAAAAAATATATATTTTGAAAAGACTGAATATAAATATAATAATAAAATAATTCAAAGTATAAATAAAAATGTAGAGACTAATAATTACATTAAATATAACAATATAATTTTATCTAGTTGTTTACCATTAATGATATCAATTATAACATTATTAATAATGTTTTTTATATTTTTCAATTATGAAATAATAAAATTAATATATATAATTACATAATATGTAATATTAGTAAAGGATATGTTTAAATAAGGTTATTTAGTTCGACTGCAAATCGAAAATACAAGGTTCAATTCCTTCTTATCCTTAAGATATCCCTAAATATATGATAATTAAAAATAAAAATGAAACTTGAAAGGTGATTTTGATCTAGTAATGCAAAAGATATAGGTACTTTATACTTAATTTTTGCATTTATAGCAGGTTTATTAGGTACAGCATATTCTATAATAATTAGAATGGAATTATCTGGACCCGGTGTACAATTTATAGCAGACAATCAATTATATAACAGTATAATAACAACTCATGCTATAGTAATGATATTTTTTATGGTAATGCCTGGTTTAATAGGAGGATTTGGAAATTTTTTAATGCCCTTAATGATAGGAGGTCCTGATATGGCATACCCAAGACTTAACAATGTAAGTTTCTGATTATTAATACCATCAATAGCCATGTTTGTAATAGGAACAAATATTGAACAAGGAGTAGGAACAGGTTGAACTTTATATCCTCCACTATCTGGTATACAAAGTCATAGTGGTCCAAGCGTAGATTTAGCTATTTTTGGTTTACACTTATCTGGTCTTAGCTCTTTATTAGGTGCTATGAACTTCATAACTACTTTATTAAATATAAGATGTCCAGGTACAAATTTACATAAAGTTTCATTATTTGGATGAGCTGTATTGGTAACAGCTGTACTATTATTATTATCTTTACCAGTTTTAGCCGGTGCAATTACAATGTTATTAACAGATAGAAATTTCAATACTTCATTTTTCGAAGTAGCAGGAGGAGGAGATCCTATATTATTTCAACATTTATTTTGATTCTTTGGACATCCTGAAGTTTATATTTTAGTAATACCAGCTTTTGGTATAATAAGTATAACTATTGCAATAGGATCAGGTAAAGGTATATTTGGATATTTAGGAATAAAGTAAATTAATGATTTTTCTTTATTATAATCTTTTACACGTTATAGATACTAATTAAAAAAAGTAATTTTTTTTTTATTAATAAGAGTTATATATCTATAATATATATATATTAAATATGTAATCATGTAACAAATTTCTGATTTAAATCAGAAAATAATTAAACGAATATAAGGTTTTTTTTATAAATAATAATATAATATATAATATATTCTATTAAGCCTAAAGGTACCTTAGTTTTGGAATTATTATAATAATTCTTAAAGGTTTAAATTAAAATAACTTAAATATTTAACTAAATATATAATAACAGTTATAAATAATTAAAGTAAGTATATCTTTTTTTAAGAAGGTATAAAAAAAAATTTTTTTAAATTAATAAAATAATAAATTATATTATTAATTTTTGAGTTTGATGATGGCTCTGATAGAACACTATCCAAATGCTTGACACATGCTAATTAAACATTATTTTATAAATAAGGTGGTGTACAGGTGAAAAAAATTATAATTATCTACCTTAAAGTAATGGCAAAATCCATTATATAAAAAAGACTAAAAGGTTGCTTTAAGATGATTAAATTATATCAGATATATATATATCTGTAATCGTAACTGAGAGGTTTATCGGTCACATAGGGTCTGAAAAAACCCCTATACGTATAGTACAGCAGTGTGGAATATTGGTCAATAGTCTAACGACTGAACCAGCAATTTGGAAGACGCAATATTAATTTTCTTGAATAAAAATATGATTATGACAATTTTATTTATAATTTGTCTTGACTAAATCTTGTGCCAGCAGTCGCGGTAATACAAGAAAGACTGGTGTTTATCATCTTTATTAGGTTTTAAGGGTACCTAGACGGATTACAATTTGAAAAAAATAATCTAGAGTTATAAAAAATAAGGAGTTGTATAGAACCATGAGAAGAGAGATCAAATGTTATGACACTTATGGGACTGATAAAGGTGAAAACAATACTCTGAAACAACTGACGTTGAGGTACGAAGGCTAGAGTAGCGAATAGGATTAGATACCCTAGTAGTTCTAGCAGAAAACTATAAATGCTATAATAATGAACTAATAGTTATTATAAATGAAAGTGTAAGCATTTCACCTCATGAGTAATTCGGCAACGTTGAAATTGAAATCATTAGACCGTTTCTGATACAAGTAGTGAAGTATGTTATTTAATTCGATAACCCTCGAAAAACCTTACCACAACTTGAATAATATTATAAAATAATATTACAAGCGTTGCACGGCTGTCTTTAGTTAATGTCGTGAGATTTTAGTATTATTAAATTTATTAACGCAAACCTTACTATTATTTAACATAATAGTTTTAGGATTAAGACAAGTCATCATGACCTTAACTTAGTTGTGGGCTATAGACGTGCCACATAATGCTTAGACAAAGGGAAGATAAATTGAAAAATTTAACTAAACCTAAAAACAAGATAATATGAATTGTAGTCTGAAACTTGACTATGTGAAAAAGGAATTACTAGTAATCGTGAAACATTATGTCACGGTGAAATACATCTCAGATGGGTACTAACCACTCGTCAGGCGTTGAAAGAAGTATATACAATAAGTTTAGAGTTTTTAGTATTTACCTTAATATATATACACATATATATTATTTTATTAAGAATTTCTTTCGTATGTGTTATTTCAATTGATGTTAAGTCGAAATATGGTTCGTGTAGTGGAAGTTGCACGGGAATAATAAAATATGATTTTTCATAAGAATTAAAGCTTTCATAGCTCAATGGTAGAGCAGAAATCTGTTAATTTTCTGGTTAAGTGTTCAAATCACTTTGAAAGCTTGTATAAATACAACATATAAATAATTTATAAATTTTATGTAACAATTTTGTTAATTTAAGTGTATTAGTTAAATGGTATAACATGATATTTCGGCTATTATGTTATAGGTTCGAGTCCTATATTCACTTATAATTACGGATTAGAACCAGTTTGGTACGGTACCTCTTTTGGGTAGAGGAATATTTATGTTCGAATCATAATAATCCGACATTTATTAATTATATAATATAACTGAAGTAAGTATTTATTTAATTTTATTTTATCTAGATCTACATTAGATTAAGATTTTAATCTAATAAAATTTTAAAATATGATTAATATATAAAAAAAAATAATTTTGAATTACTTTTTTTTTAGCATAAACAGAAACTTTTAAAGATATAATATTAAAATAAAATTTTAATATATGTAATGTATTAGAATTAAATTGCCATATATATAGGATTAATATAATAATATAGAAGAATCCTAGAGAAATTAAATAATATAAAAATATAATTAATTGAAAGATCTTATTACGTATAAGAAATAAAATCAAACGAGATTAAATTGATACATAATTGAGTAAAATATGTAAATATTTGAATAAAGGGGAACCTTCCTCTTAATCTAATTAATATATAATGAGCGATAGCCTAAAAAGCTTAGATAGTTTTTAATTTAAAAGAAGTTTTATAAAGGACTTAAGTATAATATATGAGAGTATACCTTTTGCATAATGGGACAGCAAGTTAATAATAATATGCAAGCCATAAGCTAATAAAAATAAATAAAACAAAAAGTATATTTTATTATACCCGAAGCCTAGTGATATTACCATGATCAGAATTATAAAAGTTCGAACGGGTTACTGTTGAATAAGTATCCGATGAATTATGGTAAGTAAGTGAAATGCAAATCTAACTAGGATAGCTGGTTTTCTGCGAAACCTATCTAAGTAGGTAACTTAATTTTTATATTTATAGGTACAGTATTTATTCTTTTTAGTATTATAATACTATATGTTGGGGGATCGTGAAGATTCTATCAGAAAGTAATAGATCTCGGAAGGATAAATATCTATAATTAATGAATCGGACATAAAATGATAAGATTGTATGTCTAAAGGGAAACAGCCCAGAACAAAGATATAAGGTTCCTAAATTATTATTAAGTGAAAAAAAAGATGTTCAATTCTAATGTTATTAGTTAATAGGCTTAGAATCGGCCAATTTTTGATGATCTCGTAACAGGGCACTAATATATAAATTACTTATATAATTGTACAGTTTATGAATTCTGATGATATAACGGATCTAAATAATATACCGAAACTTTGTATTAAAAAAATATATGTATTATGTTTTTTTAATGGTAGCAGAACATTGGGTAAATAGTATGTAATAGTATTTAAAATTACTATTTCAATAGATTATATCCCAAGTGATAATGCTGAACATGAGTAACTTGAGAAATTCTTGGCTAAGACTTAACGATTTTTATTACGATTTCTAATTTTAGTAAATATTTTAAAGGATAAAAAGATGAAGTTAATATTTTTTAAACCTTTGGTTCTGGAAAAGTATATAACTTATCTATACTTATAGGTTATAAACATTATATAATTATATATAATATAAATATATCGTATCAAAAAGTTAGTAGAGAATATGACGTCTATGAGTTAAAAATCATTAAGGAACTCGGCAAATTGACTCCGTAACTTAGGGATAAGGTTGGCTAATCATTTTGAATAATATCAAAAGTTTGATAAAGAAACATATAATGGTGTTGTACGACTGTTTAATTAAAACAAAGCACTTTGCATAAGATTTATAATCAAAGTATTGAGTGTGATTTCTGCCCTATGTTGGTAGGATAACTTTTTTTTTTGGTTTATTTTAATCAGATTTTTAAGGAATCTCCAATCAATGGCGGCCTTACCGATGAGGGTCTTAAGGTAGCGAAATACCTTGGCCGTTAAATGCGGTCTTGCATGAATGATGTAACGATACAACAACTGTCTCAATGATTTAACTCAGTGAAATTATTAATAGCAGTGCAGATACTGCTTACCTCTAGTTAGACGAGAAGACCCTATGCAGCTTTACTGTTACTAATTGTTGATTATATTTATCCCGTTTATAAGGTTATTGTTGAAATATAAGTGTAATACCTTTAATGAAGATTCTATAATAAAATATTTATTTACAACTCTATTGAATTTTAATATTTTTGTATTTTAATTTAATTATAATGGTTAGGAGACAGTTTATGCGGGGCACAGATCCCATAAATAGTACCTGGGTATATCTAATGTTAATTATAGTATTATTGTATTCATTATTGAATACTTTGAGTTATATTAATTTATTAAAAAATTTTAATTTAAAATTTTTTAATTCATTTTTATATTCTAGTTAAACTAGAAAAATTTTTTTTTAAGTAAGTTAAATTATATGGGAAATAAAAGTATATTAAATTATTAATAGTATATTATATTAATTATAATAATATTTGTAATAATTTATATTATATGTAAATGTAATATATATATTGTATGTTTTAATGGATTAATCTTGCTTTACTGTTTGATTTACAAATCTTTCAGTTGCGTAAGCAGAGCATATGATCGCAAAATACTGTAAGGAAAGATTTTGTATTATTGAATAAAGCTACGCTAGGGATATTTAAGTCCTCCAATTTTAATTTATTGGTAATTTAATTGGGTTAATTTTAAAAAGTACTTAAATTTAAGTATATTTAAAGCGAAATTTGTATTAATACAAATACGTTTAACGACTAATGTAAATCCTATATTTTAATATTTTTAAAATTTTTAATAAAAATGATTAAAGTATATATTTTAATGTATATTATTTATTTTAAATAATGAAAAATTTTTCTTTTTATAAATATTTAAAATATGTATCTTCTATATCCGAATGATCATCTAGTATATATACTTTTGATAAAAGAAAACTTTTTTTGTTTAATAATAATAAAAAGGTTTATGAATTAATTTATCATTACTTCAATTCTAATTTAATGTATAAAAAAACAATTGTTAATGTTAAATCTACTAACATAAATTTATTATATAAAGACTTTTTTAGTAAATTTATATTGGTAAAGTTTTATTATGTCAATAATATTTTAAATTTAATATATCCTGAAAAAGGTAATTTATTATTTTTTTCTAATAATAGTAATATTAAAGACAATAATAATTTAGTTAAAAAAACTTTAAGATTAAATAGATTACTTAAATATAGATTACGGGAAAAATTAAATTTAAAATCATTAAAAAATAGATCTGTTAATAAATTATATGTCAGTAAGCCTGAAATTAAATGTAGTATTAAAGAAGTATTTATAACTGTGTATGTATATAATAGAGAAAAATTTTTTATTTTAAAAAAATTATCTAAATTAAACACATATTTTAAATATATGTTAGAAATTAATTCTAAAACTATATTTTCAAAAAGGTCAGAAAAAATTAATTCTCCTTTCAAATATTTAAAAAAAAGTAAAGTATATAAATTATTTAATTTAGCATCATTTTATAGTTACAATTTATATAATTCAAATAATGAAAATATAGAATTTAATAATATGTTTAGATTATTTAAGTTAAATAGCAATAAATATATATTGAAGAATTTAAAAAAGATTTTATATATGAATTTAAAAAAGGTATTTATATATAAATACTACTTGGGTATTATTTATTTAACTAATTATAAATTTAATAGTAATAACTTAACAGAATTAAAAAATAAACTATATAAAATATATAAAAAAAAAATAAATATTAATATAGTAAATATTAAGTATATATATTTAGAAAATACTATGTTTTTAGATGCTTTAATGAATAAATTAAATGATAGAAAAAAAAAAGCCTTAAAGGTTATAAGAAAAGGATTAAGTTTAGGTAGAATAGTTAAATTACATCCTTTATTTTATAGAGAAAGAGAAGAAAATAATTCAAATAAAGAATTTAATAAAGTAAATGACAAATTAAACAATTTATTATTTAATTTAGAAAATAATAAATATATAAATGTAATGTCACGTCTTAAAAATAAACATGTTAGTGGTTTAAGAATAGAAGCTAAAGGAAGATTAACAAAACGATTAACGGCTTCTAGAGCAGTATATAAAATAAGTTATAAAGGATCTTTAAAAAACATATATTCTTCTTATAATAAATTATCAACATTTGTATTAAGAGGATTATCAAAATCAAATACTGTTTATGTAAATGCTAATTCCAAAAATAAAAATGGTAGTTATGGGATGAAATATTGATTAAGCACATATTAAATTAAAAATATATAAAATAAATACATAGTCTGAACCATTTTGAGAAAAATGGAAATAATAATAATTATTATAACAAATTGAACAGGCTGATAGCGCCAGAGAGTTCAAATTGAGTGCGCTGTTTGGCACCTCGATGTCGGCTTAGCTTTTCCTCATGAATGTAAGAGCCATGAAGGGTTTGACTGTTCGTCAATTAAAAAGCTACACGAGCTGGGTTTAATACGTCGTGAGACAGTATGGTTTCTATCTTCTAGAGGATGTAAAGTAAAATAAGAATAGAACTTTCGTACGAAAGGAGTTAGTTGTATTAACCAATGGTTTATTTGTTGCTTATTCAATAATAATATTATACTTATGTAAATGATAGTATAAAAATCTAAATTTTTAGGTTTTTATAATTTTATTTAAATATATATTTAAATATAAAAATAGGCATACAAAAAAGCTACGTTAGTTAAAAATAAAAGTTGAATACATATAGACTTGAAATTTATTTTATGATACTTTTATCTTAAATGTAGTATACTACTACAAATAAATATAAATAGGTTTTATATAATAAAATACTAATTTTTAATTTGCTGTATATGTTTAATATTATATTTTATTAGTTTATATTTAAATATTTATTATTGTTATGATTTGATTAATTAAATAAATACTCAGTCTTATTAACATAATAGTAATGTAACCGTTTTGTAATCGGTAAAAATAAGTGCAAATCTTATATAAGACTAACGCAGTTTGGTGTAATGTAACACTTATGACTCATGATCATAAATTTAAGGTTCAATTCCTTAAGCTGCAAAGGGTTATAGCTTAATGTAAAGCAAGCTGCTCATGATAGCTTAGATGAGTGTTCGAATCATTCTAACCTTAATAAATCCGAATGCTGAAATAGGTAGACAGTATAAACTTAAAATTTATTGATATTAATCGTAAACGTTCAAATCGTTTTTCGGATATATAAGACTCATTCGTCCAATGGTTAAGACTCGACACTTTCATTGTTGATATAAGGGTTCAATTCCCTTATGAGTTAATTTATTTATTAATAAATAGGGGATATAGTTTAATTGGTAAAACTTTGATTTTGCATATCATTAATTTAGGTTCAATTCCTAATTTCTCCATATTTGTATTGCTTAATAAGCTCAATTGGTTGAGCATAACATTGAAGATGTTTGGGTTGTAAGTTCAAGTCTTACATTAAGCGTTTTATGGATATGCTGAAATTGGTATACAGATCTTGTTTAGGTCAAGATGATATTATCGTGCAGGTTCAAGTCTTGTTATCCATAAATAAGGTGGATATAGTTTAATAGGTAGAACTACTGAATGTGGTACAGTTTATTCCTGTTCAAATCAGGATATCCTCCTTTTCCAGGATAGTTTAATTGGTTAAAACTTTAATTTCATGCATTAATAATGAGAATTCGATTTTCTCTCTTGGTAAAGAAAGATTCCGTTTGTTGGTATTTCGGGTTGAGCTGTAAACTCAATAGCTTTGGCTATCAAAGGTTCAATTCCTTTTCTTTCTATTAATTATTTTCTTCTATTGGCTTAACCGGTAAAGCAAGATACTTCTAATATCTGTATATTAGTTCAAGTCTAATATAGAAGTTTTTTAAAAAATATAATTTAAACTGACTTTACTTTATATAGATAAAATTTTATCTGTAAAGAGGAAAATATGAGCTCATAATACAATTTTTAATGTATAATTAGTATAATAGAAAAAATTTTTACAAAAAATTTGATTTTGTATTTTGAAAAATTAATTAGGGTTTTTATAATATTTATCAGTAAACTTAAACATGTTTAATATTATTTATTATTCTTATAAAAAAGGATATGTTGTAGACTAATGGTAAGTTATGAATTTTTGGTGTTCATTTATGAATGTTCGAATCATTCCAACATAAAATACGGATGAAATATAATACTAATTATTTTTATCCTTTTCTACTTCTTTTTACAAAAATAATATAAGAAATATCTTTTTATATTTGTATTAGTATTTGTATATATACAAATTTATACATCATTTTTTTTTCAGATTATTTATTAAAATCAATTGTTATATTTATACATATTTGATAGTGAATTACATTTATATATTATATATACATTAAGTATATTTTTAATTTTATTTGGATTATTTGTAATAATTAGTAAAAATCCTATTATATCTGTATTTTTTTTAATTATTTTATTTTTATCTATTTCTATTTATTTAATATTAACAGGTATAGTATATATCGGTATTTCTTATTTATTAGTATACATAGGAGCAGTATCTATATTATTTTTATTTACATTAATGTTAATAGATATAAGAATTTCTGAATTATTAACAGAAACTAATAACAACCTATATTTATCTATAAATATATCAATTTTATTTTTTGGTGCAATGTATTTTTATAATGATATATATAATAATATAGGATTAAATAATGTTAAATATATATTTTATAATACCTGAGAAGGTTCATTAATAGAAAATACAGATATAATTGCTATAGGTAATATAATATATACTAATTTATTTATATGACTTATAATATCATTATTAATTTTATTGTTAGCCATGGTAGGAGCTATTAAAATTAATATTAAATAATATTAGACAATTAATATTATTTAATATTGGATTATATTTATTTAAAGTGTACTTTAAATGTGATTATAATGTAAATAAAATCGGGACAAGTAATATAAATGTATCTTTCCTTAATATTATTACCTATTATTAGTTCAATGACTACAGGATTTTTAGGAAGAAAAATAGGTAAAACGGGGGCTCAATTTATATCAACAAGTTCTATATTTATTATTATGTTATTAAGTATAATAATATTTTTGGAAGTAGGAACTAATTCTATCTCAGTGTATTTTAATATATTTAGATGAATAGACTCTGAAATTTTATATGTATTATGAAGTTTTAATTTTGATTCATTAACTATATCTATGCTAATACCTGTATTAATAGTATCTTTTTTAGTTCATTTTTATTCTATAGGATACATGGAAACAGATCCCCATAATCAAAGATTTTTTAGTTATTTAAATTTATTTACATTTATGATGATAATATTAGTTACATCAAATAATTTATTAGTTATGTTTGTAGGTTGAGAAGGAGTAGGTGTTTGTTCATATTTGCTGGTGAATTTTTGATATACTAGAATAGCGGCAAATCAAAGTTCTATCTCGGCTTTTTTAACTAATAGAGTAGGAGATTGTTTTTTAACAATAGGTATATTTATAATAATATTATCATGTGGGAGTTTAAACTATTCTATAATATTTTCAATAGTTACATACTTTAACGATAATATAATAATGTTAATAGGAATTTGTTTATTAATAGGAGCTATGGCAAAAAGTTCTCAATTAGGTCTTCATGTATGATTACCTATGGCTATGGAAGGTCCTACACCTGTATCTGCGTTAATACATGCTGCTACAATGGTTACTGCTGGTGTATATTTATTAATACGTACTTCTAACATAATAGAATATAACAGTACTGTTTTAATATTATGTTTATGATTGGGGGGATTAACTACTATGACCAGTTCTTTAATAGGTTTTTTCCAACAAGATATCAAGAAAATAATAGCTTATTCTACTATGAGTCAGTTAGGTATGATGGTAATAGCTATAGGTTTGTCTAATTATAATACAGCTTTATTTCATTTAATAAATCACGCATTTTATAAAGCATTATTATTTTTAGGTGCAGGTTCAGTTATACATGCTATG
>Ga0134121_10002125_pt1 | contig 17546 bp, 37 predicted proteins | sample KB301_FD_96463 | JGI IMG/M metagenome (GOLD analysis project Ga0134121, IMG submission 96463) | Terrestrial soil microbial communities without Nitrogen fertilizer from Kellogg Biological Station, Michigan, USA - KB3-0-1 | ecosystem: Environmental > Terrestrial > Soil > Unclassified ... | reverse complement strand
CGGGCTCGGCGGCGGTGGTGTGGGCCTCCCGTGCTTCGTGCCTGCCGATCGATTCTGTCTCGTGCACAACACGATCGGCGGCCTCCAGGACCACCAACAACCGCTGCATCCCGAGTACATCGACACGATCTCGCGCGCGTTGCTACCGCAGGAGCGCGTGCAGGCAGGGCTCACGGAGAAGGCGCGGCGGATGCGCGGTGGGGAGCGCACCGTCGACGCCATGAACGTGCTGACCGGGCAGGACGAGGAGGCGATCGAAGAGGTGGCAAGCCGCCTAGAAGACGCGCACGACGAGAAGGTACTGGACGCGGCGAGCGAAGACGATTCTGGACCGGTGCCGTTCATTCCTCTCGGCGCACAGCTGTGGAAGTGCACCGAGCACACCACGCTGGTGTGGGCGTGTCGGCATTGCCTAGCGCAAGCTGTTGTCGAAGGCGCACTGGTGCCGTTCTTGGCCTTCTCGTCTGGGAAAGGAAAGCTCGAACCGACGGGTCAGGTGCTGAGCGCTCGCGTCGCCGCTGGTGAGGTGGAGTCGCATCTCGCTGTAGCAGACGCGCAAGGGCTCGATGTCGCCGAGCTGTTCGTACGCGTCGCCACGTTCACCCGCAAGCTGTCGAGGGACTAAAGTGGGTGTGAAACCTGACAGGTGGATTCGGTGGGCGGCGCTCACACAAGACATGATCAAGCCCTTCGAGCCACATCAGGTGCGTCGAGTGATGGGCAGCGACGTCAAGCTCATCTCATACGGCACATCGAGCTATGGCTATGACGCTCGCTGCGGAAACAAGTTCAAGATTTTCACGAACGTGAGTTCTTCAGGCGGTGTCATGGTGGTAGACCCGAAGAACTTCGATCCGAAGTCGTTCGTCGAGTTCGAGGGTGACGTCTGCACCATCCCTCCGAATTCGTTTGCACTCGCGTCCACTGTCGAGCGTTTCAAGATTCCACGAGACGTGCTCGCGATTTGTCTTGGCAAGAGCACGTACGCGCGATGCGGGATCATCGTGAACGTGACGCCGCTCGAACCGTGTCTGTCTGAAGACTCAGAGGTATTGACTGTTAATGGCTGGGTGCCAATCGCCGACGCTAAGATCGGAGATCAACTTTTGACTCGTCGTGAAGATGGAGTAGCGGAGTACAAGGCTGTAGAGAAAAAGCAGGAGCGTGAGTTCTTTGGGGAGATGTTGCATTTCGATGGAAGAAGTGTCGATCAGCTTGTCACACCAGATCACAAGCTGCCGGTCTGGCTTAGGAATTCAAGGCAGAATAGCTACAACTTCAAGTTGGCTGAGGCGCGAGATGTTTTTGGCAAGGACAACTATTCATTCGATCGAGAAGTAACTTGGGAGGGCACCGACGATACGTTAGGCATTGTTGACATTAATGGAGAGAGGTTCGCGCTAGCTACTTTTCTAAAGTTTCTTGGTTGTTGGCTGGGAGCCGGATCTGCGTACGTTGGTGCTGATGGCGGATATCACGTGAAGTTGGCAGTAGTCACCAAAGAAAACAAACGTGAATACTTTCGGCGTGTGTTGGAGGATATGGGCGTTAGGTTTAGTCTTCAAGAACGCGGATTTCATTTCTTCTCTAAACCAATCGTTCAGTATCTACAACAATTCGGGCATGCTGCCGAGAAGTACGTAGATCGTCGATGGATGAATCTTCCTGCTAAGCATCTGAGCCTCTTGTTAGAAGGACTCATGGCTTCTGATGGTACTCAGTCTACGACTACGTACACAACAGTGTCGCGTCGTCTGGCTAATGACATTCAAGAGATCATCTACAAGACTGGCGCGGCTGCGATCGTTAGGTACACCGAAGACGGTTTTACGCCTGCTTACAAGATTAGGATTTCGGATGATCACATGACGCCTAAAATGCCACCCAGAAACCACAAACTTGTGCAGTACAGTGGCAAGGTCTACGATGTCACAGTGCCTAATCATGTGTTTTTTATGCGTCGTAACGGTAAAGCTTCGTGGACAGGAAATTGCTGGGAAGGTCACGTCACGCTGGAGTTCTCGAATACGACACCGCTTCCGGCCCGCATCTACTCGAATGAAGGTGCTGTGCAGATGATCTTTCTCGGATCCGATACGTTCGCAACACACACGAGCTGCGAGACGTCCTACAAGGATCGCAAAGGCAAGTACCAAGGACAAGCAAACGAGCCAGTCCCTGCGAAAGTCTGAAAACCAGAGCACAAGGAGACTGCCATGAGCGTTGTTCGACAGATCGATGGAAAGTACCACGTTGACGAGAAGAGCCAGCTCGTCAAGACAAGCAACGGTGTGGCGATTCCGCAGGAGGAGCCGACGATACTGTTTCGCTCCCGCGATCGGTTGGCGCTGCCGGCGCTGTTGGCGTATCGGCGGCTGTGCGTCGAAGACGGCTGCAACGATCAGCATCTCAGTTCGCTCGACGAGATGATTGCCAAGTTCAAGGCGTTCTCCATAGAGCATCCAGAAGTGATGAAGCAGCCGGGCATCACTCGGGGGCTGTAATGAGTGCTGTAGATCCTGAGGCGGTAAAACGCGGGCAGCAGCTGCGAGATCAACTCCTTGACAACTTCGCGACGGTGATCAAAAACGCGTTGGACTCGGGGCACGAGAAGCGTTTTCACGTCGCAAACAGCCTGGCTTTGCACGCAGCCGAGATATCAACCGTGCTCGCTGACAAACCTCGGGTGGCAGACTTCGACGACAGTGTCGGTGTCGAGCCACTCGGCTACAACGTCAGGGGTGGCCTTAACATCATCAACGGCAACGGCGTCGCTGGCGGAGATCAGATGGAGCTGCTGCGTACGCTGATCAACGGTCTCCAGAATGTCGCCGTCAAGCGGAATGGCGAGACGCCAGCGCGAGAGTTGAACGAGCTACTCGAAGCACGTGCGGCGCTCCTGCGCCAGCAGTTGGGCACGCAGGGCATAGACGAACGAATCGAAATGCTACGAAAGGAGATTTCAAATGCTGTGGTATCTGCCGACGTTTTACGGGGACATTCGCTTGAAACGGAACGCACAGGGCACGGAGGTGTCGTGGGAGAAGCTGACGGATATGGAGCGCGTCGGGATGGCGAAGCTCCTCGCGACGGCAGCTAAAAAAGGCTGGGGTGACCGGCTAGAATTGCGTGCCGAGGGATCTTTCACGCTCGTGGCCGACCTCGCTGACGTGCAGACGCTTCTCGCAAAAGCCATCAAACCGGAGCGAGCGTTGGTCGACTTCGTGCTGTTCGAAGACGGCAAGATCGAGGAGCGCCGAGCGGCCGACGCGACACCGTTTCGGTCTCCTGAAGCGAACACGGCCGTGCCTGAGAAAGGCGTGACGGTCGCGAAGCCGACGCAAGGATGCCCGGAGCCCGATTTCGAGCGCGCTGATATTCGGGCGCGGGAAGTGCTGTTCGCGTTCCTGTCGCCAGATCAGCAGGAGGACTTCGAGAAGCGGAACGCGTTCATTTCGACGGGGGCTGGCACTGGACACCACTACGTCGTGACGTCGAGGCACGCACGAGATACTCTGTCGACGACGCGCCGGCAGCTCTACGATCTCAACGAGAAGCGCCCGTTCTGTGTGCACGACTACGCTGTGCCCGCAGCCGAAGAGATGCTGGCGATCCACCTCATGCTGCAGGACGTTCATCACGAGCGGTACTTGCGGCACTTGGAGTAGCCGATGCGCCACGAAACACGCACGTGCGACATTCCTGTTCCACACGATACGGATTTACCGGGAAGCGTGCCGATTCGCAGGTGCGGAAACCCGGTCCCTCCTGTGAGGGATCTCGGAGACGGTCCAGCGTTCGCGTGTGTTGTCATCGATACTTCTGTTGGCAGCTACGACGTGTGCGCAGAGCACGCGAAGCTGCCATTCCAAGAGCTGGTTAAATTGGTCAACGAACGCGAAGGGTGGTACCAGAAATGAGCATTTTCGTTTGTATTGAGGGCGTAGACGCGGCTGGCAAGGCAACCCAATCCAAAATCCTGGCGGAGCGTCTCGGCGCCAAGCTCTACTCGTTCCCGCGATACGACACGGAGATCGGGAAGATCATCAAGCAGCACCTGTTGGGTAAAGTCGCGCTGAGGGAGTTTCGATCTTCCGTCGACAATCCCAGCAGCGGCACAGCGTTTCCAGTCGCCTCCGAAGACCCCCTCATGTTCCAAGCTCTAATGCTAGCTGACAAGTGCAATGCAGCCGAAGAGCTTCAAGAACTGTTCCTCGCTGGCACGCCGGTAGTCTGCGATCGATGGATCCCGAGCGCGATTTGCTACGGCGCTGCAGATGGAGTGGATCGGGAGTGGTTGATGCGTGCCCACTTACCTCTTCTATCGGCTGATCTGAACATCTTCCTCGACATCACGCCCGAGGAAGCTCTTCGACGCCGGCCTGAAGCGCGAGATCGCTACGAGCGCGATCGAGAGAAGCAGAAGCGCGTGCGCGAAGAGTACCAGCGGCTGTGGGCTGGCGACTACGTGGACGACGAAACAGGCGCGCACTATGTGACGGTGGACGGCGATGGTGGAGGAAGCGGTGCCGCCGCAATCGATGTGGTAGCGGAGCGGATTTGGGTTGCAGTGGAAACGTATCGAAAGGAGCGAGAGTGATGTACGAGACGAATCGACCAACTACCCCAGCTGCGGAGGAGATTTTGGGCCGCTACTTCCCGGTGCTCGATCACGGCTTCGTGAGCCTCATCGACTACATGGGGACGGACGCGGCGATCGAGCAAGCGGCTCGCGTGAGCTACGGCTACGGTACGCGCAAGACGAACGAGACGCGAGGCCTGCTCCGCTACCTGCGGCGCCACAAGCACACCACTCCAAGTGAAATGGTGGAGCTGAAGTTCCACTGCTGCATGCCGATCTTCGTGGCGCGGCAGTGGATCCGCCACCGCACCGCCAACGTCAACGAGTACAGCGGTCGATACTCGCTCTTGCCGATGGTGTTCTACACCCCAGACGCTGAACACTTGCAGACGCAAAGCAAGACGAACAAGCAGGGGCAGAGCGGGAACGTCGTCTCGGCGGAGGTGTATAGAAAAGCGCGTGAAGGGTGGGAGACGAATCGAGAAGCAGTTGCGCTCGACTATGCGTGGATGAACGCCAACGACGTCGCGCGCGAGCTGGCGCGTATCGATCTGCCGCTGTCGACGTACACGCAGTGGTACTGGAAGATCGATCTGCACAACCTTTTGCACTTCCTGACTCTGCGGGTGGACAGCCACGCGCAGCGCGAGATCCGCGTCTTCGGTGAGATCATGGCCGGGATGCTCAAGCGCGTCGCGCCGATGTCGTACGAGGCGTGGATCGACTACGATGTGTGCGGGGCGCGCATGTCGCGGATGGAGATGGAGGCGCTCCGGATTCTTGTGCAGCACGGATCGCTAGATACCATTTCTCTGCTTCTATCGACCGGGCGAGGACTGTCGAACGATCAACTAGCGGCGCTCGGAATGGGCGTGCGTGAGGTCGATGAATTCCTAACCAAACTCCAGCCGAAGCCCACGCCAGACTTCGAGCTGGACTTGTCGAAGGCTGTCGATGGCTCGGTCTTCGAGACACGGTTCGCAACAGCGACAGGCGAGAAGAAGTGATGCGCATCGTCTATGTGGCTGGAAAATTTACCGGACCAACTGCCTGGGCGATCGAGCAGAACATTCGCGCCGCTGAGGATCTCGCGATGCAGGTCATTCTGTGCGGAGCGATGCCGCTCTGTCCGCACGCGAATACACGATACGCTCACGGCAGCGCTCCCGAGGACTTCTTCTACGAAGGCACACTGGAGCTGCTGCGGCGGTGCGACGCTGTCATTCGCGTGGCCGGGTGGGAGGACTCGAAGGGCGCTCGGCGTGAGGTGGCGGAAGCAGAAGCGCGAGGGATGCCCGTGTTCGATGCGCCTGTTCAGCTCGTGCACTGGCTCGTGGAATTAGGAGAAGGAACAAGATCATGACCGCACCAGCACAGCTCGTCTGCAATCACTGCCGCAAGCCGATGAACGGTTACTTTCGAATCGAGCGCTTCAACGCTCGCGGCGAGACCACAGTCACGACCAGCGTCTGCAGCGCGCTGTGCTTGGCCGGCTGGGCGCAGAACTACATCGTGACAGCCGGCACGGTGGGCGTGATGCAGGCCAAGAACGTGATCACGAACTTGCTCGAAGCGGTGCGAGGGCCGAAGAAGTGAGCGGGCTGCACGGATGAGCGCTAGCGCTGTCGATCCGATCTTGCTCGAAGCGATGCGCGAGGTCGACGCACTCACGCCAGCGTGCCCACCGATCGCTCCGCAAGTGGCTACGATCGACAACACGTGCAACGCGAAGATCGGGAAGCACGCGTGTGGCAAGCTGGCGGGGCACAAGGACGACTACCATCAGGCACGAAACGGAACTCTATGGCTAACAGATACCGCGTATCACTACGATTGGAGGACGCGAAAGGAGACAGTCGTGCCTCGCTATACGCAAGATACCGGACCGCGCCCGCCTGGCGCCGAGATCAATCCGGCCGCACAGGAGTTCGCACTTCCTGACGGGTCGAGCGTGCTGATCTCGCGTGTCGAGCGCGACGGTTGGAAAGCTGTACTAGAGGAGATCGCGCTGCGTGCCTGACATCTCGATCTACATCTGCGGTGTCCCCGATACGCGACTCGTCTGCAAGACGCCTGGCTGCGGGAAGCGAACGTCGTTCACGTGCACGATGCCGCTCGCGGGCAAGAGAATCGGCCGCGTGTGTGGCAGACCCGTATGCATCGACTGCCTTCGAGGAACGGCGAGCTGCCCACCGCACCAAGCAAGGAGCGCGAAGAGATGAACACGACAGTACCGACGCGCTGGCGCGCTGACGGTGGCGATTGGACGATTGGCGTGAACGCTTGCGACCAGCACGGGATCCCGCGAGGGCTCGGTGGAGGCGTGCGCTGGCTGCGGCGCGGGTTCGAAGCGTGGGCACACGCCTACGCGAAAGAGAAGACGAAGAAGTTCCGAACCGAGGAGAAAGCGAAGCGCTGGGTCGAGAAGACGATGCGAGCGCTCACGCGCGTTTGACCCCTCGCGCCTGTCAGGTGTACGCTTCTTCTTCAACGAGGTGGTACACATGATTCTTGGCGCACCGAACCGCACGTCTCCCTTCCAACGGCCTGCAGCGGCGAGCGGCTCTTTCCAGCCCAAGCTCCCGCTCACCGGCTTTTTCAGCCACTTTCACCCGCTCACGCAGGTGACTCACTCGATGCGCTCGGCGCGGATGTACAGTCCGCCGCTCGTGCCGTCGATGGGGCCGCAGCCGCTCCCCGCGGTTCCGGCACCGCAGCCGGCCGCTCCAGTCGCGCCGCCCATCCCGACTCCGGGGGGCACCGCGGGGTTCGGCGGCTCGGGATTCGGATCGCACGGCGCCATGCAGCACGCTCATGTCGATCCTTATATGGTGATGCGCCAGGGCGTGATCCCGGGCGTCTCGCCGAGCGGGTCGAACATCCGGTACGGCGTGAGTCACGCGGGCGATCGCGTGCACCGCTCGCTGCCGTTCCAGACGGCGCCACTGCCTCCGCTGCCGCCCCCGCCTCCTGCGATGCCTGCCGTTCCGGCGACGGGCGTGAAGGGGTTTCTCGGTGCGCTCGAAGACCATCTCGGGTTTCCGTCCCGGCGTCGATGGTGGCAGCGTCGATCTGCGCACGCGATGCTCTCGCCGATGCCGAGCCAGACGGTCGCTTCGGGAGGCTGCGAGCGCCTCGGTCCGCGCTCCGACGGGCTCTACGTGACGATCTGCAATGGGCAGGTCACGCAGTACGATGACGGGCAGGGCAACGTGCGCGCCAACCCGTACGCGACCGTCTGAACCGTCGCCAAATCTCGTGCGTCACCAGTATCCAAATCCGGACGCGGTTCCATACACGTCCACGCAACCGGCCGGGTTCCCGTGTCAGCTCACGACGCAGGATCCTGGCCGGATGTATCCCGTGCACAACCACGGGGCGTTTCTGCGCGAAGACGGCAACGGCAACACGGACGTCGCGGCAGGACACTTTCACCGTGTCGTCAACTTTCGTGTGCAGGCCGATCCGTCTGATGGCCACACGCACGAGATGACGATGCTCCCGTGCGGGGTCGGGGCGCCGCACACCACCGGCCGCAACGGACCGATTCAGGCGCTGCAGCCGGGATTGAACGGTCTCGGCGATTTGGCGCCCACGCCGACCGCGTTGCCACCGACGCGTCCGGGATTTTCGGTGTGGCCGTGGGTCGTCGGCGCCGTTGTGGTGTCGGGCCTCGTGATCGGTGGCGTCCTGCTGATGCGGAGCGAAGCATGACTCGTGCAGCTGTCGATTCTCTCGTCCGTCACGCGAACGTGCTCCTGCGCGCAGGAGATTGCCAGGGCGCGCAGCAGGCGCTTGGCCAAGCATGGCTGGCGCTCGGCGAGTACAGCGCAGCGCTGGCGAAGCGAGGCGTGTCTCCTGCGACGGCGGTGTCGCTGCACAAGGCGATCTCGAAAGCGCTGGTCGCGGCTGGGCGGCGGTGCGCCAATCCGGATGCGCTGATGCCGCCGTCGGGGCAGCGCACTGGACAGAACCCGGATCTCCTGGCGCCGTCTTTTCGCGGGCCAGGCGACACGATTTACAACAGCCTGACCACGACGCTGACGACGCTCGGGATCGTCGGGGCGGTGTTCGGTCTTGGGTACGGGCTCTACACGATGTACAAGGCGAGCTGAGCGCGATGGCGCGCAAGCAGACAGCTTCTGCGACAGTGAAGGCGCTGAAGAAGCGCGTTCCGCGGCTGGTGCGGAACCTCACGACAGCGTTGCGGCGCGGTGACTGCCGTACAGCATTCGAAGAGTACGGAGAGCTGGCCGTCGTCGCTAGCGCGCACCGTCGATTTGCGTGGAACAACCGACCGACGATCGTCAGCGAGTCGTCGTTGCGTCGGCTTCGCAACGCGCTTCACACGAAGTGCAAGTTGCATCGTGAGCCCTACGAGAAATGATCCTCGGCACCACCCTCGGCGCGGTTCGCACGACGCCCATCCGCGCCATTCAGCAGACGCTCAACCATCTCGGCACGGGCGTGCAGGTCACCGGCCGACTCGACAACGCCACCGTGCAGGCGATCAACGGCGTGTTCGGCGGCTGGGACGACGCACCGCCGTACTTGCGCACCGGGCAGCTCTCGCAGCACGACATCGCTCGGCACCTCGCCGACGTATCGAAGTACCTGCATCTGGCGGCGAGCGGCGCCATGACGGTGGCGGCAGGATGAAGCGATGACTTTCGGAACACCCACAACCGATCTCCAGCCCGCGTCGGTTGACGAGCGGCTCGCGCACATCATGTGCATGCAGCGCCGGCTGGAGTGCATCACGCGCCAGAATCGCGGCATCAGCTTTCTCGGCGTGTTCTTGGCGACATCGCTGGCGCTGTGGGCGTACAGCGTGGCGCGAGAGCCTCGACGGTGAAGAAAGGTCCAAAAGCCGTTCGCACGACCGTGCTCAAGCGGGGAGTGAATCCGCGGTGGTCGCTCGTGCGTGTCCGTCGGAAGTTGACCCGGGGGTCGTGGAAGGCTTACGGTTGAGGTCATGGCAGCGGCGTGTGATCTGACGCAGTTCCTGCGCTCGCGTGGCGCTCGCGAGTCCCGCGCGTATATGGCGGTGGGCGTGCAAACCGCGCGGCAGGTATTGCGCCGAAGAAAACCGTTCACGTCGTTTGATCTGGCGTTCCGACGACTTCCAGGCATGACACCGAAGCTCGCGCAGCACTACGCTGCGGAATTCCTTGGAACGTTCAGTGAACCCGATCGTGCTTCGGCACGGGGTCCGGCGAGTATCGTTCAGGCGTGTCCGGTGTTGACGGCGCGCACGAAGAAGCTGTGGAAGGGATACTGATGCCATACATCATCGTCAAGAAGAATGGCAAGCCGTACAAGTGGGATCGGATGCGCCCGCTTCTCTCGCAGCATGACGTCGCTGACTACTCGCGCGACGGAAAGCTCGTCGGAGATTGCTGGACGTTCAAGAGCCCGGTCACGATGCGCACCGTGACGGTCGGCGCGTGCAAGACGGAGACGCCGTCACATCTGTGGGGCGCCCGTCGGAAGCGGAGACGCTGATGGCCAACATCATTCGCGGCTATGTCGGTCAGAACGGCACCGTGCTCAAGAGCGGATCTGGACAGATCTTCGGTCGCGGTCGCAAGATCGGCTGCACGAAGATCCGGCCCGGCGCGCCCGGCTCGTGGATCTCGAACGAGCGGTGCAGCTACCATTTCCGCGTCGAAGGCAAGCCGTACTCGTGTCGTGGATACGGCGACGAGCTGGCGGCGACCTGTCGCGAGATGAAGAAGGCGCCGAAGGGACTCGCAGGCGCTCGACGTCGAGGGAGACGCTGATGCCCAAGTATTTCTTGGTCGCGAAGGACGGGCAAGAAGCGCGTTCGCACCGCGCCTTCTCGGCGTCGGAGCTGCGCGTCTATAAGGACGCGCCGAGCTGCTACACGTTCATCAACGAGCTGACGAATAGCGTGAAGAACGTCGGCGCGTGCGGACGGAAGAAGCGGCGAGCGCTCGCAGGCGCTCGACGTCGAAGGAGACGCTGACGTGGCCACGCGAAAGCGCAAAGCGAAGTGGTGCGTGGAGGCCAACACGAACGAGGGCCGGCACGGCACGCGCGAGGGCTGGAAGCCAATCTACTGCTCCAGCTCGAAGGCGAAAGCGAAGAAGGATGCGCGTGCCTGGTCTCGCGACGTCGGGCAGAGCACGCGCGTGGTTCCGGCGTGATGAGGAGACGCTGATGGCCAAGAAGCGCATCAAGTCCATTCGCGTCGGGAAGTGCACCGTGAGCATCCACCGCGATTCGGAGTTCGACGAGTTCATCGTGACGACGAAGGCGCCGGTTCGGCGTTGGAACGGCACGTACCACACGACCGAGAAGAGCGACGCTCGGGGGACGGCCGCGCACCAGATCCGGCAGCTCCGCAAGAGCGGGGTGTGTGGCTGATGGCTCTGCGGAACAAAGTGTCGCCTGGCTGCATCATGCGCTGGTCTGCAGAAGGCGGCGCCACGCTCGCACGGCTGAGCGAGCAGTGCAACGCGAAAGAACCTGTTGTTCGCGCTGCGGTGAAAAAGCTGTTGGCGAAGGGCGCAGTTACGGTGAAACGCGGTTACCTCGGTTATCGCGGAAACGCCGCGTGGCAAGCAAAGCACGCCATCGTGCTGCACAAGCGCGGTGTGAGCTATGACACGGATACGCAGGCGTTTCTGTTGCCGAACGGCAAGCGTGTCTCTGCACGCGTGAAGCGATCGTACTAACGGTGAAATGTTCTCCGCCGTTGGACAAGTCGGCTCTCCGTCCCAAGAGCCCGATCTAGCTTTCTGGGCGAGACAGCTCTCCGAGCACTGCCTGTTCTTCTCGCTCGGCTTCGAAGACGTTCCCTTTCGCACGCAGGCTGCAGCGCTGCACAAGGCTTGGGAGCAAGCTCGGCCGAGTATCACGCTGCCAGTCGCGCTCCGTCTCGCGGCCGAGACCCGCGCGTACAAGACATCGGCGCTTGCTGCCCTACAAGAACGCTGGCTCGGCTGGATCTTCCCGACTTTCGTTGACCACACGCGCCGCGAGCTGGATCTCTTCGTCGCGCACGCGACCGGGCAAGTCGTGAGCCCGACAGAGGACGCGACGTCGTGGCTGCGGTTCATGGCCGAGCACGCGGCGTTCGCGGCGCACTTGATGGACCCAGTAGAGGGGCAGACGATTCGCGAGGCGCTTGCGTTCGTGGGCCACTTCTCGCAGCTCCAGCAAGCGTGCTCAAAGGGCGTGACCGATACGCTGCTAGCGATGTCGCAGAACGCAGGACAGGGGCTCGACGCGTTCGTGGCCGGGCCGGTCTCGAAGGCGCGGTCGGTGATTCATCCCGTCTTGGCCGTGCACGTGCTGCGCGAGGGGCGCAGGTTCCTCTACACAGTCGATCGCCTCCGACGCAGCTAGCTCGACATCTCCATCGCCGGCAGCAGCTTCGGCGCTACCGTCAACGCGTGCACAACTGGAATGAGATTCGCCTGCGGACGCCGCGCCAGGAGCCACAGGATCGGGAGCGCTCCCCCTTCATTCGATCCTGACAACGAGGACCGCGCGTGCGTGAACAGCGATACGAGCGCGTGCCGTTTCCAGAACACGAACATCGCGCCTGCGCCTACCCCGAGCCCGACTGCGAATGGGTGCTGCATGACCGCACAAGCGTACCGCGGGGCGCCGCCTTGACGCAACCGTAGGCCATCCCTTACGCTGATCAGCAGATGCCTGGCGTCGAGGTGTACACAATCTCCGGTCTCGGAGCGCCGAAGGACGTGCCGGGCACGCTCGACTACCATATCGCGCATCCGGCGTCTTCGTCAGGTCCGGCTTCACCTGTCGTGCGTCTCCAGAATGCGCTGCGGGCGCTCGGCACGACTGCAGGAGATCCGCAGCTCACGTCGGTGTCGATTGACGGTGTGGTCGGGCCGGCGACGGTCAAGGCCACGAACTACGCGCTCGCGAACTTCGTCGGGGCGACGCCGGGCTTCCCAAAAGCGAACCTCACGGCCATCCAGGTGCGGCAGAGCGCTGCCGTGCTCGCCGATCGCATCGAGGCGCGCACCAAGGCGAGCGGCGGCACCGTGCCTCCTCCGCCAGCCGTGACAGCGAAGAGCCGAGCCGTCTCGCACGCCCCTGCTTTTGTTCCCGAGGCTCCACCCGAGCCGGATCGGCGCTGGGTGTTCTGGGTCGTAGGCGGCGTCGGCACGATCGTGCTGCTCTCGGCCGTGACTATCGCGCTGAAGAAGCGCAGAGGAGCAACCGCGTGAGCACTCGTGCAGCGGAACCAGCAGTATTGTTCGACGCGCCACTAACGAACGCGTTCAAGCCGTCGAAGTGGATCGCGATCGTGTCGCGCGAGTTCACGTTCGACTTCGACCTCGTAGCTGCTGGCGGACCTTCGACGGTCCAGTATTACCTGGAGTTCGCCAACATCCCTGGTGGCCCGGCGTACCGTGAGATCGCGCAGGAGGACACAGGCAGCGGCGTCGTGCAAATGCCGATCGTGATTCGGACGTTCACCGACAACAACGGCACGAACCTCGCAGACGGGACGTACCATTTCGACACCGAGTACGTTCGACGCCATCGCCTGGTCCGCGTGCAAATTCAAGCGACGGCTGGAACGGTTCGCGCGAAGATCACAGCTCCGTTCGGAATCCCTGTCTGACCTTTGAAAGGAAATGATGATGGCGGCAAACGGCGATCCCGAAGAGACCCCACAACCGGAGCGCATCATCGCGAATCCACAGAATCGAGAGATCGTGACGATTCTCGGGAATCTCGTTATCGAAGCGCGGCAGCACACTCTTGGCCTGCGGGCGCTCTACGACATGGCGCGTGACTGGTCGGGCGTGGTCCCCCGAGCGTGGGGCTACAAGCTCATCGAAGAGGAAGAGCGCCACGTCGAGCGCTCCACCGCGCAGCTCATCGCGCTGCGAGCCGTCGTCGGATAGTATCGAGCGACGACTGCGACAGCCATACCTCTTCGACGTCTTGCTCTTTCGACCTCGCTCGGCGGAGACCTAAGCCGCGCGGAATCACGGCTCGGGCCGCTTCTATCGTGGCGGCGTATCGTGTCGCATCTCCTTGCACGAACACCCGTGACGGGCCGTGCCCGTAGAACTTGCGCACGGTGAACGGGTAGTTTGGCGTTCTGAAAATTATCCAGCCCTCGACCATAGCGCGTCCAGTCTAGCGGATGATGTACTCTTTCACTGCTCCACGCTTCGACGCCTTCGAGTTCATCGTGCCTTGCCGCTCGACGGGATGTAGCTCGAAGTCCTTCGCGTAGAGCTGCTCGACGATAGGCGACGCAGAGTTCGAGAGCAGAACGTGCACGCCTCGGCGCTTGAGCCGGAGAGCCATGTCGCGCAGATCGACTTGGTCTTTGTGCGTGAAGCCTTCGGTCGTGTAGCTCGTGAAGTTCGCTGTGGTGGAGACGGGGACGTACGGCGAGTCTGCATATACGAAATCGCCTTCGATCGCAGCGTGCTCGACCTGGCGAAAGTCGTGCGCAAGAAGACAAGCCTTCTGGCGATCAGGCAGGCCTGCAAGCGCATCGTGCGCTCGCGCGATTGTGTCTTCGTCGGCGATAGTCTTGCGATCTGGATCCCAAGGCACGTTGAACTGCCCTTTTCTGTTCACGCGGTACAGTCCGTTGAATGCCGCCTTGTTCATGTAGATGAGGTGTGCCGCGCGTGCAACAGAATCGAGGGTGCGCGGGTCGAGACCGCGCACAAAGTAGTAGTGTTCTTTAGAGTGCGCTGTTTCGATTTGCTGCAGCAGCACGATGAGCGCCATGTGTTGATCACGCACCGTCGTGTACGCGTGGATCAGCTCGGCATTCGAATCGGATAGCGTTGCACGCGGTGGCTGCAGCGTGAAGAAGAGCGCGCCTCCGCCGAGGAAGCACTCCCTATAGGTGTGGTACGCCGTCGGTACGAACTTCAGCAGCTCTGGTACCAATTTCGCTTTTCCCCCGACCCAACGGACAAAAGGTTTGGCCGGGGTAGCCGCATCCTCTTCACTTGCCAGCGCAGCGCTCATTGCCAGTCTCCTAACACATTTGCCAAGAGACTGACAAATCGCCTATCTTCCTCGTCGATGCCCCTGCGCCCGACTATCGTTATCACCGGAAGCATTCGCGTGGAAGGCGGCGACAAGCGCGTGGCGAAGCAGCGTGAAGAGAGCCGCGACGCCGATGTGGTCCGCCAGGCTGTCACACAGACGCGCGAGGTCACGACAGATCGCCGAGACGCCAACGTGGTCTCGACCGGGTACATGCGGCGTGTGAGGCTGTTGCGTGTGGTCAACACGCCTTTCGGCGCGCTGATCGACGCGGAAAAGCTGAAGGACGTGAAAGAGCTGATCGCAAGCGCGGACAAGGCTGTGGCCGATTTCAACAAGCAGCGAGGCGTGAACGCGACAGCACAGCTCACGAACGGCATGCTCTGGGAGCCCCTGCGCGGCAATCGATTGCTCGCCGTGGAGAGCTGGCTCTCGCGGGGCGTCGCCAAAAAGGATCCCGAAGCTGTACAGGCCGTGAAGGCGCTCGCGCCATTGTCGCCTTCTTGACTCAGGTGCGGCGAGGGCTCTATCCTCGCAGGCATGGACGCACAGCAAGGTTCTGCGCTCGGCGCGATGCTCACTCAGGTGGGGCCGTTCCTCACGGATCTGTACTTGAAGGTCGCGCCGCTGCTCGACCAACCCGTGATCCGGTTCCCATACAACTTTCCGCTCTCGCAGTCGCAGGTGATCCCGCCAGGACAGAGCAACGTCGTGCTGTTCCAGCCGGACTTCAACTACAACCTGGAGTGGCCATTCGAGATCGAGAAGATCGGATTCTCGCAGGATCCGGCGCACACCACGCGAGATTGGCGCGTGTCGTTCATGGATCAGACGTTCAATCAGCCGTGGCAGAAGTCAAACACTGGCATCCTCGTCGCCACGCTGCTCGACACGAACACCGACAAGTACGTGCTGAAGTGGCCGTGGCCGATTCGCCCGAAAGGCGGCGGGCTGCAGATCGTGGTCACGAACCTCGACACCGTCAACCCGATCACGATTGATCTCAACATCGAGGGCTCTCAGTTGGTTCCGCGCGGACAGATGCCTCGGTAGTGCTGCATGCGCGGTCTCGGTAATCTTCCGTTCGGCAGCCGGCACACGCCTGGCGTTGAGGGCGCGCCCAACGCAGAGCCTGTCGGAGCGCTGAGCGGGGCGCCCCCGCGGACCGCGCTCTATCGCCGGCTGATCACAGGCAATCCACAGGCCATCGTAACCGGCACGCCCGAGAACCGCACGGTCACGCTGGTGCCTCCGCTCGTCGGGTGGACGATCTACGTCGGCGACGCGAGTGTCTCGCCAGCAAGCGGCATCGCGCTCATCCCGGGGCTGAACAACATCATCAACATTCCCGGGCTACAGGATTTGTGGGCCGTGACAGACGCACCGATCGCGCTGCCACTCTCGGTTCAGATCGCCATCGTCCTCATGGCGGAGCAACAGCGCCGCGTCGGCTAAAACCGGTGCTTCCCTTTCCCTTGGTTATCCTCGGGCTTGCCGGTGTCGCTGCCGCTGCGGTCGGGCTGACGCACGGACCGAACCTTCGCTACGTCGCTGCGGGGCTGCGCATGCCGCTCGCATACGTGCAAGCAGCATCGAGGTGGAGCAAGAGGCGCGGGCTTCCCCTTGATTGGGTGTTGGCTACGATCCTCGTCGAATCTGGTGGCAATCCTCGCGCAGCCGGTGATGCTGACGGGCGCAGCGCCGGGCTCATGCAAGTCAACACCGTAGCGCACGCCGATGAGATGCGCGCCGCGGGCGTGACGCGCGAGCGGATGTTCGCTCCGGCGACGAACATCGAGTGGGGCACCAAGTACATGCAGCAGTACCGCGATGAGGTACTGGCGGCAGCCGGCGGACGGGCTCTGCCAGCACCTCTCGGGGAGCTGATGCGACTCGCATACAAAGGCCCTGAGGCAGTGAAGAGCGTGCTTCGGCGCGGTGGCAACCCGCTCACGGCATTGTCGTGGGCGCCGGAGGCGATCTCGAACTGGCGGCAGAAGCTCGCGATCGTGCAAGGCGCGGAGGCTCGGGGGCGGTCGCTTGCACGGCGTGGCGCTCCTCGGGTATCCTGATCCCATGATCGCACGGACGTACTACGTCGTGATGCCGGAAGCCGAGAGCGGCAACGTGGCACTCGACATCGTGGTCGAAGGGTTCCCGGGGTCGCAGGCGGACCCGATCGACGCAGGCAACTCGCCGGCCGGGTGGAACGGCGGAAACGGATCGTACTACGAGATCCGCTCGCGGCCGATTCGACTCCCGGTGGAGGTGGGCGACGACGGATTCGTGCCGCGGTTCAATCTCGGATGGCTGTGCTCGGTCACGCCGATCAGCACGATCGCCGCTCTTGCACTTCCGGGTGTGCAATTCTCGGCGTCGCTGCAGGCTTCGCTGAATGCGACGCCGCTGACCGATCCCTCGTACGGGCCGGTGATTCGGCTGGCGGGCACCGCGGCGGCCGTGGGCGGCATGGCGCTCACCGTGCAGCTCCAGATCATGGAAGCCAAGGACGAGGATCGCGCTTCGACGGGGACGTGATGGCGAAGCGTGGCATCAAAGTGTGTTGGTGGTTTCCGAAGTATGGGCACCACTACTCAACGTGCCGGACGCTGTCGGCTACGCAGCACAGATCTCGGCGTGAGGCGGCGGAGACAGTGCTCATGCAGAACCCCGGTGCAGTCGTGGAGGTGTGGGGCACGGGAAGAGCGCGGCCGACAACGTATCGCAAGCGAGCCGGACAAGTGAGGCGCGTCGGATGATCTCCTCCACGCTCGGCGCCGGCTACGCCATCGCCCCGGTTCCCTTCTACCAGGCGCCGATCAGCCGCTCGACGCAAGCTTCGCTGCCTGCGCACGCCGGCACCTTCGTGCAGCGGTCGCCGCTCAATGTCGTGCGCGAGGCCGAAGCCTGTGCGACCTACCCGAAGGATCTCTCG
>Ga0134121_10002124_pt1 | contig 17567 bp, 15 predicted proteins | sample KB301_FD_96463 | JGI IMG/M metagenome (GOLD analysis project Ga0134121, IMG submission 96463) | Terrestrial soil microbial communities without Nitrogen fertilizer from Kellogg Biological Station, Michigan, USA - KB3-0-1 | ecosystem: Environmental > Terrestrial > Soil > Unclassified ... | reverse complement strand
CACTCAACCTCTACCTTTATCGCGCCGGCAGCATCCAATACATCGCCACCGCCAACAGCGGCAACGTCCTCCTCGGCGGCTCGATCGGCAGCCTTGGCACGTCCGCTTCTCCGCTCACGCCCGACGGCACGCACCTGTTGTTCCTCTCAAGCGCGGAGTTCACCAGCCAGCCGCTGGGCGGCACCACCCAGCTCTTTCAATACGACCAGCCCAACAACACCGTCACGTGCATCTCCTGCCCGCCGGACGGCTCGGTCCCGGCCTTCGGCGTCGCGTTCCCCGTCGCCAACCCGACCGGCAACTCCGATCAGCGCTTCCAAAGCGACGACGGCCACACTGTGGTCTTCGAGACCCAGGCCCGCCTGCTCCCACAAGACGTCAACACCGCCTTCGACGTCTACATGTGGCACGACGGCGACCTCTCCCTCGTCTCCGACGGCCACAACCAACTCGACTCGATCCTGATGAGCACCGACGCGGCCGGCCACAACGTGTTCTTCACGACCAACGCGCGGCTCGCACCCCAAGACGACGAGAACACGAGCAAGCTCTACGACGCCCGCCTCGGCGGCGGCTTCCCACTCAACCCGCCCCCACCGCCCTGCGCCGACGACAGCTGCCAACCACCGCTGAGCAACGATCCCGTCTACACCCCCGGCGGCAGCGAAACCTACACCGGACCCGGCAACCAAACCGGACACACCAGCCACTCGAGACACCTCGCGATCCTGGCGCTCACACCCGCCGCCCGCCGCCAACTCCTGCACACCGGCCACACCACACTCAAGATCCACGCCAACAAGCGCGGCAAGCTCCGCATCCGCCTCACCTCGACCGCACATCGCCACCGCACAACCCTTGCGACCCTCACCCGCACCCTCCGCAAGACCGGCACGATCCGCATCCAGATCCACCTCACACGACACGCACGCACCACGCTGCACGCCGGCACAACCATCCGCTTCACGATCACCCTCAACGGCCACACCATCAGCCGCACCGCAAGGCTCCCAACATGACGACATAGCCAGCCGAGAGCGTAGGCGGACCGAGCCGCGGCCTCGCGCTCCGGACACAGCCGTCAGCAGGCGCTGTCGGCGGGACCCTGCGATAGCGTTCAGCCGCATGCCGGCACCTCGCGCCTTCCCGCTCGCCGCCTGTGCGGCCGCGGCCGTCCTCGCAGCAACCGTCGCCGGCTGCGACTACGGGAGCCCGGCGACGATCACGCCCCAACAGCAGCAGGCACGCATCGCGTTCCTCGACGCGCACGCCGACTTCTCCGATCGCGAGCTCGCGCAGCTGTGCCCCGGGCTCTACCCGACTGACTTCCTCACGAACACGAGCAAGTACCGGGAGGCGAAGCGGGACGGCAAGCGCAAGGCACCGAAGGTCACCGCCACCGACCGTGCGCAGGCGCACGCCGCCGGCTGCGACGTGCGGCCGTGAACGACCGCGACCGGCGGCCCATGAACCAGACCACGCTCGAGCGCCTCGCGGACCTGCTCGTCGGCTTCGGCGCCAACGTCCAGCCCGGACAGCTCGTCGCCGTCAGCTCCGAGCTCGGCAAGGAGCCGCTCACCCGCGCGATCGCCGCGAGCGCCTACCGCCACGGCGCCCTCTACGTCGACGTCTCCTACGCCGACCCGCACGTCCGTCGCGCGCGCATCGAGCACGGCAGCGACGAGGCGCTCGAGACCGTCCCCTCGTGGATCGGCCAACGCATCCTCGCGCTCGGCGAGCAGCGCTGCGCTCGCGTCGCGCTGACCGGCCCGGTCGCGCCGGGTCTGCTCGACGACCTCGACCCCGCACGCGTCGGCAGCGACCGCTCGCAGGCGCTGCGCGAGGCCGGTCAGGTCATCAACGAGCGCACGACCAACTGGACGATCGGACCGTGCCCCACGCCCGCCTGGGCGCAGCTCGTGCACCCCGACCTCGACCCGGACGCGGCGCTCGCGACGCTCTGGGAGGAGATCGTCCACGTCTGCCGCCTCGACGAGGCCGACCCGGTCGCCGCGTGGCGCGAACGCATGGCGACGCTCACGTCCGCCGCCGAGCGGCTCACCGCCGCCCGCTTCGACGCGCTCCACTTCGAAGGGCCCGGAACGGACCTGACCGTCGGCCTGCTGCCCAGCTCCCGCTGGATGAGCGCCGCGTTCTCGACCGTCGAGGACCTCCCGCACGTGCCGAACATCCCCTCCGAGGAGGTCTTCACCACCCCGGACCCGGCGCGCACCGAAGGCGTCGTGCGCTCGACCAAGCCGCTGCAGCTCGGCGAGGCGACCGTCCGCGGCCTCAGCGTCCGCTTCGAGGGCGGCCGCGCGACGGCGATCGACGCCGACCAGGGCGCCGAGACGCTGCAGGCGCATCTCGCGCGCGACGAGGGCGGGGCACGGCTGGGCGAGGTCGCGCTCGTGGATCGCGAGGGCCGCATCGGACCGCTCGGGACCGTCTTCTACGACACGCTCCTCGACGAGAACGCCGCCAGTCACCTCGCGTTCGGCTGCGGGTTCGAGTTCGCGCTCGAGGACCCCGACGACGCGGCCCGCTCCAACCGCAGTGAGATCCACGTCGACTTCATGATCGGCGGCGACGACGTCGACGTGACCGGCATCCGCGCCGACGGCACGCGCGAGCCCGTGCTGCGCAACGGCAGCTGGGCTACGTGAGCGCCGCAGCCTCGGCCAGCGCCTCCTCCCACCTGCGCACGTTCTCCGCGACCCGCTCGCCCGCGGCCCACTTCGCCGCGCGCTTGACGAGCTTGCGCCGTGCCCGCTCGTCGCGCACCAGCCGGTCGAGCTCCTCGAACCACTGCTCGTCGGCGACCAGCCTCCCACCCTGCTTCTCACCCATCCCCGTGTACGGACCGATCGGCGAGGCGAGCCACGGCACGCCGGCCGCCCCGTACTCCTTCAGCTTCACGTTCGAGCGCGCGCGGTTGAACGGGATGTCGGCGATCGGCGCGATCCCGACGTCGAACTGGACCACCAGCGGCGCCAGCTCCTGATATTGGACTTTCGGATGGCACGCGTAGCGCTCGCGCGGCAGGCCGAGGTCCAGGCCGATGCTCACGATCCGCAGCGACGGGTGCAGCTCGAGCAGGCGCGCGAGCACGTCGCGCAGGCCCAGGTGCACGAGGTCGTAGCGATGCTCGCCGCAGGCCGTCCAGCCGACCGTGACGCCGTTGCCGCCGCGTCGCGCCTCGACGGGGCCCGGGTCGTACTCGGCCGGCAGGTAGTTCTCGACCACACGCACCCGCTCGGCCCCCCACTCGTGGTACTGCTCGGCCAGCACCGCGCTCGGCGTCGTCACCACGTGCGCCAGTCGCATCATGCGGATCATGTCCGAGCGGATCTGCTGGGAGCGCAGCGCGCCTCTCTTCGTCGCGGGCTCGCCTATCCCCTCCGGACCGGTCGTCAGGTCGTCGTCGTTGTCCCACACGATCCCGACCCCGGCGGCGCGCAGCTGCTCGGCGGCTCTGCGCACGGGTGCGTCGCAGTAGCGGTAGATGTGCACGACGTCGCAGCCGTGCAACGCGTCCAGCCGCGGCCCGCGACGCGCGTGGTCCCATGCCAGCACGACCTCGTGGCCGCGACGGACGAGCTGGAGCACCGGCAGCCCGCGATAGACGGAGTTGACCATCTCCAGGTCTGTCAGCAGCCCGACGCGCACGGTCCGCTCACCCCCGCCCTCGCTCGATCGCTTCCCGGAACGCCGCCTGCCAGGCGCTGCCCGCCGCCCTGATCGTCTGGCCCTCCGCCCACTCCCGCGCACGCGCGGCCAAGGCGCGCGCGCGATCGCGGTCCTCCACGACCGCTCTCAGCGCCTCCAACCACTCGCCCTCGCGGACGAGCAGGCCGCCCTGCGACTCGCCCATCCCGACGTACGGCCCCACCGGCGAGGCAAGCCACATCGCGCCGGCGGCGCCGTACTCCTTGAGCTTCACGTTCGAGCGCGCGTGGTTGAACGGGACGTCGCGCAGCGGGGCGAGCCCGACGTCCCACTCCGACTCCGTCGCGATCAGCTGCTCGAACGGCACGATCGGATGGTGCAGGTAGCGATGGCCGCCGATCTTGAGGTCGGCGCCGATCGCCACCACGCGCACGCCGTCGTGCGCGGCCATCAGCGCCTTCAGCGTCTCGCCGATCTTCATCTTGCGCAGGTCCGGTTCGTGCTCCTCGGCCGCCGTGATCCCGATCACGAGGCCCTGGTGACGGCGGCGTCTGTGCTGAACGTCCTGCGGGGCGAGGTGGTTCTCGATCACGCGCACCTGCTCGACGCCCGCTTCGCGGTAGACCCCCGCCAAGTGCTCGTTCGTGGTGGTGAGCAGCTGCGCTCTGCGCCCGATCTCGACCGCGCGCTTGAAGTGCCGCCGCGCGCCGCGTCTGCCGCCGAGCTGGCGCAGCGATTCGCTGCCGCGCGGCGCGGCGAGAATGTTGTCGTCGCTGTCCCAGACGACTGCGATCCCGCGTGCGCGCGCTCGTTCGACGAGCTTCACCGCCTCCTCGTCGAAGAACTGCTGCAGGTGCAGGACGTCCCACTTCGGCGCCGCGCCGTTGTCGAGCGCACCGTAGGAGGGATGGCCGGGCCAGAGGATCGTGTGGCCGCGCCGCTCGAGCTCGCGCAGCGGCAGGATCGCGCGGTAGCGGCCGTTCGACGTTCTCGGCCGGCACATCACCGCGATCCGCATCCCGACGGCCATCTCAGCTCCTCTGCCGCCGTGCGCGCACCGCCAGGACGGCCGCGCCGCCGCCCAGCAGCGCGAGCCCGAGCAGGCTCAGCAGGAGGCCCGCGCGCAGCCCGGGGACCCGATAGATCCACACGATCCGATGCTGGCCCGGACCGACGACCACGCCCCGCATGACGTCGTTGACATGCAGCGCCGGCGCCGTATCACCGTCGACGCGCACCGTCCAGCCATCGGTGAAGTCGTCGTTGAGCACGACGAGCCCCCGTCGCGTGAGCGTCGCGTTCAGCGTCACGGAGGAGTTCGCCTCGCTCGCGACCGCGACGCGACCGCCGGCGCCCGTCCCGGCGAGCGCGGCGACCCCGGGCTGGTCGCGTTCGACGACGACCGTGCGGCGCGGGTCGAACCCGTCACCGACAAGCGCCGCGCGCGTTGCGTCCTCGTCTGCCGTCAGGCGCACCCGCGGGGCGACGAGCGCGCGCGGAACCGCGTTGGGGTTGACGAAGATCGTGGCGTCGGAGCCCGCATAGACCCGCTGGAGCGGTTGCAGCGCGCGGTCGCCGAGCGGCAGGGTGGCCACGCCCGGACCGGCGAGGACGTAGCGCGCGCCAAGGACGCTGACGACCTTCGCGGCCTGCGGGCTGAGCCCGTCGATCTTGAACGGCTGCCAGTTCGTCTGCTCGGGTTCTGCGGTCAGCCACAGCCGGTAGTAGCGCAGCGTCGGCTGCGGCGGGTCGTAGCCGCGGACGTCGTCGAGCCCGTAGATGAGCGACCACTCAGTTGGCAGCTCGTATTCGAACCCCACGAATCGCCCCGCGTCCGCGTGCCGCTGCAGGTAGGCGATCGCCGGCGTCCGCGGTGGGATGACCTTCGACGCCGGTCCCATCGGCTGGTAGCCGACCGCGAAGTGATAGGCGTCGAGCGCGGCGAGCGCCACGAGGCCGACCGCCAGCGCCGTCGTCCACTCGGGCCGGCGCCGCGCGGCGATCAGCGCGCAGAGAACACCGCCGGCGAACAGCAGGAACCAGGCGATGGCCGTGAGCGACAGCACCCCCGGGCTTGAGGAGTCGCTGCCCGTGAAGACGTGCTGCACGAAGCGGCCCATGTCCCCTGCGCGCGTGTGCACGGTGGCGATCGCGCCCAATCCGACGACGACCGCCCCGATCGCCACCGCCATCCGCCGGGGCTCGTCCCGCGCCCGCTCCAGCACGGCCTGCAATCCGAACGCCGCGAGCACGGCGACGGCGAACGCGAAGACGAAGTGCATGCGCTGGTTCTGCACGAGGTCGAACGCCGGCAGGTGGATCACGAGGTCGTAGAGGCCGGGCGTGTGCAGCGGGATCGCGAGACCGAGCACGCCGAGCACCGCGAACGGCGCCTTGCGTCGCCATGCGCCGCGTGTGACGAGGCCGCCACCGGCGAGGATCAACGCCACAGCCCCCGCGTAGAACGTGCGCTCGTTGTAGTTGGCGTCTTCAAGACCCGTCGCTTCGAGCAGGCGTTCCGACAGCTCGGCGCCGCCCGGCCGACCCCACCAGCCCGGGAACAGCACCGATCTGATCGCGGTGAACGGCATGTGCGCACCGGGGAGCGAGCCGCCACCGCCACCCTGACGCGCGGCCGTCCCGAGCGTGCCGTGGCTCGAGAGCACCTCCGGCACGAGCATCGCCCCCATCAGCAGCACGCCGGTGCCCAACCCGCCGAGCACGAGTCCGAGCGTGCGCGCTCGCTGCGCGAGCGGTCCCTCGCGCAGGAGCGCGAAGCGCAGCAGCGCGTAGAGGCCGGCCGCGGCGATCAGATGGACCTGCATGCCGGGATGCCCGCCGCCGAGGCCGATCGCGGTCACGAGCGCGAGGCCGACCGCGCTGCCGAGCCCTCCGCGCTCGAAGATCCGCTCGACCAGCAGGACGATCCACGGCAGCAGCACCGCGACCGCCGGCAGCGTCTCGTGCGTGAGCCAGGTGATGTTGATCGCCGAGAACGCGAAGGCGATCCCCGCGAGCAAGCCGGGAAGGAACCCGAGGCGCAGCTGACGCACGAGCAGGTAGGTGCCGAATCCGCCCGTCCACAGCTTCAGCCCCGCGGCGAGGCCGATCGCGTAGTTGAGCGGGAGGATCCACAGCGGCAGGCTGAAGATCGAGAAGAGCCCCGTCTGCGGGTTCGAGTAGAAGGGCGCCCCCGCGAACACGTGCGGATTCCACGCCGGGAACGTGCCCTGCTGGAGCATCTCGCGCGCGAAGAAGCGCCATGGGTAGTCCGCGAGCGGGATGTCGGTGAGGAGGCCGTTCGTGTACTGCGCGACCCCCGGTGGGTGAGCGCTCCGCCACGGGACGAGGTTCCACAGGAAGGCGTTCGGCGAGAGGATGTCCCCGCCGATCAGCACAGGCCACAGGTAGATCAGGACGAACAGCGCGATCAGCAGGGCAGCCGAGAGATGGGGACGCGCGACGAGCACCCGCACGCGTGTGTCCGCCAGCCCCTGCATCCGCCGGCGTGAGCGCGCGGGCTCGGGCGGAGGCGCTCTCGTGCGCGCACCCGCTCGCCGATTTGCGCCACGCGTCGCCCCTGACGATTTCCCCCGGCTCGCCATGGCGCGATCTTCTCATAAGCAGATCGGCTCGGTACGCATTGCTCTGCCTGGTTGACGCCTTGCCGTATTATTGGCTGCGTTGCCTGCGAGCTCAGGGGGAGCCTCGCGGCGTCATCGCGACGCGCGTCGCCAAGCTATGCGTTCTGCTTTTGCATCCGGCCTGCTGGAGCTCGCCGCCGTGGACGAGCGCATCATCCTGCTCACCGGCGACCTCGGCTTCGCGGTGCTCGAACCGTTCGCCGAGCGCTTCCCGGACCGCTTCGTGAACGTCGGTGTCGCGGAGCAGAACATGGTCGGGATCGCGACCGGGCTCGCCGAGGCCGGCTACACGCCCTACGTCTATTCGATCGCCACGTTCGCCTCGATGCGCGGCTACGAGTTCATCCGCAACGGGCCGATCCTGCACCAGCTGCCGGTGCGGGTCGTCGGCGTCGGCGGCGGCATGGACTACGGCCACAACGGGATGACCCACTACGCCCTGGAGGACGCGGGGATCATGCGCGTGCAGCCGGGCATCGCCGTCGTCGCGCCGGCCGACCCGCAGCAGACGCGCATCGCGTTGCCCGCGGTGCAGGCGCTCCCCGGCCCCGCATACCTGCGCCTGGGCAAGGAGTCCGCTCCGGTGGCCGGACTCGACGGGCGCTTCGCGCTCGGGCGCGCGGAGCGGATCGGCGAGGGACGCGACGTCGCGATCGTCGCGCTGGGCGGGATCGCCGCGCAGGCGGTCGCCGCAGCCGAGGTGCTCGCCGCCGACGGGATCGAGGCCACCGTCGCGGTCGTCTCGAGCCTCAACCCCGCACCGGTCGACGACCTCGCCGAGCTGCTCGGCGACGTGCCGCTCGCACTCACCGCGGAGGCCCACTACGTCAACGGCGCGGTCGGCTCGCTCGTCGCCGAGGTGATCGCCGAGCAGCGGCTGGACTGCCGCCTCGTGCGCGCGGGCCTGCGCGCCACCCCAGCCGGCGTGACCGGCAGCCGCCCCTACCTCGACGAGCGCCACGGACTCTCTCCCGCCCGGCTGGCCGCCGCCGTCGCAACCGCCATCACGATGGGAGTCCCGACGCCATGAGCACCGCGCCGTTCGCCTCGCTGATCCTGCCGATCCACAACCAGGCCGACCACATCGGCGGCGTGATCGGCGGCTTCCTCGCCGACTTCGCGAAGCTCGAGCGCGACTGCGAGCTCGTGCTCGTGCCCAACGGCTGCCGCGACGCCTCGGTGGAGATCTGCGCCGAGTGGGCGGCGCGCGCGCCCGAAGCGATTCAGATGACGGTGCTCGAGCGAGGCGGCTGGGGCGCCGCGATCAACGCGGGCCTAGCGCTGGCGCGCGGCGAGGTCGTCGGCTACACGAACTCCGCGCGCACCCGGCCGGAGACGGCGACGTTGATGCTCGCCTACGCGATCGCGTACCCGAACACCGCCCTCAAGGCGACGCGGCGGATCCGCGAGAGCGCGCTGCGCCGGCTTGGATCGGTCATCTACAACTTCGAGTGCCGCCGCCTGTTCGACCTTGCGACCTGGGACATCGACGGCACGCCGAAGTTCTTCCCGCGCAAGTTCCACCATCTGATGGGGCTCGACAGCGACGCCGAGCTCTACGACCTCGAGTGGATGCGTGCCTGCCGCTACGCCGGCTACCCGCTCGTCGAGATCCCGATCTACCCGACCGAACGCCTCGGCGGACGCTCCTCGACCAACCTCCGTACCGCCTCGCGCATGCTGCTCGGCGCCTACCGCATGCGCGGCTCGTTCCACAGCGCACCGCCCGGCGGGGCCTTCCCTGCGCCATCGGCGCCCGATGAGCTGCACGCGCCGGTCGTCGGCGACGTCGGGCGCGCGGCGAGCTGAGCCGACCGCGCTAGCGCCGCAGGACAGCCAGCAGGGAGAGCCCTGCGGGGATGACGCGCTCGCCGCCGCGCAGCCAGGCGCCCTCCAGGCGCAGCGCCAGCTCGAGCGTCGGCGAGAGCCATTGCGGGGTCAGCTCGACGTCCGATCTGTGGGCGTCGTTGCCGTTCGCGACGGCCGCCTCGGCGCTGCGCAGCCGCGGGCGCTGAAGCCACCGCACGACCGCCGCCGGCGGCAACAGCAGCGAGTTGAAGTAGGTCATGCGCTCGATCCGCAGGTCCACGTCGGCGGCGAGCGAGCGCATCATGCGCCGGTCGTAGCGGCGGTAGTGACGGTTGAAGACGTCGTGGCTGGACCACAGCGCCTTGTAGGCCGGAACGGTTATCAGCAGCCGCCCGCCCGGGGCGAGCACCCGCCGCAGCTCACGCATCGAGACGCGATCGTCCGCGGTGTGCTCGATGACGTCGAGGGAGGTGATGAGGTCGAACGTCTCGTCCTCCCACGGCAACGACTCGACCGCACCCTGCTGCACGTCCGCATGGCCGCGACCACGCGCGACCTCGACCGAGTCGGGGTTCATGTCGAGCCCGGAGACGCTCCCGTACACCGTCAGCTCGTCGAGCAGGCGGCCCGAGCCACAGCCCGCGTCGAGCACGCGCGCGTCCGGCGGCACCGGCAGCTGCGCCAACTCGTCCTGCACGATCCGTCGCCGCCCCCGGTACCACCAGTGACGGTCCTCGTGATCGAGCATCGCCTGAACCTCGACAACGTCCATGGGGTAATTATGCCTGAACGTTCATGGTCGATGCGGCGGGTGGAGCTGCAGGCCCGCCCGCGGGGCGCTGGTAGAGTCGGCCGCGGGGGAACGAATGAGCGCAGCAACGTTGTCGCATCAGATCAGGCGAACGATCGTCGACGAGTCGGCGCGCGCGGGCGTCGGCCACATCGGCTCGGCGCTGTCGATCGCCGACATCCTCGCCGCGCTCTACGGGCCTGTGCTGCGGATCGGCGAAGCGGCCGAACCGGAGCGCGATCGCCTCGTGCTCGCGAAGGGCCACGCGGTGCTCGCGCTCTATGCGGCACTCGCCGCGAGCGGCCGGATCGAGCGCGAGCTGCTCGGCAGCTACTGCGGCGACGGGAGCGCGCTCGGCGCGCATCCGGAGCACGCGCTCGAGGGCATCGACTTCTCGACCGGCTCGCTCGGGCAGGGGCTCTCGATCGCGGTCGGAGCGGCGCTCGCGGCGCGGCGACAGCGCTCGCCGCGGCGCGTCTTCGCGTTGATGAGCGACGCCGAGCAGAACGAGGGCTCGATATGGGAGGCGGCGATGTTCGCCGCGCACCACCGGCTCGCGAACCTCGTCGCGATCGTCGACGTCAACGGCCAGCAGGCGCTCGGCTACACCCGCGACGTGCTCGATCCCGGCCCGCCCGCGCGGGCGCGTTGGGAGGCCTTCGGCTGGGACGTGCACGACGTCGACGGCCACGACCCCGACGGCATGGCGGCGCTGATCGAAGCGCTCGAGCTCGACGACGGACCACCGCACGTGCTGCTCGCCGCGACCACGTTCGGCAAGGGCGTCTCGTTCATGGAGTCGCGCATCGAGTGGCACTATCGACCGCTCACCGAGGAGCTCCACCGGCAGGCGGTCGGCGAGCTCGACGCGGCAGCCGGCACCTGAGGCGATGGCCCCAGCGCGTGCACTCGTCACCGGCGCGGCCGGCTTCGTCGGCGCCGTGCTCGCCCGCCGGCTGCTCGCGGACGGTCATCCGCTGACGCTGCTCGCCGCCCCCGGCGGGGACGGCTGGCGGCTCGACGAGCTGCACGCCGAGGCAGAGATCGTGGCGGTGGACCTGCGTGACGCGGATGCCGTCGAGCGCGCCGTCGGGCGCGCGCGACCGGAGCTCGTCTTCCATCTCGCCGCGCACGGCGCGTACTCGTGGCAGCGGTCGCTGCCGCGCATGATCGAGACGAACGTCGCCGGCACCGCGAACGTCGTCGAGGCGGCGCTCGCCGCCGGCGCGCACGCGATCGTCAACGCCGGCACCTCCTCGGAGTATGGGCTCAAGAGCCACGCCCCGCCCGAGTCCGAGCTGCCGGAGCCCAACAGCGCCTACGCCGTCACGAAGGCGGCCGCGACATTGCTCGGCGGCTGGATCGCGCGCTCGCGCGAGGTCGCCGTGACGACGTTGCGGCTGTACTCCGCCTACGGCCCGTGGGAGGAGCCGCGCCGGCTGGTGCCGGCGCTCGTGGTGCACGGGCTGGAGCACCGTCTGCCGCCGCTCGTGGACCCCGCGACCGCGCGCGACTTCGTCTACGTGGAGGACATCGCCGAGGCGTTCGTGCTCGCCGCCGAGCGCGCACGGCCGGGCGACGGTGCCGTGTACAACGTCGGCAGCGGCACGCAGACGACGCTGCGCGAGCTCGTCGAGGCGGCGCGCAGAGCGCTCGCGATCGCCGAGCAGCCGAGCTGGGGCTCGTTTCCCGCGCGCGGCTGGGACACGGACGTCTGGGTCGCCGACCCGCGCCGGATCGAGGCCGAGCTCGGCTGGCGCGCGCGCACCTCGATCGCGGACGGCCTCACCGCGACCGCCGCCTGGCTCGACGCGCGACCGCCGCTCGCAGAGCGCTACCGCGCGGCGATCCTGTCATCCGCGGCATAATTGAGAAATTGATTATCGGATTGACGATCATCGGACCCGTATATCGCACACGTGCGCACGGGCCTCTGAGATACTCGCCGCTGACGAGCGGTCGCCGTCGCGCGACCGGGGGACGCAAGGGGGACGCGTGCGCATCGCCGCACTCACCAATCCGGATCTCGTGAACTCGAACTATCGCGCCTACCAGCCGATGATGGCGCTGCGTCGCCAGGGACACGAGCTGCTGCTGAACGAGAGAGACCGGCCGATACGCCCGCAGACGCTGCTCGAAGTCGACGTCGTGCACATGCACCGCATAGCCGTGCCGGAGATCCAGCAGCTGATCGGCCGCGTGCGCGCAGCCGGAGTGGGGATCGTGTGGGACAACGACGACGACGTGACCGCGGTGCCGCGCTCGAATCCGCTCTACGCGCGCTTCGGGGGCTATCGCAGCCGCGACATGCGCGCCGGCGTGAGAGCGATGGTCCGCCTCGCCGATGTCGTCACGACGCCGAGCGCGGTGCTGGCCGACCAGTACCGCGAGCTCGGCGCCGAGGAGGTGCGCGTGCTCGAGAACTACATGCCGACCGAGTTCGCGAAGGTGCGCCCGGCGAAGCACAGGGGGATCGCGATCGCGTGCCTCGCCGCGCTTGAGCATCAGGTCGACTACCAGGAGCTCGGACTGCGCGACGTGCTGCTGCGCCTGCTCGACGCCCACTCGGACCTGCGCGTCACCAGCTTCGGGCTCGGGCTCGGGCTCGGGCACGAGCGCTATGAGCACGTTCCCGAGGTTCCCTTCCTCGAGCTCGCGAAAACGCTCTCGCGCTTCGACATGGGGATCGCACCGCTCGTCGACATACCGTGGAACCGCGCGCGCTCGAACGTCAAGCTCAAGGAGTACGCCTCGGCCGGCATTCCGTGGCTGGCCTCGCCGGTGGGTCCCTACCGCGGGATGGGCGAGCAGCAGGGCGGGCGGCTCGTGCCCGACGACGGCTGGCACGAGGCGCTGGAGCGGCTGATCACGAGCGGCCGCGAGCGCCGCAAGCTCGCCAAGCGCGCCGCCCGCTGGGTCAGCGGCGAGGGGATCGAGCAGCACGCCGGCAGATGGGAGGCCGCGTTGCGCGACGCGATCGGCTCAGCCGCCGAGCGAGCGCGCGACCGCGCCATGTAAGGCCTGCTCCCACACGCCCGCGTTCGCGCCGATCGTCTGCATGCGCCCCCACTTCGCCGCGCGCTTGGCGAGCTTGCGCCGCTCGCGCGCCTTGAGCACGAGCCGCTCGAGCGCCTCGTACCAGCCGTCGTCGGGCACGAGCCGTCCGCCCTGCTGCTCGCCCATTCCCGCATACGGCCCTATCGGAGAGGCCAGCCACGGGATCCCGAGCGCGGCGTATTCCTTGAGCTTGACGTTGGAGCGCGCGCGGTTGAACGGGATGTCGGCGATCACCGCGAGGCCGACGTCGAACTCGGTCATCCGCTGCGGCAGCTCGAAGAACGGGATGCCCGTGACGTGCTCGTAGCGCTCCACGCCGAGCCCGAGCCCGGCACCGATCGAGACGACGCGGACGTTCGCATGCGCGTCGAGCAGGCGCGCAAGCGCAGCTCTGATCGGAACGCGCTCGATGTCCATGAAGTGCTCGGTGCCGGCGAGCCAGCCGATCACCACCTGGTCGCCGTTCGAGCGCGCACGTGCATCGGTCAGCTCGTCGCGCACGTAGTTCTCGATCAGCTGCACGTGCGCGCCCCCGAGCTCGGCGAACCGCTCGGCGAGCAGCGGGCTCGGCGTCGTCACGAGGTCGGCGAGCTGCACGAGCTTGCGCACGGCCGCCTTCACGCGCTGGCCTGCAGCCCCGCCGTAGTCTCTGTAGGCAGGGTGCCCCTTCGGCACGGCCGTCTCGTCGTCGTCGTTGTCCCACACGACCGCGATGCCGGCTTCCTTCGCATAGCGCACGATCTTCAGCACGTCCTCGTCGTGGCGCCGATGGATGTGGACGACGTCGCAGCCGCGGATCAATTCGGGCCGCAGCTGCTCTCTGAGCAGCTCGGCCTGCCGGATCTCATGACCGCGGCGCGCGAGCGCGAGCATCGGCCCGATCGCGCGGTACCAGCCGTTCGGACTCTCCGGGTTGGCGAGGAAGGCGATCCGCATCGAGCCGATGCTCTCAGATGCGGACCGGCCGGATGACGGCACCGACTCTCATCAATCGACCGGCAGGCGAGACGGAGGGGGAGGGATTCGAACCCTCGATGGACGGAACCCGCCCATAACGGTTTTCGAGACCGCCGCATTCAACCGCTCTGCCACCCCTCCGGGGAGCGGGCACAGGGTAGCGGGTGAGCGCGATGGCGCAGCGCCCGCCGCTAGCGCCGTCCGGCGAAGAAGCTCGTCAGCAGCGTGGCGCACTCCTCCGCGAGCAGGCCGCCCGCCACCTCGGGCCGGTGGTTCAGCCGCGGCTCGGCGAGCACGTCGAGGACGCTGCCCGCCGCCCCCGCCTTCGGGTCCCACGTGCCGAACACGACGCGCGGCACGCGCGCGAGCACGATCGCCCCGGCGCACATCGCGCACGGCTCGAGAGTCACGTACAGCACCGAGTCCAGGACGCGCCAGCTCCCCAGCGCCCGCGCGGCCTCGCGCAGGGCGAGCAGCTCCGCATGCGCGGTCGGGTCCTCGCGCAGCTCGCGTTCGTTGCAGCCGCTGCCGATCACCTCGCCCTCGTGCACCACCACCGCGCCGATCGGCACGTCGTCGTGCTCCAGCGCACGCTCGGCCTCGCGCAGCGCGAGGCGCATGAAGTACTCGTCGCGGGGAAAGAAATGCTCGGTCATGGAACGCTGTCGGGACTTGCGGAGAAACTTCCCGCTGCCGATGATGTCTTAAGACGGACGTGGCAGGATCGCTGCGGCGCTTCCATCCCACGCACATCGCCGCCTCCATGCTCCGCCATCACCTCCCCCTCCTCACCGCCGCGCTCGCGACCGCATGCGTCGCGCTCGCCGTTCCGCCGCGCGCACGCGCGGGCAGCGCGCCGACGTACGCCCCCGGCGAGGTCGTCGTCGGCTACGACGCCGGCGCCACCCCGCAGACGCAGGACGCCGCCGTGCAGGCGGTCGGCGCACGCGTCGGCGGCGCGCCCGCACCCCGCACCCGCTTGCTGCACGTCGCGCCGGGACGCGTGCGCGCGACGATCGCGCGGCTGCGTGCCCAGCCCGGCGTCGCGTTCGCGGCCCCGAATCCGATCGCCCATGCCAGCGCGGCCCCGCCGCCGCTTCCGAACGATCCCGGGATCCCCGGCTTCGCGGGCGGCCTCGCCGCGCTGCAGTGGAACTTCTTCGGCCCCTTCGGCGTCGACGCGCCGACCGCCTGGGCCAACGTCGCCGCGCGGGCGCCCGGCGGCCGCGGCGTGCGCATCGCGGTGCTCGACACCGGCGTCGCCTACCGCAACCTCGGCCGCTTCCGCCGCTCGCCCGACTTCGCCGGCACGACCTTCGTCGCGCCGTGGGACTTCGTCGATCACACGCCCTACCCGGTCGATCGCAACCGCCACGGCACGCATGTGGCCGGCACGATCGCCGAGGCGACGAACAACGGCCGCGCCGTCGCCGGGCTCGCCTGGGGGGCGTCGATCATGCCCGTGCGCGTGCTCGACCGCAACGGCTACGGCGACGCGGCGACGATCGCGAAGGGCATCCGCTACGCGGTCCGTCACGGCGCGCGCGTGATCAACATGAGCCTCGAGTTCGCCAGCAACGTGCGCGCCGCGCAGATCCCCGACATCATCGGTGCGCTGCGCTACGCGCATCGCCGCAACGTCGTGGTCGTCGGCAGCACCGGCAACGAGGGCGAGGCGCGCGTCGCCTATCCGGCGCGCAACGACCTCGTGATCTCGGTCGGAGCGACGACGGACGACGGCTGCCTCGCGGGCTTCTCCAACGACGGCTTCGGGCTCGACCTCGTCGCCCCCGGCGGCGGCGACGACGCGAACCTCACACGCGACCCCGACTGCCAGCCGGGCCATCACGGCCGCGACATCTACCAGATGACGTTCACGAGCTCGGTGCAGAGCTTCGGGCTCCCGCCGCTGTGGGACGGAACCTCGATGGCGGCGCCGCACGTCGCCGCAACGGCCGCGCTCGTGATCGCAAGCGGCGTGCTCGGCAGCGCCCCGACGCCCGATCAGATCGAGTGCCGCCTGAAGGCGACCGCGAAGCCGCTCGGGCTGCCGGCGCCCAACCGCATCTACGGATACGGGCTCGTCGACGCGGGCGCGGCGACGTCGCCGACGATCGCGACGCCCCAGTGCCTCAACACCGCTGCGCGCGCCCGGCGCTGACTGACCGCCAAACGGTTCCTCATTGCCCGCGGCCGCGTGCTTCGGGCATGCTAGGCCGATGCGCATCGCCTACCTCGCCGAGCACGACTCCGGCAACGGCTTCTATCGCGGCATAGGCCCGATGACCGCGCTCAAGCAGCTGCGCGGCCATCAGGTCAGAGCGCTCTCGCGCGACGACGACCGCCCGCCGCTCGCCGAGGTGCGCAACGTCGACGTGCTGTTCGTCCACCGCTTCGCCGACGAGCGGGCGCAGCGGCTCGTGCGGGAGGCGAAGTCCGGCGGCGCCGCGGTCGTGTGGGACAACGACGACGACATCGGCTCCGTGCCAAAGGGGACGGTGGCCTACCGGACGTTCGGCGGCATCCACTGGGAGCGCCGCCTCGCGGGCATGCGCAAGATCTTCCGCGCGGCCGATCTGGTCACGGCGCCGAGCCGGGCTCTGGCCGAGCGGCTGGGGGGCTTCGGCGCAACCCGCGTCGAGGTCGTCGAGAACTACGTGCCCGACCAGTGGATCCAGCAGGACGCCCGCTCGCGCACCGGCATCACGATCGGCTGGGTCGCCGGGCTCGAGCACGCGATGGACGCCGAGCGGCTGCCGATCAGAGCGGTGCTGCAGCGCCTGCTCGACGAGCGCCCCGACGTCCACGTCCGCACAATCGGGCTCGGGCTCGGCCTGCGCAACGACCGCTACAGAGCGGCTGACGTCGTGCCGCTGATGGAGCTGTGCGAGCGTCTGGCCGAGTTCGACATCGGGATCGCACCGATCGCGGAGCTCGACTTCAACCGCGCCCGCTCGAACATCAAGCTCAAGGAGTACGCCGCCGCCGGCGTTCCATGGCTCGCCTCGCCGATAGGCCCGTACGCCGGGATGGGCGAGCAGCAGGGTGGCCGCCTGGTCGCCGACGACGGCTGGTACGAGGCGCTCTCGCGCTTGATCGAGAAGCCGCGCGAGCGGCGCAAGCTCGTGAAGCGCGGTGCGAAGTGGGTGGCCGGGGAGACGCTCACGAAGAACGTCGGACGCTGGGACGCGCTGCTGCAGGAGACGGTCGAGCGCGCCCGCTCGGCGTAGCCGCCCGCGAGCGGAGCACCGCCGCAGCCCACGCTCAGGTCGTGCGGATGATCAGCACCGAGCAGGGAGCGTGGTGGGAGACCTTGTTCGGCACCGAGCCGAGCAGAAAGCGCTTGGCGCCCGTCATGCCCTTGTTGCCGACGATGATCAGGTCGCTGCCCTGCTCCTCGGCGACGTCGAGGATCGCGTCGGCCGGGTCGCCCACACGGGCGGCCGCGCGCACCGTGGGCACGCCCGCGACGCGCGCCTCCTCGGCCGCCCGCTCGAGCGTCGCGTCGACGTCCTCGCGGGCGTTGACCACCCACTGCAGGTCGCCGGGGACCTGCTGGGCCTCTTCTCGCAGGCGCCCGGCGGGCACCGGCTCATAGGCGCTGACGATGTCCAGGCGCGCTCCGTGACGGCGCGCGAGCT
>Ga0134121_10002123_pt1 | contig 17569 bp, 24 predicted proteins | sample KB301_FD_96463 | JGI IMG/M metagenome (GOLD analysis project Ga0134121, IMG submission 96463) | Terrestrial soil microbial communities without Nitrogen fertilizer from Kellogg Biological Station, Michigan, USA - KB3-0-1 | ecosystem: Environmental > Terrestrial > Soil > Unclassified ... | reverse complement strand
GCACCGCGCCGGAGAAGGCGAGTGTCATCTCGCTCACCTTGAAAGGCGTTCCAAGCGGCGAAATCGGTGCGCGGCTCAACACGTACGGCATCGCCGTGCGCGCAGGCCATCACTGCGCACAGCCAATCCTGCGCCGGTTCAGCCAAGAAACGACCGTCCGACCCTCATTCGCATTCTATAATACCTGCAGCGAGATCGACGATCTCATCGGCGCATTGCAAGATATTCAGACCGAGATGAGCCTCACGCGATTTTAGGTGCTGCGGTCCAAGATCGAGTCTGCAAGACCGTGGATGCTCTTGGACTCCATTCTCAGTTGGGGATCGCGTCTGGATATTGCTGACGTAGGCGGTTGTGCGGGCGACAGCGCTTTCAGGCGAGTTCGCAATCCGCATCCAAGTCGGCAAACGATTGGCGTTGCGCATCCGTAGATCGAGTTCTCGCAAAAGACACGTACTGGTTCGCCGTTAGGTCGGCAGCCCGCTGATCGATTTTCAAAATTTTACCGCGCGAATTCCAACCACGCGAACCAGCTAGTGCGGCGCTAACCCACAAGCAATTTGGAAACTATCAGACGCGCAATGAGTTTCCACATCACTGCAACAGAAATGGAGGAACGGATGAAAACTCTTACCGCAGCCATCCTAGTAGGTGCGAGCGCGCTGGCGTTTACCGCCGGCAGTGCGTCGGCCGCCATCGTATGCAATGACGACGGCGACTGCTGGCACGTTCAAGGAAGGCCGGATTATCGGCCAGAATTAAAGCTGCGCATTTATGGCGACGACTGGAAGTGGTCTGATCACGAGCACTATAGGTGGCGTGAACACAAGGGCCATGGCTATTGGCACCGGGGCGCTTGGATCGATATTAAATGAAGCATGAAAAAGCCGCCCCTGATCGGGCGGCTTTTTTAAGAACTTTCTTCGGCAGAGCGGGCGAGCGTATGTTTCAAATGGGCGACGGCGGCTTTGGCGGACATGAGGAGATTTGGCAGATCCAGCGCGTGGTCGTAAGTTGTGGAGCGCCTGAATGTATCTTGCACACCATATTGAACAATACCTCAGGTCCTGAGGGCTCAAGAGATGTTCTATTGGATCTACGACGTTCCGGCTTTGTGGGTAATAATTCTGTTCGAAGCCGTGTTTGTGGGCGTCTTTTGGCTCGGGGCGATATTTTCGCGCAGCTTTGTCGGCTCCTGGCTCAAGGAAGAACCCCGTCTGAACGAAAATTTGGCGGCATTCTTTCAGTATTTCGGGGTCATCTACGGCTTGCTTCTCGGCTTGCTTGCGGTGGCGACCTATCAAAACCGCTTGGATGTCGAAAAGAGCAACGCCAACGAGGCTGCCTCCCTGTCAGCCCTGTACCGGAACATAACCGCTTATCCCGAGCCAACCCGGACTGAGTTACAGAATCTGTTGAGGGCGCATACCCGCTACCTAATTGAGGAGGCATGGCCCCAACAACGTATAGGCATCGTTCCTGTTGATGAGTCGCATCGGATTACCGCGCTCCAAGCGCGGCTTGCGGTATTCGATCCACAGTCCAAAGCCCAAGAGCTTCTGCACGAAAACACCTTGCGGCAATTCAACACCTTCTACGAGGATCGAAGGTCGCGAATTTACAGCCTTACCTCGGGCATCGCGCCCATCCTTTGGTACACAGTGGCTGTCGGGGTGCTCATCAATATGATCCTCTTATGGTTGTTCGATCTCCACCCGCGTGCTCACTTTGTACTTGGCGGACTTATCTCTTTCTACCTTGGCACCATTATTTCGGTGACTGCCCTGATGGATCACCCCTACCGAGGCGAGCTAGGCCTGTCACCAGATGCTTTTCAACTGATCTATCAGGTGATGAAATAGTAGCGAGCGGCATGTCGCAGCCGCCACAGAGCCGGATGTCGGCGAATGGCCCATTCCCACTGCGAACCCGGCCATGGGAGGCAGAAAGGGTGGCCGGGATCGCAGAACTTGTTCTAGGTGCCGCCCCACATCCAGCTGCCGCCTCTGCTAATTTCTTTGGCGTACCAATCCTAAAGACTGATCAATCCAGGTAAATGGGCCGTTCAAGTTTCGACTCATTCACTAGCCCCTCGCGGAAAAGCATCTTGAAAGCGTGACCTTCCGGAGAGGGGTCGCATGACTGATCCGGGCCGCTGGTAAATTCATATTAGGAGGTACATATGACGAGATCGCTTACTTATTCGATGAGGTCGCTTGCCGGTTTGGTGCTGTTGGCACTGCCTTCGACGTTCGCAACGCCGGCTGCAGCGCGAATAGTTTGTCACGGCGATTTTCAAATAGTCGAAGGTAATGAAATCTCGACGCCTTATTGCAGCGACCGCCATATAGCGAGAGCCGCCGAGAGGCGCGGATCGAAGATCAGCGCTAATCAAGTTCGCAATAGTCCGGAAATCAAGAGCGAACTGTGCCGTAACGATATTGGGCTTGAGGACTCGTGTGCTCCCTCGGGTGATAACGAGTAGGCCGTCGCACAAACCACGCAGAAACTCGGCGCACCTTTGTGTGTGTTAGCGGATAGCGGTTATGGGAGACGCTAGGTTAGGACGCACACTCCCCATATATGGCGCTTAGTGGCCGTCGACATCAGCTCCGCTTTGTAAGGCCGGAGTCGAATTCTCTATTCCCTCTCAAGTTTGAGGTAGCAGGGCCACCGAGATAAACCGGGCCAAAGGACCCGGACAAGAGCTGGTGGCGGTAATCGGGGCTGGCGTAAACGATTACGCCAGCCTCCGCTCAAGCCCATGATCATTCGCCAAATCAACAAGTTAGCGTTGATTTATTCGCGTCTTAAAACCTATAAATACTTATGAAGTCTCAAACGAGGTCCACAACCCCGTTTTTGAGCGTTATAGAAGCCTCGAGTTTTGTTGCTTTAGAACCTCGTATAACAACCTCACTGAAAGGTATGTTGTGTGGTTCTGGGATCGCTCTCAAAATCTATCGAGCTGGGTCTCATCCGAAAGGAGTGATCCAGCTGACGCTGAATAGAGGAGAGGATGATCATGAAAGTATTGCTGTCGCTGATCGCGCTCTTTGGCGTGATCGCAATCACAGATATCGCTTTAAGTCCAAACGCAAGTGCGACGGTACTGAACACTGGGATTCATGCGCTGAATGCGGAGCAAGCGGGAGTAGCTGAGAAAACTGCGGTTCGTTGCTGGTGGCGTAATGGTCGCCGTCACTGCACCAGTTGGCATCGCCAACGTTGCTGGTGGCGTCACGGTCGTCGCATTTGCCGTTGGTAGTACGAGCAGTCGTTCAGGACTCGCGTGCGTCGGGACACGATCCCGACGCTATCTGATTGGATCTCCCGAAAGTTCGTGGGGGTCCCATACGAGGTCGATAACTCTTTCTGTGCTTCCACGTCCGCTTCGATGATAAGTGCCGGGAGCTTGACCCTAGTTCACTCCAATACCACATCGACCGATGAGCCAGCCGGCTCATGAATATCTGGGACGTAAAAAATGAGACACATGATTCTAGTAGCGACGGTTCTCTTTCTTCCTAGTCAGGCAATGGCGGTAAGCAACGAATTGAAGAATGCTTGCTCAGCCGACTACGCAGCCTACTGCAGTCCATACAAAGTCACGACGCCTCCTAGTGCATCCCTAAGAGCTTGTATGAGGTCGCATCGCCATCAGTTGCTTGAGAAGTGCATTAGAGCTTTGGGAGACTCGGGGTACGTATCGATGCGCGAGATTGAGGAATATAAACGCGAGGGGGGCACCCGATAAATTAGGCAAAGCTCAGAGTCTCGAACGAGGTCAGCAACCCGTTTTTGAGCGCTTCGTCTCTCCAGTGTAGCGCTGCGTAGTAGAGAGTGCTCTGTGTCCGCAAGCATTTGGACGTCCGTCAAAGACCCTCCCTCTAACCGTTGAGATTGTACGCGCTGCATTGGTGATGAATGCGCGACGACCTGAGTGACCGGAGCAGTCATTCAAACCCGAAAGGCAAAAGCATAGATCGCCTAGACGAGGGGGGACGCTCAATGCATGCCTCCGACGGAGTGATCAGGGAAATGCCGGTTCCGCGCCGCCATCTCGTTCTCGATCCACTGGAGAAGTGCAGTCTCAGGCCTCGCACCCGCGGTCCGGGCGATCTGACGCCCTTTCTCGACAAGGACGAGGCTCGGGATGCTCTGAATGGCAAAGCGGGCAGCGAGTTCTTGCTCAGCTTCCGTATCAACTTTGCCGAGACGCAGGTGTGGCTCCAGCTTGGCCGCAACCGCCGCGAAGCTTGGGGACATTTGGCGGCACGGCCCGCACCATCCCGCCCAGAAATCGATCAGAAGTGGAATGTCGCTTGACGCGGCATGCTTTTCGAAATTCGCTGAAGTCAACTCGACGGGCACCCCTGGGAATAGTGAACTTCCGCATTTACCACAACGTCCGCCGTGTTCCAGTCGCGCAGCGGGCAGGCGATTAAGCGTTGCGCAGCTCGGACATGCAACGACGAGCTTGTCTTTATCCGTCATATCTCGGTCCCCTCCCTGCTTGCTTGGAGCGTGAAGGATCTATCGAACTTCTCAACGGCGATCGCGCCGCTGAGTTCCAGGGTCTTGCGGATTCAATCGTCCTGCAGGACCAACTATTGCGAGTTCACAGCCAGCGGATCTTCGCGTAAACCGGCAAAATATTGATGAACGACCTGAACTACCACCGAGCCTACGCCGACGGCTTAGGCCACCCCGGCCGTGCGGGCTTCCAAGCGCGATTATGCCCGGCCAACGCCGACTGTGGCCTAGTGAGCAGCCGTAAGCCAAAGCGACAATCTTGGGTTCCAAATGATGATGAGCCTGGCGAGGCTTCAGAAACTAATCGACGGCGTCCGCGACGACCTTACGCCGCATCTTGGTCAGGGGCGGGTCGCCGACTACATTCCCGAACTTGCTAAAGTCGATCCGAACAAATTTGGGATCGCCCTTGCGACGCTGGACGGCTTGACGGTATCGACCGGTAACTCGAACGAGCCCTTCTCGATTCAAAGCATATCTAAAGTCTTCACGCTAACGCTTGCGCTTGGGAAAGCTGGAGACGGCCTATGGAAGCGGGTAGGGCGGGAGCCATCCGGATCGTCCTTCAACTCCATCGTGCAGTTGGAGTATGAACGGGGCATTCCGCGAAATCCTTTCATAAACGCCGGCGCAATAGTCGTCACCGACGTTATCCTATCTGGCTATGAGCCGCGCGAGGCGATCGCAGAAATTCTACGCTTCAGTAGAGTCATCGCTGGGGACGAGACAATTTCGATTGACCCGGAAGTTGCACGATCCGAGCAAGAGACCGGTTACCGGAACAATGCACTTGCTCATTATATTCGCTCCTTTGGTAACCTGAAGAATCCTGTCGAGCGTACCTTAGGGGTCTATTTTCATCAGTGCGCCATTGAAATGACTTGCGAGCAGCTCTCGCAGGCAATGCTTTTCCTCGCCAACGGCGGCCGCGACCCACGCACAGGATTGAACATCGTGTCACGCGAAAGGGCGCGTCGCATTAATGCGCTAATGCTAACCTGCGGACATTACGATGGCTCTGGCGACTTTGCATTTCGCGTCGGTTTGCCCGGCAAAAGCGGTGTTGGAGGTGGAATAATTGCAATCGTGCCAGGTTGCGCTTCAATAGCGGTCTGGTCGCCGGGGCTCAACCTTCAGGGCAACTCGCTTCTTGGAACAAGGGCGCTCGAACTCATCGCGCAACGCACGGGCTGGTCTGTTTTTGGGCCATAGCCCGCCCGAGCCGGTCGGAGAGTGGAGCGCACATTTAGTTCTGTAAGATGAAAGAATCACGCTGGGCGCGATGGAAAATTTAGCAACTGGACAGCCGTCAGGCCGAATGTTTGGATTAAGGCTCTCTCTACTATCGCCTCCGCTTCCCAGCCTGAATGGCGTGTTCGAGAGCCTGGAGAAACTGAGACCTGTCGCGCGCCGTGAACGCGGGGTTGAAACCACGGCTTTCCCCAGTTTCACGTAAGTGCCTTTGCATTTCCCGCATCGCAAGCGCCATGCCGATGTTCGCCTCGCTGAACGGCTTGCCCGTCGGCCCGATGCACTGCGCTCCTGCTTTCAGACATCGTGCGGCAAGTAAAATATCCGCCGTCACGGCAATGTCGGAGGCGCCAACACGCTCCGCGATCCAATCATCGGCTGCATCAGGGCCGTCGGCGACCACGACACGTTTGACCAGCGGACTCTCGTCAAGCCGCATCCAGCTGTTCGACACCATATGAACGGTGAGGCCATGTCGTTCCGCGACGCGGACGACCTCAGCCTTCACGGGACACGCGTCCGCGTCGACGTAGATTTGCACGTCTTGAGTCATCTCTCTTTAAATGCCTAAGCTTGTAACTTTCTCTTCGTTCTCTTCGTGCTGCTGCCTTGAAACAAACGACTTATAAAGACTGCGGCATTACTGAGGGGTTGCACATGACGGCCGGGCGGGTGATTTCGTGGCTGGGGTTGGCCTCGGCGTTGCTATTCTTATTTACGGTTGCCGCCTTTGCGCAAACAAGCATCCTTAACGCGTCCTACGACGTCTCGCGCGAACTCTATAAGGATATCGATCCGGCTTTCATTGCTGCGTGGAAGAAGACATCGGGTGCGGATGTCTCCGTGAAACAGGCACACACGGGATCGACCAAACAGGCGCAAGCTGGACGACCAAAACATCGGGCATCACGAGCTTTGAGATAGCACTTCCGCCGGGAGAGGACTGATGAACCGCTCTGGCCCGTGCTTGGCAGACAGCCGACTGCCGTACTTAAAGACATCCACGTAGCAGGAATCGATGCAGGCAGCGCAATTCGTACAGTCGCCGGAAATGACCAAGCGTGTCCCCGTACCCTTGAGTGCGGGTGTGATGACGTGAGGTTCCGGGCAGGCCTTGAAGCAGGCCCCGCAGTCCGTGCAGGCTTCGCGGTTGATCGCGCTAATGCGGACGAGGCTCTTAGAACCCGTGAGGCCATAGAACGCGCCGACCGGGCACAAATGACTGCACCAGCCGCGGCGAGTCACGAAAAGATCAAGCATGAACACGGCTGCGATCACGCCCCAACCCGCGCCCATGCCAAAGATTATACCCCGTTGCAGAATGCTTACGGGGTTGAGGAACTCCCAAGCGATCGTGCCAGTCAACGCAGATGCGCCGATCGCGGCAAGCATGATCCAAAAGCGTGTGCGCCGGTCGAGCTTGCGGTCGCGCGTTAGCCCAAGTTTCTCACGCAACCAATAGGCCGTGTCAGTGACGACATTTACCGGACAAACCCAACTGCAATAAACGCGCCCACCAATCATCCAGTAGAAAACGAGGATCATCAGAGCGCCGATCGTCGATAGCAGAATAGGTTTGTGCCACGCCGCCAAAGATTGAACGTAAATGAACGGATCAGTCAGCGGCAGCACGCCGAGGAGTTCGCTGGATGCAAAATTGCCTCGCGCGATCCAGAAGCCTGTCCAAGGGCCGACAAGGAAAATTGCCAGGACGAGTATCTGTGATGCGCGTCGCGCCAGCCAGTAGCGATGGGCAAACAACCAGCCGCGTCGCGTCGCCGAATATAAGCGCGCTTCGGATGTCGTCCGCAGATAGAGCGAGCGAACGTCCATATTACAGATCCCGTTTAAGCGTTCCGTGCCCCGTCAACGGTCTACCGGCGGAATTGCGGCCGGCCTTTCCCAGGCCTAGCGGTCTCGGCAGCACGCGGATCGCGGCCTCTTCGAGAACGCACTGCTTCTCACACGTGCCGCAGCCCGTGCACTTCGACGAGTGCACGGTGGGGATGAGCATTTGCCGGCCATTGATCGTTTGTTTTTCAAGTGTGATCGCTTCGTCGCGAATCGGACAGACGCGATAGCAGATGCTGCAATGCATACCTTTGTAGTTCAGGCACGTCTCGTGGTCGACCAGAACGGCGACGCCCATGTCGGCTGAGCGAATGTCTGGAATTTCCCTATCGAGCGCGCCTGTGGGACAAGCTTTCGCGCAAGGAACATCAGCACACATGAAGCAAGGAATATCGCGTGCGATAAAATACGGTGTGCCGAGAGCGGTCTCTTCACCCATCGTCGCCAGTCGCAACGTATCATAGGGACAAGCACGAACGCAGAGACCGCAACGCACGCACGCCGCCAAAAAGTCTTCTTCTTTGATGGCGCCGGGAGGTCGGAGAGCTGTGGCATCAGTTGCGCGCGCCGTGCGAATGTATTGATCGATTGCTGCAGTTGCCAAACATGCAACACCGGCTGATTTGGCAGCATTGCCGAGAAAATCGCGACGACTGAAGACAGTTTCTGATCGCGGCGCTTCGGGCGCGAGTTTTGAGGTCGGTGAAGGCGTGTGGGCGTTTTTGCGAGCTAAACTCTGTCCCTGAGCGGCGGTCTCATCGATGATGAATTCATTTTTCATAAAACCACTCGTTGCGCTGTTGTGTGCCACACGAGCGCTGCAGAGCTTCAAGAAAAACGAGCTTCAGCAGCGGATCAGACACTTTGTCTGCGTGACCTCCGGCCGGCAACTGAAAGGCGAAAGCTTACAATATTTGTAAGAAAGCAAAGGCTTTACGGTGGGATTCGTTGCAGTACACTCGCTTGGGCGCTTCGATATTTTGCGCGGTGTCGGTCGGTTGATGTTTTCGATTATGCCGGCGATGGTCGTCTCGCGCGCCAGTAGTCTCACAAGAGTTTCAAGCTACCCAAGCAACGTCATGCCCGGAGGTCCATTGATTTTGCATCTGCACAAAGCCAGCTTGCCAGGCAGCTAAGAGTTTCGTATAAAGAAACAAAAGAAATTCATAGGAAAGTGATTTAAGACGTTGCCAGCGCAGCCAGGAGATTCGGTCATGCGCATATTGATGATTGAGGATGATCCGGAAACTGCTTCGTTCGTAAGTACTGGCCTCCGCCAGGCGGGTCACGCCGTAGACGTCGTGGCAGACGGAAAGGACGGCGTTCTCCTGGGCATTCAGGAGGACTACGACCTCGTCATTTTAGACCGGATGGTTCCAGGCCTCGACGGCCTCTCCGTTGCGCGAACGCTGAGGAGCAGCGGACGCACTGTTGCCATTCTCTTTCTGACCGCGCTCGGCGGCATCAATGATCGCGTGCAAGGGCTCGATGTCGGCGGCGACGACTACGTCGTCAAGCCGTTTGCGTTTTCTGAACTCCTTGCGCGCGTCAACGCGTTGGGTCGTCGTGCGCCCATCAAGGGAGAACACGAGAAGCTTACGGCCGGTGACCTTGAGATGGATATTGCTCACCGCATCGTCACCCGTAGCCGCCAACCTATAAATTTGTTACCACGAGAGTGCATGTTGCTCGAAGTTTTGTTGCGCAACAAGGGCCGTGTTGTGCTGCGCACGATGATCCTTGAACGTGTATGGGGCTTCCGCTTCGAGCCGAAAACCACTGTTGTCGAAACGCATATCTCGCGGCTCAGAGCCAAAGTCGATAAGCCATTCAAAACTCCTCTGATCCACACTGTGCGTGGCAGCGGTTACTCCATTTATGACAGTTGACTATTTCGTAACCCGCCCTCAATTCAAATTGGCTGCCGGGGTTGCGTTACTTTTTGTAATCGTCTCCAGTTTTCTGTTTTCGACTTTTGTCCTGAATTCCAACGAGGAAATGGAACGTCACGCAGTAACGCGGATCAATCGCATCCGGGATTCACTGGTGGCCTACGAAAAGCGTTGGGGATTTGATCGCCTCCTGCAATTCGTCAAGGACACCGATGCATGGCATGACGACGAAGCCCTTATCTCAATAGTAGACGCGGGCGACCGCTCCGTTCTTCACACCTCATCGGAAATTTCACAACCTGACGCCTGGGGCGCGCTCGGCCAACCTCACCAATCGTTAGTACTCGGCAAGGGCTTCAGAAAGCATCGGCTTTTTGTGGCTTCCTCGCCTCTTTCGCAAGGCCGTTTGCTCGTTGGCCAAAGCGATCGCAAGGCGTCTGTGTACCGCAATCTTTTACTCACCAGTTTCGCTCTACTGAATGCGACAGCAATGGCGTCTCTGCTGTTGCTGGGCATGATTTTCTCGCGTCGCTCACGCTCCAGAATTGAGGCTATGAAATCTGCTCTTGCGACGTTTACAGCGGGCGACTTTGACTGTCGGATAAACTTTCCAGGTCCCGTCGATGCGCTCTACGAGCTGGCGTACGCGATCAATGCCTCACTCGAGCATACAAAAGTTCTGGTTCAAAACCTGAACTATACATCTTCCGATATTGCGCACAATTTGAAGAAGCCGATGACTCGGTTGCGCCAACGGCTTGAATTAGCCAGCAATGGCGATCTCGGCCGTATGGAGTTCAAGCGCAAGATTGAAGGAGCGCTCGAAGAAATCGACTCGCTGATCGCTACGTTCGAAGCACTTTTGAATATCGGACAGCTCCAATCAGGTGACATGCGTTCGCGCTTCGTCGATGTCGATATAACCGCGCTCCTTACCCAGATTATTGAAATATATGAGCCAATGATTGTAGACAGCGGTCACTACCTTGAGACGGCCCTTCCGGCCAAGCCGGTGGGGACTGTTCGTGGCGATCGCGAGCTCTTGATGGAGATGTTCGTCAACTTTATAGAGAATTCGATACTGCATTGTCAGTCGGGCACGACCATCCGGATTGGACTTCAGCGTGTAAAAGGCGGGATCAACGTGGTCATCTCTGACAACGGGCCCGGCGTTCCATCTTCTGAGGTCGAAAACCTGTATCGGCGCTTTTATCGTTTGGATGCGTCACGTGCGAAGCCGGGGCATGGGCTAGGAGTGCCCTGCTCCGTGGCTATCGCTGAATTACACGGTGCGGTGGTTGAGTTCGGCGACAACAAGCCTGGTCTAGCGGTGACAATATATTTCCGCACCGACCCCGCCGCCGAAACGCCTCAGCTCGGTCTGCGGATGCGCTCGGGTTTGCGCGTCGTCCCTGTTTCAAAGCGCTGACCCCACCTCGCGAAAATTTTTATCCTGTCAATATTGTAAGGGTGGTGCGAGGCGCCCGACAGGATCGTCATCCATTCTGTCCGAGTTGAACGGCGCGTCCTCCATAATCGCCGAACATAAGAAAGTCGCGGCGGGCACGCCGGAATCAGATGGCGTTGCTCTCCGCATTTTCTGACGCACAATTCGAGAAGGAGATTTGAACGTCGCATTTGAAAGATTCTCTGCCGCTGATTCAGCATTCCCACCGGCCAGACAATGACCGGAACGTAAACAAAAATTGGAAACGCACGAAAAATTGGGAGGTTTGGCATGGCCCAAATCTGGCAAGAGCACGCAAGCGCACTAGCCGCCGGAATCGGCGACGTTGAACGCGTCCCTGACGCGACGCATTTTGCAGTCCCTCGCTCGAAATCATCGAGAATGTGTTTGATGGCGTTGAGCGCAGTCTCCGGCGTTGTTGGAGCCTATTTCTTTGCTTCCGGTGTACCACTGCAAACGGCGATTATATGGTTGCTCGTCGCCATTGCCTTTGCTGGCGGCTTGCTGTCGACGTGGTCGCCATGCGGTTACTCCAGCGTCTGCTTGCTGCGTCCGAACGGAGGATATTCACTGCAGTCAATGTTCTCGTGGTCGCCGACTCTTGTCGCACATGCGGCGGGCTACGTTGCCGGCGCGCTGGCACTTGGCGGCGCACTCGGCTTCGTGGGAACCGTTCTCGGATTGGATACCTACCTTGCCTATTCGCTCCCACTGCTCGCTTTTGCACTCGTGCTCTATGGCGCACACCAGTTCGGATTCATCAAGGTTCCTTATCCGCAGCGGCGCTGCCAGGTTCCGCACGACGCCCGCCAACGTTTCCCGAAGTGGGTCATTGGCCTGATTTATGGGTTTTCACTCGGTCTCAATTATCTCACCTATGTGCAGACGCCGCTGCTCTACGCAGTGACAGGTGCCGCGTTGTTCTCCGGATCGGTTGCTTTTGCAGTAGGTATTTTCCTCGTCTTCAACTTCGGCCGGTTCCTGCCGCTCATGCTCAATGCTCTGCCTTTGACGGACGTTTCCATCACGGGCTGGCTGTCGCGACACCAGGAAAATGCCGCCTTGACGGATGCGGCGCTCCTCGTCGGTTCCGGCTTCGCGATCTTAGCGATGTTGATCTCTTGAACTGAAGCGATCCGACAAAAAGCTGTTTGTCTGATTTCAAGAAGTGGGTTGCGGCGACGCGGTTCTCACTCCGCGCTCCTCGTCGTTCACAAATTTAGAAAACACGTAATTGATGCAACAGGAGGAAAGATATGAAGTTTTCTTCACTTACGCTTGCGGCCGGATGTTCGGCTCTGGGGATCGCCTTTGCCGGCTCATACGCGCTCGCTGGCGGCGCTGCAATTCCCAAGCACATCGAAAAGGAAGTCACGTCAGCTCTCGAAGAAACGCCCAAAATCCTTTCGGCTCCGCCGTCTGACGCGCGTCGCGTCTACGTCACGGATCCCGCCGACTTCGCGGCGACAACGCGCATCGTTACGATCGACGGCAATAGCGCCAAGCTATTGGCACAGACCGATACCGGATTGGTTCCCAACCCGATCGTGTCGTCCGATGGCAAATTCTTTGCTCACGCAAGCACGGTCTTTTCGCGCGTCTCCAAGGGTACGCGAGATGACTACATCGAACTCTATGACGCTCAATCGCACAACGTCATAGCCGACATCGATATCCCAGAAGTGCGCTTCCTCGTGAACACGTATCAATGGATGACGGCGCTGACGCCGGACGATAAGTCCATGTTGCTCTATCAGTTCTCGCCAAGCCCCGGCGTCGGCCTGGTCGATCTCGAAGCGAAAAAGTTCGTGAAGGTCATGGACGTTCCGGACTGCTATCACGTCTTCCCGACCGCTAACGATTCATTCTTCATGCACTGCCGCGAAGGTCACCTGCTGAAGGCGACGTTCAGCAAGGACGGCACGATCAAGCACGAAAAGACTAAGATATTCCATCCTGAGAACAAGCATCTCGTCAACACGCCGGCATACTCGCCGAAGGCGAAGCGCTTGGTCTGGCCGAGCTACGACGGAACGATCTACCAGGTCGATTTCACGTCGGGCGAAGCGAAGTTCTTGGACACGTTTGAAGCCTTCACTGCTGAAGAAAAGGCCGACAAGTGGGCTCCCGGTGGCTGGGGCATGGTCGCATATCATCGCGAAAGCAACCGCATCTATCTCCTTGCGGACCAGCGAGCGCAGTGGACCCACAAGTACGCAAGCCGTTTTGTGTTTGTGTATGACGCCGCGACCGGCAAGCGGCTTTCCAAGATCGCTCTCAATCATGAGGTGAACTCGATCGGCGTCAGCGCCGATAAGGAACCGCAGCTCTATGGGATCTCGTCCGTGGACCGCACGTTGTACATTTACGACGCGACGTCGGGCAAAGAGACCTCCAAGGTCGAGCAGGTCGGAAGCGTGCCTCTGGTCGTAACCACTGTGGACCAGTGAGGATTGGTCATGCTGGTATCGTCGCTCCCAATGATTGACCTGTTCCTGCGATTTCTGCTGGCACTGGTCTTCGCTGTTGCGGCGATTTCTAAGCTCCAGAATGCAGACGAATTCCACGGTGTCGTTCGGAATTTTCGTCTTCTTCCCGAGGCTGTGGACGGGGCGTTCGCCGCCGCACTGCCTTGGGTCGAGCTTGTCATCGCTGCATCTCTCTTACTTGGCATCGCGACATTCGCGTCGGGCGCCATTGCCGGAGTTCTGCTGCTCGTCTTCGCCGCTGCAATCGCGATCAACATCGTTCGCGGGCGCACCGAAATTGACTGCGGTTGCTTCCGTCAAGGAATGCGCCAGCGCCTGAATTGGGCACTGGTGGCCAGGAACATCGCCCTTTGTGCTGCTGCCCTATGGGTGGCCGCGCAACCGGGCTGGGTTCGGTCTGTTGGGGCACACGACCTCGTCATTGCAGCACTCGCGGCAGCAAGCGTGGCCATAATTTATCTGTGCTCCAGCCAACTCGCAGCTCTTCGTCGCCTGCCGCTCGGCAAACGACAAATCGCTAATGAAGGAACACTGAGATGACAAACGAACTGCTAATTGCGTCCAGCGTCCTTCAGTGGGTCGCTTTGTGCGCTGGAGGAGTCGTTCTTCTTGGAATAGCCCGGCAGGTTGGGCTTTTGCATGAGCGATCCGCGCCACTGGGGGCGATGATAACGGACCACGGGCCTGGCGTTGGTGACAAGGCTCCGTCGTTCAGCATCATCGACGTCAAGGGCCAGAAGCGGCAAGTCGGTGGCGAAGATCCGGCAGGGCATGAAACCATGCTGCTCTTCACCTCTCCGACATGCCCTGTCTGTGAGAAGCTCTTGCCTCTCGCCAAATCGGTGGCTCGCGCGGAAGGTATCAACGTGATGCTGATCAGCGATGGAGCTGAAGAAGATCATAAGGCGTTCCTAGCCAAGCATCCGTTGGACGGGCTGCCCTATGTGATCTCGGCCGAGATCGGCATGCGTTTTCAAATCGGCAAGGTCCCTTACGGGGTGCTGATTGACAACACTGGCGTGATCAAAGCCAAGGGCCTCTGCAATACTCGCGAACACCTCGAAAGCTTGCTCGAGGCCAGCCGCACCGGACATGCTTCCTTGCAGGAGTACATGAAGAACAAGAACAGCGCTGCGCGCCCCGCAGAGCACGAGGCTCCGTCACTAACGATGTGAATCCGGCCCGGGTTCGCGAAACGTAAAGGTCAACATTCAAAGCAAATGGAACAATGACATGACGAACAAAAGCAAATTCGATGATATTGTCGAACAGTTCTCACGCCATATTGCCGGACACACCAGCCGCCGCAGCTTCATTGGCCGTGTCGGTACCGCGGTAGCCGGTGTCGCTTTGGTCCCGCTGCTCCCTGTGGATCGTAGCGGCCGGGTCAGCCGGGCCTATGCGGGCGCCGGTACTCGTGATGGTTGGAAGCCGCAGGATAAAGACATTCACCAGTGTGATTACTGGCGCCACTGCTCGCTTGACGGCTACATCTGCGGCTGCGCCGGCGGCTCTCTGACGGATTGCCCGCCAGGCACCAAGCTTTCGCCGAGTTCATGGGTCGCGAGCTGTTACAACCCGGGTGACAAGCAGAGCTACCTCATCGCGTACCGCGACTGTTGCGGCAAGAACGTCGCGCTGACGTGCCCTTGCCTTAACACCGAGGGTGAGTTGCCGATCTATCGTCCCGAATTCGGCAACGACATCATTTGGTGCTTCGGCTCCGATGACGATGCAATGACCTATCATTGCACCATCTCTCCCATCGTCGGAAAATCTGGATAATCGCGCTGGCGCCAACTGGGCAGCAATGGGGGGTCATTGCTGCCCATTTTTCTTAGCAACGGCTGAATAAATCGATGAATGTGAGAACTGCACTTTCCTTACTTGTCTTGCTCGCGGCAACTTGCAATCCGGCTGCCGCGGCCGATGCCGTCGACGTGATCGCGCCCGAATCCGCACCGGCAGATGCCGTCAAAGTCGACATCGCAAAAATGAAATTTGTTCCCGCAACTATTGAGATTGAGGCGGGCTCTACGGTTACGTGGACGAACCACGATGCAGTGCCGCACAACGTTTATTTACCGGCTCCTATCGAGGTGATCGGCGACATGCTGCGCGCCGGAAAATCACTGGCGCTGAAATTCAATACGCCAGGCGAGTACAGCTACATCTGCTCACCGCATCCGTACATGAAGGGCAAGGTGACGGTGAAGCCGAAGTCGTAAATGCGCCAAGTGTTCCGGCTCCGGAGATCGAGTCATGTGGGTTCCTTACAATCTTCTGTCGCCGCTTAAGGCAGAGTCGCCAAAGCCGGCGATATTGGCTTCCGAGGCGGCAACCAACGAACGCGACTTCGTCGTTGGATTCTTTCTTCGCAATCCTGTGACCAGAAGTTGGGAAACCGACGTCCTCGTTTCGGCAAGCGATCGAGACGAGCAGATAACCATCGACGGCCGGCAGGGCACGATGCAGGCCTCGGGCAATCGCTCAGGAAAGCTCGAGGAGATTATCTACACGTTGCCCGCGAAGGGCGCTGTCCCTGCTCTTGCTGCCTGCCATGAACATGTCGTCAAGCGGCTCGATGAAATGATTCTGCAATACGGGCGCGGCATCGAACTCGTCGGCTGGCGGGTGGCTGATATCGAGCACGGGGCACGCTGGCGATGTATCCCATTCAGACCGAGCGCGCTGGAGGCATCCTCCTATGTTCACGATATTCGGCCTGCGTATGATGAGGTGCTGCGTCTCTATCGAGAGGCGCGTTGCACTACGAGCGCGAGATGGCGGCTCATTTGTGCGGGCGCCATTCTCGATGCGGTCGTCGCCGGTAGAGAGCCATTCGGAATCGATGGCGGCCAAGAGCTGGTCAATCACGGCGTTCCTCCTGTCACCAACGATATGCTGATACGAAGCAACGCCATCATTGCGCATCCGCACCTCAAGGGCGCCACAGTTGTTGAAGTGCGAGATCTCGTAGAGCCGCGACGGCAAGCGCTTCTGGCGGCGCTAGCCATATCCGGGAAAGGCGAATTCGTTACGGAGTCGGGCTATTCCTATGAATCGGCGCTCGCGGCATTGGCCAATCTCGCCGATCTCATGGCACGCGATCTGATACTGGCGAGCTTGCGCGCCCGCGGCTATCTCGAAGCAGTAGTCGCCGACGTTGAATGCGAACCGCTTGAGCTTGCGGGGTTGAGCTGAGCAGCGATGGCGTATGATCGGCGAACACTCTTTACGTTTTTTGTCGCCATTGCCGGCGTCGCGACGGCGCACGCCCTTGCTCCGGACAATCCTGCGCCTGATCGGGCGGCCGATACCAGTCCTGTGCAAACGCTTACGACGGCCTCAGGAGAACCTTCGCCGGAACTCAAAGCCAAGTTTCGCCGTCCAGACTCGATCCCGTTTCCGAAGGCGAATCCGTTCGATGCAGCGAAAGCCGAACTTGGAAAACACCTCTTCTTTGATCCGCGGCTTTCAAGTTCCGGCAGCGTGTCTTGCGCTTCGTGTCACAACCCCAGCTTCGATTGGGGAGATGGGCTGGATCGCGGTGTTGGCGTAACTGGCGTTCGACTGCCTAGACGTACACCGAGCATTCTCAATGCGGCATGGCTATCCGCGTTGATGTGGGACGGTCGTGCAGCGACATTGGAACATCAGGCGACGATGCCGATGACGGCTGAGCACGAGATGGGAATGTCGTTGGATGGCGTGACTCAACGCCTGAAAAAGATCAAAGGCTACGAACCATTATTCCAAGCCGCTTTCCCCGGCGAAGAGATCCGTATCGAGAACGCAGTCGCTGCACTTGCCACATACGAGCGAACCCTCGTCTCTTCTAAGGCGCCGTTTGACCGTTGGATCGAAGGTGATGAGGCGGCAATCTCTGCAGAGGCAAAACGCGGGTTTCTTGTTTTCAATGGGCCGGGCCGGTGCAGCAAGTGCCATTCAAGTTGGCGACTAACCGATGATAGTTTCCATGATATCGGGCTAAAATCTGATGACATCGGGCGCGGAAAATTCGCGCCGCCGAGCGTGGTCATCATGCAGCACGCTTTTAAAACGCCATCACTGCGCGATTT
>Ga0134121_10002122_pt1 | contig 17573 bp, 17 predicted proteins | sample KB301_FD_96463 | JGI IMG/M metagenome (GOLD analysis project Ga0134121, IMG submission 96463) | Terrestrial soil microbial communities without Nitrogen fertilizer from Kellogg Biological Station, Michigan, USA - KB3-0-1 | ecosystem: Environmental > Terrestrial > Soil > Unclassified ... | reverse complement strand
TTTTAAATAAAAAATAAATCGCCTTTCTCGCTCCTTGTTAATTTAGATTATTTGTGGTATTATATTTTCAGATTCTGAACATTGCCAAAAGAACATTGGCCGAACCGTCTAGTCGCTCGACATGTTTGGATCTCTGCACATATGATAGAACTACTGATACCTGAAAATAAAATCTACGTAGAGAGGAGCAGACTGCATCCCTCAGCCAAGGTAGAGCTCACGAGTGAAATTAGGGGCTCACTTATAACACCGGTTGTCTACTTTTGGATGACCGGCCACGAAGAGGGCTTGTTTCTCAACTTCACTGAAGTGGGAGCCTCGGCCCTGCCGTCTAAGCTGGATTTTAAGACGGAAGTTTTTCCGGCGTTCGAGATTGAAAAATCCGAAAAGGGAGAGGTAAGCGAAAATACGGGCTCAAACTTGGCCACGCTTGCCCTTTTTAAACAACTCCGCTTGCTGCAATTCCATTTGGAGTGGTGGAAGGATGGTGATTTTTGCTTCGCCATTGGGGAGGGCCACTTGAGTTTTCGCCAAAAAGAAGTCACTTCCTCTTGGCAAATCACTTCCAGTGATGAAGAGGATTCAAAAAAACTCGCGACGTTCTTTGCCCAGCTTCCCAAAATGAAATCCTAACCAAAACCAAGAAGGGAAAAGGTTTATGAAAAAATCAGAAATTGCCGGAGACATTAGGATTCGAAAGAGCGCTCAACGTATCTGCAATCCCGTCCTTAGAGGAAAAGTCAAATGCAGATGCGGTGGAAAGTGTTGCGTTCAAATAATGCTTGGTGGTGGATGTGGAAGACTTCACCTACAAGTAAGATTCCACTGCAGCAGAGAAAGGTGTCGTTGTGGCAGCGAATGGCACGAAGGTTACTATACTGCAACGGCCTGGCAGGAATGGAAGAGGTCGCAGATAAGCAGTTGCGCCGGGCGACACTCGAAACACAGGCTGAAATCCTGACCAAAACTTTTGATCAAATTGGACCACTTTCGGGTGGTCCTTTCCTTTTTTATAAAAATGATTTTAAAAACAAACTTTGATATAATGATCCGATGCACGATTTAGCTTTATACCGTAAATACAGACCTAAAAGTTTCAAAGAAGTTTTAGGACAAGACCACATAGTAAAAATCCTAGAAAGCTCGGTTGAAACAAACAAAGTTTCCCACGCCTATCTTTTCGTGGGCTCTCGCGGAACAGGCAAGACTTCTGTCGCCAGGATATTTGCGACCAGCATTGGGGTATCTGTAAATGATATTTACGAGATAGATGCCGCAAGCAACAGAGGCATAGAAGATATAAAACTCCTGCGTGATGGCACGCGAGTACTTCCTTTTGATTCAAAATATAAAGTCTACATAATTGATGAAGTGCATATGCTCTCTAAAGATGCTTGGGGGGCGCTGTTAAAGACGCTAGAAGAACCGCCGAAGCATGTCATTTTCATTTTGGCTACCACCGAACTGCATAAAGTTCCGGAAACGATTATTTCCCGTTGCCAGGTTTTTACTTTTAAAAAGGCTTCCGACATAGTTTGCAAAAAAATGCTGATTGATGTGGCAAAAAAGGAAGGCTTTGATCTAGATGGGGGTTCGGCTGAACTTTTAGCCATCTTGGCTGACGGATCATTTCGTGATGGATTGGGTGAACTGCAGAAAGTCCTGAACTTTACTAAAGGCAAAAAAATTAACCGTGAAGACGTGGAAAAAATAACCGGCGCGCCGAAAACGGCTCTGGTAAATGACTTCATTTCTGCGATTGCAGAAAAAAATATAGAAAAGGGGATAAAAGCCGTACAAAATGCTTCGGAAGAAAATCTAGATATGAGATTGTACTTAAAACTCATCGTCACCAAATTTCGCATGGCGATCATCCTGCGCTACGCGCCCAAATTAAAAGAAGAGATGGCGGGGGATTTATCGGAATCTGATTTAGAATTCCTGCAAAGTCTGGTAAAAGAAGACAAAGGAGGGATGCTCCGATCTCCCGCGCTCGCAATTCTGCTTGAAGCTTATAAAAATATAGATAACGCATTTATTACCGAGTTACCCTTAGAGCTTGCGCTTGTGAAAATAATAAGTAAAGATAATGAGATTGAGATTTAAAAACATTGGGAGATCGTCTAACGGTAGGACAGCGGCCTTTGAAGCCGTGAATCTTGGTTCGATTCCAAGTCTCCCAGCCAGGTCGTGATAAGTTATTTCGTACGAGATACGTTGAAATTATAAATATTGATAAAATTTATATGAACATATGGTATACAATTACAGGTGGTATTGAACCTAATACTGCGCAGGGATTAGTTACTTGGGTTAATGGACAAATATACACTGGACAAGTAACAAAATTATCACTCTTTTTGTCTTCTGTTGGTGGTGATGTTGATTCTGCAATTAGAATTTACTCCTTTCTTAAAGGATTACCAATTGAGGTAGAAATTATTGGATTTAGTCAAATTGACTCAGCAGCAAATACAATTTTTTTGGCAAGTAAAAACAGAAAAGCTTTAGAAGGATGCAGGTTTTTTCTGCATGAAGGTACTTTTACTATAGGCAATCAAACTGCAACATTACATGCCCACGAAGAAACTCTAACTGTTTTAAGAGAACTGCTTAATAGGAACGTAAAAATTATCGCCACAGAAACTAAAAAAACAGAGAAAGAGATAGCTGGAATTTTAAAAGAAGGAAAAATATTTAACACGAAAGAAGCTCTTGAATTCGGAATTGTGACTGAAATAATAGAAAAATTACCAAATTCGCCTAATAAAAAATAAAATGTTTTTCGTAATTTTATATCAATATATAGAAAGTCTGAAATGGGTTTTATTAATTAGCGGTTTTTTATATTTCTATAGAAAAGAAATTATGGGTATTTTAAATAGACCTTTTTCTGTTAGCCACAATGGTACTAAAGTTGATTTTCCACTCACCCAACAACAAAAAGAAGAGAGTTCTTCAGAAGAAAAACAAATAATTCAATTTTCAAATCAAGAACTAGATCAAGTAAAAGAAAATCTGAATAAAAAAGAATCAGAAATAAAAGACAAAGATCAACAAATATTCAAACTAACAATTGAAAAACATTTTGAATATACATATAGATTAATTTTTCGCTCTCAAATTCAACTTCTTCAGAATCTACAAACCGTCGATGGATTTTCGGTTATCCAACTAGATGCATATTTCCAGAATATAAAAAATACCTTCCCTGCAGAATTTATTCATTGGGATTCAAATTTATATTTAAAATTTCTTTATGATCAGAATCTTATCTTTAAGGATGCAGTTACTGGTAGGGTAAAAATCACGCAAATTGGTGATTTGTTTTTGAAATATTTAATTATTAATGTTTATAATTTCAATACCGAGAAAGGTCTGTAATAGAGTGCTCGAGATGCCTCGTTTTGGTATAATAAAAGTATTAAAAACAACATTGGGGTAAGGAGTCAGATGGTTCCAACATCGGGCCTAATAGCCAGCATTGAAAATAAACAAATTATATTTATGAACGAAAAAGAACTTTGGAAATATTTTTGGGATAGAAAGATTTGTCATTCGAGGCCGCTCGACAGGGATTTCATTTGGATTACAAAAGAAGATTTTCGGCCGGTTAGAAGATATTTTGTCAGCGAATTCAATTTCTTTCATTATAAAAAGGAGAGTCTAAGGTCCCAAGGGCTGCTTTTTCATATTCACGTTATCGAACAAGGGGATTATCTTTTTGTTCATAAAGACACCGGCAATGTGGCCAGATTTTTCCCTTTGGGTTTAATCCATTTGATATGCGACGTCGTGCCATATTTTGTTTTTGCAAAGATAAAAAGGGTGGAAATGAAATCAATCTTTGTGCGGCCTGAGTAAAAATTAAAAATAACATATATCATAGATGTTTTTTATTCATAACTTTCGCAATTTTTATGGCCGGTTTGAACGCCCGCTTTCATCTCTGTCGCTTATCGGAGGATTCGTCTTTGACGCTCTGACGCTCAAGAGGGTAGACACCATCTTTGAGAATATCTGGGTTTTAGGTCACCTGGTCATCATCGGCGTGTTTATCATACTGACCCACACCCGTAAGAGTGGAGCCGGCGATGAAAAAAATCCCAGCAAAGAGCATTTTTGGTACGTCAACATACTGCAATTTTTCTTTGGAGGAATTCTGTCCACTTATTTAGTTTTTTATTTCCGCAGCGCCGATATTTTCGTCACTTGGCCGTTCATCGCCTTGCTCACGATTGCCTTTATTGCCAACGAATCTCTAAAACGTCATTATATCAGGCTTAGTTTCCAAATAAGTTTATTTTTTATTTCTATTTATTCATTTGCTATTTTTTTGGTGCCGATAGTTCTGCATAAAATAGGCGCCTGGATATTCCTGCTTTCTGGACTCATCAGCTTGGTATTTATCGCGTTTTTTATAAAAATTTTATTCTTTTTCATCAGAGACAAGTTTTCTGACAGTAGGAAATTAATAATATTTTTAATCCTGGGTATTTTTGGATTAGTTAACGCACTATATTTTACAAACTTGATTCCTCCGATTCCGCTCTCGCTCAAGGATGCAGGCATATATCACACAGTGAGAAAAACTGCTAACGGAAATTATGTTGTCACCTACGAAGACAACGGATGGGAAGAATATTTTCAGCTATATCCGGATTTTAGAGAGGTAGCCGGCATGCCCATTTACGCTTTTAGCGCCATTTTTTCACCAAAAAATTTAAATATTACCATCCTGCATGAGTGGCAACACTATGACGAAGTAAAAAAACAGTGGGTAACCCATAGCACGATCAGCCTGCCAGTAGTCGGCGGGAGAGACGGAGGCTTCAGAACATATTCTGTGCGTTCAAACCTGGCGCCCGGCAAGTGGAGAGTAAACATCAAAACTGAACAAAACCAAACGATCGGCCATTTACGATTTACTATCTTGCCAGCAAACATGGCGGGAGCGCTCAAAACTATGATAAAATAGAAAGCATATTTATGGAGCCAAATATTTGTCCAGCTTGCCATCAGCCAATACTCCCGCAATATTATTTTTGCCCAAACTGCGGAGCAAAGCTAAATGCGGCCCCTCTTTCGACAACTGTCGGAACGCAAGCCTGGATATACGCCTTTAGTATCATCCTGCCGATGATTTTGTTTATTTTCATGACTAAATGGCCGGGAATAAAATACTACAAATCAAACGATTTAAAAGCAAAAAGAATCGGGCAGATTGCCTGGGCGCTCTTGATAATTTCAACCATTATCACCATCTGGCTCGGCTTTGTCTTTACCCAAAAAATAATCCAGTCATCCATCGACAGCATCAACGCTGACTTTGGCAGTTTTTAGTTATTGAATATTTTTAATTTCCTCCTGTATTTTTTCCAAACCTTGTTCATCATAAAGAATTGTTTTTAGATTTGGGTATTTTTTAAAATCTAGGTCTTGAAAATGGCGAGCTTTGTCATCGACAAATACCACCTTCTCTGTTTTATGTTCAGAGCATATTTTTTCCACTGCTTCTTTCTTGCTTCCCGACACCACAATAATTTCAGAAAACAGCGTCGCAATGCCGGCTTTTTCCATTTTATCCCGCTGAAATTCCCCATGGCCAAAGCTTACGATATAGCAATTTTCTCGTCCAAGCCTTTTTATTATTTTAAGCAAATCTTGATTGATAAATTCTTTACTGTCTTTTAGTACCTCTTCATACCAATCTAGCTTTATAGAAAATTTATTTAACAATTCTTTTAATGAAAAGCCTCTGCCCGAAAGATTTTGAGCGTACTCTTCGACTGCCGCGCGAGAGATACCGGCCTTTTCCAAAGAAGCGCGCAGATGTTCTTTGAATCGCGGGGTACTATGGAACAACACATCGTCAAAATCAAAAATGAGTTTCATATCATCTATGTTAACTTAGATTTTTAATTTTTGCCATATTTCACTTTTCAAGTATACTAACTGTGCATGATTCACGTAAATTTCGACAATAAAGAACTTCTCGATGTGGTGAATGATAGAGATGAAGTCATTGAATCAAGATCAAGGGACGATATCCATCATTTCGGGCTATTACATCGCGAAGTTCATGTGTGGATGTTTGATAAAGATAAAAACGTATTTTTCCCAAAAAGCGCTGCTCATAAAGCTTCTGCCGGTTTTTTTGATGCTTCTATCGGCGGCCATGTAGACAAGGGGGAAGATTATCTGACAGCGGCGGTTCGCGAAACAAAAGAAGAATCGGGGATTTCTATTCTTTCATCCGATTTAATTTTCTTAACAAAATTTCGAGGTCTTTCAGAACACAAGAAAAAGGCAACCATCAATAATTTTACTCGGTCAATATATATTTACAAAAATCCTATAAAAGAGGAGCAAATAATAGCGGACCCGAAAGAAACCACCGGTTTTCAAAAATTTTCTTTTGAATTTTTATCAAATTTAAATGAGGAAGATAAAAAATTATTTCACAAATTCATACCTACACAAGAACTGCCTTATGTTTTAAGTTATATAATAAAGGATAAATAAAAAAGTAGGCCGACATTTATGTCAGCCTACTTGTTGTGATGATTGATGACCTCCTTTTTTTAATTTCTAAGTTGAAACCGTGTGGGACCGTTACCTCCACCAGGCATGGTGATCTTTTTCCCAGCAACTTTTGCCGCGAAATCGACCACACCCTGGAACTCTTTGAGACTAACGGTATCCACAGACTTTCGAAGCCTTACGAGCTCTGAAATCATGGCTCCGAGAAACCAGTCTCCAGCTCCAGTCTCAAACCTACCGCCACGAAAGCTAACTGGTTTAAAATGGCTTTTGTGACCAGAGTGAAAGGAAAACATGCCCCCTTTCTCATCGTCAGTTACGACGATAATTTTCGGACGACCAAAGCCGTGCAACTCTGAAAGCTCCATGCCGGTTTCATTAAACTCATACCGATTCAACACGAGAAGATCTACTAGCGGAAGGATTCGTTCAAAATCCATCCTTTCACAGAGTGTATCCTTCGCATTTAAGACACGAAAACCAGTTTGAGTCATTTCGAGGAGCGTTTTTGCAAACACAACCTCAACGGCCCGGAGACCTGTGATAACAGTGAAGGTATTTGGACCAACACCGCTTCCCAGCCTTTGAATAGCCCGCAATGCCTTAGGTATAGCAGAGCGGACTATCTGATTCCGTTTTCCCCACAGAACTCCATTGGTGTCCCCAACGACTGGAATGACACAAATGTTGCTCTGCGAAAGAACTCGGATGGGTGTAAAAGAGACCTTGTTTTGGACGATTGCCTCACCCAAAAGTTTGTCTGCAAGTGTTTTCTGGCTACGAGCTGTCACTAGACCAAGAAGGTGTGGGCGGCTGCCCAGTTTCTTGAGTGCCATGACAACATTTCCAGACGAACCACTCAAACAAAAGTCCATCCTCTTTAACACCTTCTTTGGACCTGGCGTATCCTTGACCGCCAATTCCAACTCCGCATTCACGGAGAATCCGACTACTGCGTCGTATTTCATAAATGTTCCTTTGTTTTTGTTTATGGAAATGTTTTTTCTTCGAAATGTGCTGGAACAGCGGGACATGCAGGTTCAGCAGTAATTGCTGGACGGGCATCTTGGCCATCGATGAAACTAATTTCCCAAATAGGTTTAACGACGCGGAGCTCAGCGTAAAGATTATAGTCCGTCATATGAGAATATCTTTTGTGAACAATCTTTATTATCGCCCTTGCTTTTTTAATGGCCATTTTTTGGTTGGAAGCATGAAACTCTTTACTAATCATTACACTTCGACTGTCATGACATGAACCGACATCGTAATTAACTGATCCAGTGAGATTAAATTTCATAACCTACCCTTTCTTTTGTTGAGTTTTTATTTTGTTGTTATTGATCAAATCCAATCTCAGTATAGTCGGTGTGGGTACTATGTCAAATTATGTAGATTGTTAGCTTTAAATTTTAGATAAAAAAACTAATAATATAAAGGATTTTTAGATAATATCTATAAATTGCAGAAGAAAAGTTGACAAATTATTTCCAAAAATATATCATCCAAGTATGCAAATTCAAGTTGTCTTAAAGAATTTTGGCCTTTCAGAAAAAGAAATAGCTGTATACCTTGCTTTAATTGAGCTTGGTTCGTCTTCTGTGCGAACAATTTCAGAAAAAGCAAAAGTTAATCGTGGTACAACATATGACATTCTAAAGTCCTTAATAAATATGGGAATTGTTTCATACTATAATAGGGAGTCGAAACAATACTTTATCGCCGAGCGCCCCGAAACTTTGCTTGCGGCAATAGATAAAAAACAGGAAGATCTCGGAAAAGTCAAAGCAGATATTGAAGAAAGCATACCCCTGTTTAAAACTCTATTTGAAAAACATGGCGGGAAACCTTCCGTCAAGCTGTATGAAGGACTGATTGGTATTAGAAATATCCTAGAAGATGTATTAAAGAGTATGGATAATGAAAAGGAGAAAACTTATTATGTTTATTCCTCTGCGACCGTTAGAAAAAATGTCTATATGGCCATGAAAGATTTCAGTAAAAAAAGAATAAGAAGAAAGATAAAAGTTAAGACAATCGCTCTAGGAGAAGGAGGCGGTCTTTTAGGTTTTGATGAAAGAAAGTGGATGTCATTACCAAACGTAAAAGGTGTTGAGGCTCTTCGACCTACGTATGAAATAATTTATAAGGGAAAAGTGGCTCATATAAGTTTAGACAATGCAGAAAACCCAGTCGGCATCGTAATAGAAAACGAAGAAATTTACAACACTCAAAAGTTAATATTTGAATATAATTGGAAAAACATATAGAAATATATTTGTTTTTGAAAGCTGTATATTATAGTATGTAGGCATGATTTCACGGATATATGTTGTGCCTAAAAGTGGGGGCACCAAGGCTGATTCTTATCTTATTGACTCTAAATTATCTAAAAAAGAGCTTGCGAAATTGGCGGAAGCACTAACTAATCCAATTCTGGAGAAATACTATGTTAATGAACCGCTTAAAATAGGCAATTTTACCCAGCCTTGGCGTGGATTTACTTACGCGATAGAAATTGGATTTTTGCCCGGAGTTACAGACAACGTCGGCCACACTGTCAAAGAAATAATGGCGGATTTATTTCATCTTAAAAAAGATGCGGATTTTGCCGTCTATACTTCTAAAATTATTTTTGTAAATTCAAAAAACATAGATGACGCGCAAAAAATAGCTTCGACTTTATATAATCCCTTGATTGAGAGAGCTTATGTCACCCGTATAAAATCTGGGGTGGTAGAGATACCGATGAAAGTTCAAGAAGTAATCCTAAAAAAAAGAAAGGATGTTTTAGAGGTTTCGCTTGATGTAGATGATGATGAACTAGTGAAAATAGGCAAGGAGGGAGTAATGGATGACACGAACACGCGGAGAGGGCCGCTGGCACTTGATTTATCTTCGATGAAAGCTATAAAAGAATATTTTTTAAAACTAAAAAGAAACCCGACCGATATCGAGCTGGAATCACTGGCTCAAACATGGTCGGAACATTGTAAACACACTATCTTTGCCAATTCTATAGATGATATAAAGGAAGGTTTGTATAAAACTTATATAAAAGGGGCGACGAATCTCATGCGACAGAAAAAAGGCAAAGAGGATTTCTGTGTTTCTGTGTTTTCTGATAACGCCGGCGGAATAATTTTTGATAAAGATTATTTAATCACCCACAAAGTAGAAACGCACAACAGCCCCTCGGCCCTAGATCCATTTGGCGGAGCAATCACCGGGATTGTGGGAGTCAACCGCGACACGATCGGGTTTGGACTCGGCGCTAAGCCCGTGGCTAACACTTATGGATTTTGTTTCGGCTATCCGGAAGACAAAAGGGTGTTCTTTAGAGACAAAAATTTGACTCAGCCGATGCTCTCATCAAAAAGAATTATGGACGGAGTGATAAAAGGAATAAATGTGGGGGGAAATTGTTCTGGAATTCCGACGCTCAATGGCTTTATAAAATTTGACGATCGTTATCGAGCAAAGCCACTCGTCTTTGCCGGCACGGTGGGCTTGATTCCAAGAATGATAAATGGTAAATCTTCGCACGAAAAGAGCGCCAAAGCGGGGGACTATATAGTGATAGTCGGCGGGAAGGTGGGATTAGACGGCATCCATGGGGCGACTTTTTCTTCAGTCACGATGGATTCAAATTCGCCGGCGACGGCTGTGCAAATAGGCGACCCGATAACTCAAAAAAAATTAAGCGATGCGATAATCAAAGAAGCGCGAGATATGAATCTATACAACAGCATCACAGACAACGGAGCTGGTGGACTGTCTTGCTCTGTGGCCGAGATGGCAAAGGAATGCAAAGGGGCAAAAGTATACTTGGAAAAAGTACCGCTTAAATATCCGGGCTTGAGACCTTGGGAAATTTGGATTTCAGAATCGCAGGAACGAATGACTTTAGCTGTTCCAAAGAAAAATTGGAAAATATTTCAAAAATTAATGGAAAGCAGAGGAGTGGAAGCAACGGTCATAGGGGAATTTACAAATTCTGGAAAAGTTTTCGTAGAATACAAAGGGAAAAAGATTATGGATCTGGAGATGGAGTTCCTGCATAACGGTTTACCCAAACACCATCTGAGAACCAGCAGTCTAATTAAGAATTATGTTGAACCCAAACTTGATTTCAAAAAATCTTATACAAAAGATTTAGAAAATTTACTCGGTGATAAAAATGTCAGCGGATTTTCTTTCATTTCCGAGCAATACGACCACGAAGTGCAGGCGTCTTCTGTTTTGAAGCCCCTCTCTGGCCCAGGCCGGATAAACACAGATAGCCAAATCTTTCGCCCCATTTTAAACTCAAAGATAAATTCAAATAAGGCAGTAGTTTTGTCCTCTGCGCTCTATCCTTCGTATGGAGATATCAGCACTTATCATATGGCGGCATGCGCCTTGGATACCGCGGTCCGAAATATAATTGCCTCGGGGGGCACACTTTCCCATTTGGCAATATTAGACAACTTCTGCTGGTGTTCGTCCTATGACGGAGAGCGTCTATATCAGCTAGTAGAAGCAGTGAAGGCTTGTTATGATTATGCCGTAGGATACGGTACTCCATTTATCTCCGGTAAAGACAGTATGTTTAATGATTTTAAAGGCTATGATGAAAAAGGAGGCCCGGTTGCCATATCTATCCCGCCGACGCTTCTGATCTCTGCGATCAGCGTAATGCCTGATTTGTATAAAACCGTTTCGCCGGAGTTTAAAAATTCCGGAGATATAATTTATTTGCTCGGGGAAACCCATGATGAACTGGGGGCAAGCGAATATTTTAAAATGTTTGGATCTGTTGGCAATAATGTTCCGAAAGTTAATTTAGAAAAAAATATGCAGACTTATCTTGCGCTGGAAAAGGCTATTAAAAAAGAATTAGTGGCCTCTTCGCTCTCTGTAACTTCCGGTGGTCTGGGAATTGCTCTGGCAAAGGCTTGTGTCGGAGGCAACGTAGGGTGCAAGATAGACATCAGAAATCTAGCTGGTAGCGCGACCTCTCTGATTTCCAAACTTTTCTCCGAAAGTCAGGGCAGAATTTTAATATCTATCTCTCCAAAAAATATAAAAGGGTTTGAGAAAATAATACGGGGAATTGGCCATACAAAATTGGGCAAGGTGACAAAAGACAGCAAGTTTATAATTTCGGATGGGAAAAATAAAGTAGTAGAAACCAATGTTAAAAAACTACACAATATTTATCATAAATTTTCAGAACAAATGAAATAAATATTAATTACTTTACTTAGATAAAGTCAATGAAAATAACAGATAAAAAAGAAAACCGAATATGCCAGAATTGCAAGGAGGATTTCACAATCGAACCGGAAGATTTTTCTTTTTATAAAAAAATGGATGTTCCACCACCGACTTTTTGTCCGGACTGCAGGTTTCAGCGCAGACTATTGATCCGCAACAATCGTGTCTTATATAAACACGAATGCGCGATGTGCAATAAATCATTACTCTCTGTATATTCTCCTGAAAAGCCTTATACAATCTACTGTCGAGAATGCTGGCTTTCTGACAAATGGGATCCAATGTCGTATGGCACTCCATATGATTTTTCAAAATCTTTTTTTGAACAATTTAAATCATTACAGATTTCCGTTCCAAAAGTTAATCTGTATAGAGATAATTTTATTTTAAGCGATTATTGTAATTACGGGACGGATTTTAAGGAATGCTATTTATCATTCGGGGGAAAAGATAACGAAAGAGTTTATTTTGGGAATCAGGTTGTTGAATCTCATGATTCTCTGGATGTATCTTTTTCATCAAAAACTGAATTTAGCTATGAAATTTTTGAATCAACTCGTTTAAATAAAGTCTTTTTTAGTCGTTATTCACAGGAATGTATTGAGAGCTCTTATTTGATAGATTGCAGAAATTGCATAAACTGTTTTGGTTGTGTGGGACTCGCAAATAAACAATATTATATTTTTAATGAACCGCATTCAAAAATAAGTTATGAGAAGTTCGTAAAGGAAAATCAAGGAAGCTACAAAAAACACTTGGATAACGTAAAGAAGCTCAAAGAACTAAAATTGAAATCACCACATAGATACGCTCGAATTTATAAATCGGTCAATTCAGACGGTGATGATCTGAAAGAGTCAAGAAACACCCATATGTCTTTTACATCCGGGCAAGCGGAGGATTCCAAGTACCTTTTTTTCTGTATACGAGGTATGAAAGATTGCTATGATAACTCGTTTCAGGGGTTCAAAAGTGAGAATTGTTACGAAACCGCTCATACTTTTGGCGGATACAATACTGCATTTGGTACTAGGAATTTCACAAGTGCCGACACATATTACAGTGAAGATTGTCACGACTGCAAATACGTTTTCGGCTGTGAGGGTTTACGTAAGAAAAGCTATTGCATTTTAAACAAACAATATTCTAAAGAAGAATATGAAAAGCTTGTGCCTAAAATTATTGAGCAAATGAATACAAAGATTTACGTTGATAGTAATGGCATTACATATAGATACGGTGAATTCTTTCCCAATGATCTATCTCCATTTGCCTACAACGAAACTATTGCTCAAGAATATTTTCCTATCACGAAAGAGGAAGCCCTGAGACAGGGTTATTTATGGGCAGAAAGAGAAGAAAGAAATTACAAAATTGATATAGAAAATGAAGACCTGCCTGACAACATCAAGGATGCGGAGGATGATATCGTGGGAAAAGTAATTGCCTGTGAGCACGGTGGAAAGTGTAAAGAACAGTGTACGGAAGCATTTAAAATTGTGCCCGAAGAATTTAAATTCTACAAGAGAATGAATTTACCATTACCTCGATTGTGCCCAAATTGTCGACACTATGAGCGGATAAATCAAAGGAATCCATTGAAGCTTTGGAATAGAATTTGCATGTGCGGCAAAGAAAATCATTTTCACAAAAATAAAAAATGTGTAGTAGAATTCAAAACAAGTTATGCTCCAGACCGACCGGAAATAGTTTACTGCGAAAAATGCTATCAACAAGAAGTATATTAATATGGCCCAGAAAAAACCAAAAATAATAATAATGTCCGGATACGGACTAAATTGCGAGGAGGAAACAAAATTCGCTTTTGAGTCGGCTGGGGGAGAAGCGGATATAGTGCACATAAATGATCTTATACAGAAGCCTAAAATGCTTCTCAACTATCAAATCTTGGCCTTTCCGGGAGGATTTTCTTATGGAGATGATACGGGTAGCGGTAAAGCTTACGCCAATAAATTTAAAAATCATTTAGCAAAAGAGCTAGAGGAATTTTTGTCTCGCAATACTCTGGTGATAGGCATCTGCAACGGATTCCAGATTATTACCAATCTAGGGATTCTGCCCGGAGCTTTGACTCATAATAAGAATGGTCAATATATAGACCGATGGGTAGACCTCAAAACCTTTGGTTCACCCCGCCCGGGAACAGGCGGGGCAAGCAGTCCGTGGCTCAAAGGAATTAAGAAAATTTCTCTCCCGATAGCGCACGGAGAAGGGCATTATGTTATAAACAAAAAAGAATATGAAAAAATGAAAAAAGCTGGAGAGATCGCTTTTGTTTACGAAAAAGGAGAGATTTGCAAATTCCAAAATCTTGAAAAAAATCCAAACGGCTCAGACTTTTGCATTGCCGGAGTTTTAGCATATAATGGGAGAGTTCTAGGGATGATGCCTCATCCGGAACGCGCGACGTTTTCTCACCAGAGTCCTTTATGGCAAATCAAGAAAAGCTCGCCTCGCCATGGCGGGGTGAAAAGGGAAGGCCCAGGATTACAGATTTTTAAAAACGCAGTAAATTACTTTAAGAAATAAAAATGAGTGAATTGAGAGAAAAATGTGGAATCGTAGGAATATACGGTAAAAATTTACCCCTTTCCAGACTGGCCTTTTTCGCCCTGTTTGCTTTGCAACATAGGGGCCAGGAAGCTTCAGGAATGACAACAAGCAACGGGAAAAAACTTTATACCTACAAAGGAGCGGGGCTGGTGGCTCAGGTTTATAAAGAAAAAGATATAGAAGACTTAGAGGGATACATCGGCATTGGACATAATAGGTACTCTACTTCCGGCGGAAGCGCTCTCGATCATGCACAGCCAGTGGTAAACAAAGACGCCACTTTTGCTCTAGCTCACAATGGCAATCTGCCGAGCGTAAAAGCGCTAGAAAAATTTTTAGCGTCAAAAAAAGCTTTACAGAAAAATCGCTCAGATTCAGAACTTATCACCGACAGCATTGATTTTTATATAAAAGAAAGCAACTCGATAGAAGCGGCAATAGAAAAAACCTTTCCATTGATTACCGGATCATTCTCATTGGTGATGATGAACAAGGACACCTTGGTCGCGGTACGCGATGCATACGGCATGCGGCCGCTAGCGCTTGGAAAAATCGATAAAGGTTTTATCGTTGCCTCTGAAACATGCGCCCTGCAAACCATTGGCGCAACTTTTTTGAGAGAAATCGCGCCGGGGGAAATGATAATCATAAACGAGAAAGGAATTAAAAGCGTACAATTAGCGCCATCAAATCCCAAGCACGACATATTTGAATATGTTTATTTTGCCAGACCCGATAGCGTGCTAAACGGCAAATTAATATATGAAGTGAGAAAAAACTTTGGAAAAACGCTGGCACGCGAATTCAAAGTGGAAGTTGATGCCATTGTGCCAGTACCGGACACCGCCACTCCGGTCGCCCTCGGATACAGCGAAGAGTCCGGCATTCCGATAGAAATGGCTTTGGTTAAAAATCGCTATGTTCACCGAACCTTTATTGAGCCCGATAAAAAATCTCGCCGAAATAGCGTCGCTTTAAAACTCATACCGCTTCCGCAAATTTTAAAAGGTAAAAAAATAGCGCTGATAGACGACTCGATCGTTAGGGGAAATACCTGTAAAAGATTGGTGGAAACTCTTTTTAAGTCCGGAGCCAAGGAAGTTCACCTTTTAATTTCTTCGCCGCCGGTACGCTTCCCGGATTTTTACGGTATGGATACTCCAAACCAAAATGAATTGATCGCGGCCCACAAAACGACAGAAGAAATACGCAAGTTTCTGGGAGCCACGTCGCTACATTATATTTCGCTTGGTGGATTGATAAAATCCATCGGCTTGCCGGAAGAACACATATCTACCTCGTGCTTTTCCGGAGTCTATCCTATTGATCTAAAAGAACGCAAAGATGAGGTAAATTATGACGTTCCAAAAGCATAAAACACAACTCGCGGTTTTAATTTCTGACACCGGCACCGGCACGAATCTCCGAGCAATAATAGCAGGTATTCAAGAAGGGAAAATCAAAGCCGAAATTTGCGCAGTGATTTCAGACAAGGCGTATGCTCCCGGATTAGAGCACGCCAGAAATCATGGTCTAAAAATTGAAATATGTCCATCAAAAAGCGAACTTCTCCCATTACTTAAGAAAATGGCTCCCGATTATATCTGCTTGGCTGGCTGGAAACAAATCATTTTGGATGAAGTGATTTTGGCATATCCAAATAAAATTTTAAATTTACACCCCGGACTAATTCCAGAAAGGACTGACGGCAGTGTTAAAAATCCAGATGGAACAGAGGCGCTTTGGAACAAAGGCAAATTAGGCAATAAAGCCATTCAAAATTTTCTAGACCAAAAAGCCACTTTTGCCGGCTCTTCTGTTCATTTTTTGACATTAAATTTTGATTTTGGGCCGGTATTAGGTAGAACTTTTGAAAAGGTGCAGGCTGGCGACAGTGTCGAGTCTTTGTATAAGAGACTGAAGAAAAAAGAAAACGAGCTATATGTGGAAATATTGGAAAAATTGACTAAAAACAGCTAATAAAACTCGCTTGTGGATAAATAAGGTTTGATTGCTGGCATATATGTTATAATTAGGTGGTCATGAAGAAAGTTATTCTGATTTCTATTTTTTTTCTAGTGCTTTTTGGCTCTTTATTTTTGCATATACTTAAAGTGAACGCCACGGGGGAATTCATCACGACCTGGAAAACAGACAATCCGGGTACTTCGGCTTCAAACCAGATCACTATTACGACCGGAAGCGGAAGTTTCAACTACAATATTGATTGGGGCGATTCAAGCTCGGATACAGGAGTAACGGGTGACATGATGCATACTTATGCTTCCCCGGGAACCTATACGGTAAAAATAACAGGCACTTTTTCTCACCTGTGTACAGCTTGTGGTGCAGCAGATCCACAAAAGCTACTTTCCGTCGAACAATGGGGCGCAATAGCCTGGAGTTCTATGGGGGATGCATTTAACGGAGCCTCTAATCTTGTAATTAACGCATCGGACACCCCCGATCTTTCTAATGTGACAACTATGTCTAATATGTTTGCTAACGCCACAAATTTTAACTCAAACATAAATTCCTGGAATGTGTCGCACGTGACAAATATGAGTTGCTTGTTTTGTAGTGCCCATGCCTTCAACCAACCTTTAAACTCCTGGAATGTATCAAATGTGACAAGTATGGACAATGTATTTTTTGACGCTACAGCCTTTAACCAAGATATTTCTTCCTGGAATGTTTCAAACGCGACAAATATGGATGCAATGTTTGATGTAGCCACCTCTTTCAATCAACCGCTTAACTCTTGGGATGTATCACATGTGACTGACATGGCTTTTATGTTCCAGGACGCTATAGCCTTCAACCAACCCTTAAGCTCTTGGAATGTTTCTAGCGTAGCAACCATGAATAGCATGTTTTCTCCTGTTCAACATCTAAATGCTACCTCCTTTGATCAAAATATCGGTTCCTGGAATGTTTCGAATGTAACAGACATGACTGATATGTTCACTAATGCAAGCCCTCTCTCTACATTTAATTATGACTCTCTGCTCGGAGGATGGTCGCAGCTTACTCTCCAGCCAAATGTGAATTTTAGCGGGGGCAGCAGTAAATATTGCGCTTCGGCTACGCAAAGAGCAAGCATCATAAGCACGTATAGTTGGAGTATTAGCGACGGGGGATCTGATTGCAGCACTGCTTTCATCACTACCTGGAAAACAGACAATCCGGGTACTTCG
>Ga0134121_10002121_pt1 | contig 17578 bp, 13 predicted proteins | sample KB301_FD_96463 | JGI IMG/M metagenome (GOLD analysis project Ga0134121, IMG submission 96463) | Terrestrial soil microbial communities without Nitrogen fertilizer from Kellogg Biological Station, Michigan, USA - KB3-0-1 | ecosystem: Environmental > Terrestrial > Soil > Unclassified ... | reverse complement strand
TCGCCGTCCCCGCCGCGTTGCGCGCGCGCGACGTGACGCAGGCGACCGGACCGGACGCCGAAATCCAGGACGCGCTCGTGCATCTCTATCGGAAGAGCCCCGACGTCGGCGTCCTGCTCGAGCTGATGACCGACTTCGACGAAGGGATGCAGGAGTGGCGCTACCGCCACGTGAAGATGGTCGAGCGCACCATCGGCAACAAGCAGGGCACCGGCGGCTCGCTCGGCGTCGAGTACCTGAGGACCACGCTCTTCAATCCGCTCTTCCCGGACCTCTGGGCGATCCGGAACCGGCTTTGATCAGGAGCGACGGCGGGGCCGCCCCTCCCCCGCGTCGGGTCCTGATCCTTGCGTTCGTTCTCATCATCGGCACCGGCCTGCGCATCGGCACCCTCGTCCTCCATCCGCCGCTCGAAATCGACGAGGCCCGTTACCTGATCACCGCGCACCACCTGCGGCACGGAATCGGATATGCCGATTGGCGCGGGACAGAGGTCGACATCCTTCCGCTGCACCCGTTCCTGACGGCCGCGGTGAGCGGCAGCGTTGACACCCTGGAATGGTCGGGCCGCGCCGTCACCTGCATCGCCTCGATACTCGTTCTGGTCGCTCTCGCTTTCTTCACGCTGCGCCTGGGTGGAATCGATCTGGCGCTGCTCGCGACTTCGATCGCGGCGGTGCATCCATGGCTGGTCCGTTCCGCAGGAAGACCCGTTCCCGAAAGTCTCTACGCGCTGCTGGTCTTGATAGCGCTCATGAGTGCCAGGGGCATCATGACCGGCGGGCCGGGACCGCGACGATGGGGCTGGTCGGGATTCTGGTTCGGTCTCGCGTATCTCACGCGCCCGGAGGGGTTCATCGTGGCGATGCTCTTCGGCGTCCTCGCGGCCGTGGCGGGTTCGGGCACGGGGCGGGAGCGCGCTCGAGGGCTGGTGCGGTTCACGGGGATTCTGTTCATCGTATCCGCTCCCTATCTCGTCTGGCTGCACGGCAGTACCGGGCGGTGGACGCTCACGGGCAAGTCAGACGAGGTCTTCTTCATCGGCCAGGCAATTCATGCGGCGGATGGCGAGCCTGCGACCGCCGATGCCTATCTATCTCTGCACGCGCAGTACGGGAGCGCGCTCGGTTACGTGCGCAGGCATCCGATCCAGGTCCTGGAGCGAGCGCTGCGCTTCGAGGTGCGAACCTTGGTCTGGATCGTGCCGCGTGCGCTCGGGCCACTCGGTCTCGCAGGTTTGTCGGCCCTGCTTTTCATGTCGCTGCGCGCCCCAGTCGCCGTGCGTGCGGCCATGTGGCCTGCGTTTCCGGCGATCATGCTCGGGCCGATCGCCTTTGCGGTCCCGGAGGACAGAGTCGCCGGGTCGATCATCCCTTTTCTGCTGATTCCCGCGTCGTACGGCCTGTCCGACCTCTCCGTCCGGCTCCGGCATCGGCACTGGCCGCTCAGTGTCGTGACATCGATCGCGGTCGCGCTCCTGGCGGCGCACTGGTTTCCGGCCGTCTCCCGCGTGGTCAAGGCCGGTCGCCTGCGCCCGGTCGAAATCGAGCGGCAGTTCGCACGGCGCGCGCTGGACCTGGAGCCTGACGTCACGCGCATCACCGACAACAGTCCGGTGGTGTCGTTTTACCTGCGCGACCCGGCCCTGTTCGGCCCGCCCGGTCACTACGATCCGCTGCCGCTCTTGTTGGAATGCGGCCCGCTCGCCGATGCGATGACGCAGCGCGGCGCGCGCGGCGCCGTCCTCGACCAATGGACCGGCGGCCGCGCGATGACAGGTCTGGGGCCGGAATGCCCATTGCAGGTCAGGGAGACGTGGGTCGATACCGTCACAGGTCGAAGGATGGACCTCATCGCGCTCCGACCCGCGCACGGATGAGCGATCCGCGATAGACTCCGCCGAGCCCGATGATCTACGACCTCTCGCCCCCCATCTCACCTGCCCTCAAGGTCTGGCCGGGCGACACGCCGCCGTCGCGCGAAGTGCTGCTCGACATGAAGGCGGGCGCGAACCTGACGCTGTCGAGCCTGCACGCCACCGTCCACCTCGGCGCCCACGCCGACGCCCCGAGCCACTACGGCAAGGACGCGCCGTCGATCGAGGCGCGGCCGCTCGATCTTTACGTCGGTCCGTGCCAGGTGGTGCGCGTGGCTGCGCGCCGCGGCTCCGTGCTGCGGCCGGGCGACATCGCCGGCGGCGCGATCCGAGCGCCGCGCGTCCTCCTGTCGACCGGAACATTCCCCGACCCGGGCGTCTTCAACGAAGACTTCGCGGCCTGTTCGGCGGAGCTGGTCGACCACCTGCATGAGCGCGGCGTCCGCCTCATCGGCATCGACACTCCGAGCGTCGATCCTTTTCCCTCGAAGGATCTGCCGGCGCACCAGGCTTGCCTGCGGCACGACATGGCGGTGCTCGAGGGGCTGCTGCTGGCGCACGTCCCGGAGGGCGTGTACGAGCTCATCGCCCTGCCGCTGCCGCTGGTCGGTTACGACGGCAGCCCGGTGCGGGCGATCCTGCGCGACCTCGCCTGGCGCTCGAGCTCTATCGCTACCTCAGCGCCTGGTTCAAAATGAAGGCCAGGCGCACGCCGGCCTTGCTCAACTGCTCGGCCGTCGCCTCCGTGGCGTCGTTCACGTAGGGCGTCGACAGCTTGTAGTGGCCCGGCGAGGAGGACGCCGGCAGGAGTCCGTAGGCGTGTTGCCCCGCGACATGGAACGATTCGCTGGCCCACTCACCGGCGGTGCCGCTCGACCACTTTCGCCTGTCCTCCTCGCTGATCCGCCCGATGAGCAGGCGGGCGATCGAGGACGGATTCGCGCCGAGCCGGATCACGAACTCCGTGTCCCAGTAGTGGTGGAGAGTGTTGGTGGGGATTCCGCGCACCGACACGGTCTTGTCGTTGCCGCCCATGTCGTGATCGTCGCTGGCGTGCAGCGGCTGATGGACGTCGCCCACGAAGTGCAGGAGGAACTGGAGCGCCTTGCGACGCTCGCTCGTGCCGGTCGCGGGGCTGGCGAGCTCCGTCGTGAACTGGTCGATCTTGTCGACGACGCAGGCCTGCGCCGGCCCGTTCGACGCGACCGTTCCCGGCGGCAGCGGCCGCCGCCCGAAACAGGCCGCCGCGAGATCCGGTCCATCGAGCTCCAGGTCCACGAAATGCCAGTCGTGGGTGTGGAGATAATGCTTCCGGCTCGTGCCACGGTCGGAGTCGCGATACTTGTCGGCCCACGTGGCCTCGCGCGCGATGTCTTTCGACGGGGTGAGGCCGCTGCGATCGCCGGAGAGGAGGCCGTCGACCTTGTCGCGCGCCGCAGGATCGAGGTAGTGGTCCGCAATCAGCCCGATGATCTCGTGCCCCTGGTCACCCCAGGCAGACGCATGATCCGTGGCCGCGAGCCATGACGCCAGACAGATGAGACCCGAGGTGACGGCAGCGATGAACGATCCCGGACCGGTGCTTCTCAATCGATCGCCGCGATCACCTTCAGCTCGACCGCGATCGGCGTCGGCAGGCGCGACACTTCGACGGTGGTGCGGGACGGGCGGTTCTCGGGCGGGAAGTGCTCGGCGTAGACCTTGTTGTAGGCGGCGAAGTCGTTCATGTTGGTGAGGAAGGCGGTCACGTCGACGATGCGGTCCCAGGACGAGCCGGCGTCCTCCAGGATGAAGCGGATGTTCTCGAAGACCGAGCGGCACTGCTCGACGATGTCATAGGTGACGATCTGACCCTGCGCGTCGAGGGTGACGCCGGGGATCTCCTTCGAGCCGCGGCGTCGCGGGCCGATGCCCGACACGAACAGTAGATTCCCGACGCGCCGGGCGTGCGGGTAGGGGCCGACCGCTTCCGCGGCCCGCTCGCTGATGACCATCGCGTCTCTGTCCCGTTTCGGCTTGGTGCGGCTCATCGCGTGCTCCCCCCTCGGTGCTCCCGGGTCGCGCCCGGGTCTCAGCGGCCCGGGCTGTCGTGTGGGTATGCAATGCAGACGTTTTTCGGCTCGGTGAAGAAGCGCAGCGCCTCCTCCCCTCCCTCGCGGCCGACGCCGCTGCGCTTCATGCCGCCGAACGGCGTCCGCAGGTCGCGCAGCATCCAGCAGTTGATCCAGACGATGCCGGAGGCGATCCGCTCGGCCATGCGATGGGCGCGCCCCAGGTCGCCGGTCCAGAGCGACGCGGCCAGGCCGTAGTCGGTGCCGTTGGCCAGGCCGACGACCTCGTCCTCGGTCGCGAACGGCGTGAGGGTGACGACCGGCCCGAAGATCTCCTCGCGGTTGAGGCGATGCCCGGGCGGCAGGCCGGTGATGACGGTCGGCTCGACGAAGAACCCGCCGCGGCAGCGCTCGCTCACCGGCTTCGCCGGCGGCCCGCCGCCGCAGTGGATCTTGCCGCCGTCCTTGCGGGCCAGGTCGAGATAGCCGACGACCTTGTCGCGATGCGCCGCCGAGATCAGCGCCCCCTGCTCGGTCGCCGGCTCGAGCGGGTCGCCGAGCCGAAGCCGTTTCGCCCCCTCGACGAAACGCGCCGTGAACGCGTCGAAGATCGGCGCCTCGACGTACAGACGCGAGCCGGAGAGGCAAATCTCCCCCTGGTTCTGGAACGCGGCCTTGAGGGAGGTCGCGACCGCGGCGTCGAGCGGCGCGTCGGCGAAGACGATGTTCGGGTTCTTGCCGCCCATCTCGAGCGCGACTTTCTTGAAGAGCGGCGCCGCCGCGGTCGCGATGGCCGAGCCTGTGACCGTGCCGCCGGTGAACGACAGCGTCGGCACGTCCGGATGCCGGACGAGCGAAGACCCCGCGCCGGCGCCGCGGCCGTGGACGATGTTGAGCACGCCCTTCGGCAGTCCCGCCTCGCGGACGATGCGCGCCAAAAGCAACGCCGTCATCGGCGTCAGCTCCGACGGCTTGGCGACCGCCGTGTTGCCGGTGGCGATCGCGGGCGCAATCTTCCAGGTCAGGAGATAGAGCGGCAGGTTCCAAGGCGAGATCAGGCCCGCCACGCCACGCGGCCGCCGCAGCGTGTAGTTGAGCGCCCGGTCGTCCGTGGCGTGCGACTCCGAGCGCGCGTGCACCGGCGCGGTCGCGAAGAAGCGGAAGTTGCTCACCGCCCGCGGGATGTCGACGGCTCGCGCCAGGCCGATCGGCTTTCCGGTGTCGACGCTCTCGGCGCGCGCCAGCTCTTCGGTCGCCGCTTCGATGCGTGCCGCGACGTCGAGCAGCAGCCGGGCCCGCTCCTCCACCGGCGTCCGCGACCAGCCGGGAAAGGCCCGCTTCGCCGCCTCGACCGCGGCCGCGACGTCGTCGTCCCCGCTGTCCGGCACCGTCGAATAGACCGCGCCCGTCGCCGGCTCGACGTTGTCCAGCCGCCGCCCCGAGCGCGGCGCCACGAACTCACCATCGATGAAGTTCGAGATCTGCTCCACCCCGAGACCCTACGATCCACCGTCAGGCGCCGTCAAGTCTGACGCCGTCACGACCAACGGGGGCTCCGCGCCACGCGCCCGGCGGGCACGGGTCCGCCGGACGCGTGGTGCGGCGTCGCCGGTGGGCGCTACTGCTTGCCGCTGGCGGGACCAGGCCGGCTCCCGTGACGGCCCGGCGCGGCGCTGTTCGCAAGTCCATGGCGAGGAGGTGCGGTTGCCATGCGGACCGTGGAAGTGGCCGCGATGCGAGGCGCGGATGCGGCGCCCGCGGGCCCGTCTGAGACCCCGAGCCGCGGGCCCCGCCGCGCCGCAGTCGGGCGCGGTGGGTCGGCGAAGGGCGAAGCGAGGGGAGGCCTCGCGCAGCGAGGCCGGACCCGTGGCCCGCGGGCGCCGCATCCGCGCCTCGGGCCGGGCAGGCTTCAGCGCGCGGACCGCGTGGAGCCGCCCGGAACCAGCACCAGGACGTGCGCGGCGGCTCCGGGCAGGAACGGTGCCGGCTCCCCGCGCGCCCAGGTGGCGTAGCCGTCGTGATACCAGGGCGACAGCGGATGGCCGCTCTGACCGCCCGGCATCTGGAACAGGCCGGTGTCCTCGTGACCGGGCGAGACGACGAAGCGCTCCGAGGCGCCGAAGTCAGTGCCCTGCACGCGCGGCATCGCGTCGTCCCCCGGCAGCGGCTCGGGCGGGATGTCGAGCCAATCCGACAGCCGGGGGACCGCCAGGCTCAGGGGATGCTGGATGCGCACCACGTTGCGCCGGCCCCAGGTTGCCTGCGCCAGCGGCGCTCCGCCCTTCGTCAGCAGCCCGATCGTCGTGTCGAGCGCGGCGAGCATCTGCTCCTCCCACGAGCGGAAACGCGGGTCGAGCAGGTGCTCCGGCCGCTCGCTCACCAGCCGCCAGAGCGGGCCCTCGCGCTGCTCGAGGCGGCTGTAATGAAAGGAAGCGTCCGCCTCGGAGCAGGGCGCGGTGAGGGCGTCGAGCGCAGCCGTCGCCACCGCCGCGCGGAATCCCTTCACGATGCGGTAGGCGACCGAGTCGATCGAGGCGTGCCCGGTCCAGGTCGTCTCGACCAGCCGGCGCGCCTCGGCGCGCGTCGCCGAGCCGGCGGTCGCCTCCGGAGTCAGGATCGCGAGCAGCAGGTCGCGCCAGCGCGACAGGAAGCGCGCCCGGTCGTCGAGCTGCACCGCCAGCATCGCCTCCGGCGTGGCGCTCGGGATCGCCAGGAGGTCGTCGCGGATCTGACCGGCCCGCGCGCCGACGTCGTAGCCGCCGTCGCCCAGCAGCGCGAGCATCGGCCCGTCGACGACGCGCGCGTTGGCGGTCCAGATCCGACCCGAGGGGGGATCGACGACGCGCGGATACTCCTCGGGCCGGAGCCACCCGTTCCACCGGCGCCGGCCGTCGGCCCACGAGCCGGGCAGGCGGCCGTCGAACCCGGCGCGCCGCGGGATGCGGCCCGCGATCGTCCAGCCGATCCGCCCGGAGGCGTCGGCGCAGACGAAGTTCTGCGCAGGGATGCCGCTCGCCGCCGCCACCGCGAGCGCGTCGTCGAGACCGGCCGCGTTCTCCAGCCCGAACATCGCGAAGTTGACCGCCTCGGGATCGTGCGCCACCCAGCGCAGGACCCGCGGCCGCCCGAACCGATCCTTGCCGACCACCGGCCCCCAGATTGTCGACACCACGTCGAGGGTCTGGTCGGGCTGGCCTTTGACGCGGATCGTCTCGCTCGCGTGGTCGAATCTCCGCACGCCCCCGGGCGCGAGATCCCGGGGTACGCGATAGGCGTCGTGGTCGGACGGGTCGGCCTCGATCTCGACGACGTCGCTCCAGTCGGCGTGCGTGTTGGTGAAGGCCCACGCGATCGTCCCGGTGCTGCCGGTCACGACGACCGGAACGCCGGGGAGCATCACGCCGGTGACCCGGCGATCCTTCGGGCCGTCGGTCCAGACGAGCGAGGCGCGATACCAGATGTTCGGCACCCGCAGCGGCAGATGCATGTCGTTGGCGACCAGCGCGCCGCCGTCGCCCGTCAGGCGTCCGGCCACCGCCCAGTTGTTGCTGCCGGCGACCGGCCCCTCGCTCCACTCGTCGGAGTCCGTCCTGCGGGGGAGCAGTGCGTCCGCGCGGGCCAGGGCCGGCTCGCGATGGCGCAGGTCGAACACCTCCGGCCCGGGCATCGGCGGTGGCGGCAGCGGCGCGCCGGTCAGCGGCGCGTCCCACTCGGTGCCGCGCGGCGCCAGGAACTCGAACATCGCCTGAGGCAGCGTGTCGTGCATCACGCCGAGGGTCGCCTCGCGCGCGCCGGTGTCGTCCTGCAGCTCCAGGAACATCGCCAGGATGACGAGGGCCGAGTCCTCCGCCCGCCACGGCTCGGGGGTGGCGCGCAGCGCCAGATACTCGAACGGCGGCTGGCGCAGCGCCGCGAGCCCGGCGTTGACCCCTTCGGTGTACGCCTCGATGAGAGCGCGCTGCGGGGCCGGCGCCGCCTCGACCACGCGGCGGGCGACGTCGCGAAAGCGGTGCACGCGCACGCCGCGATCGGCCCCGACGACCGCCGGGCCGATGAGCGCGGCCAGCTCGCCGGCGGCGCTGCGGCGCTGCAGGTCCATCTGGAAGTAGCGCTCCTGCGCGTGGACGTAGCCGGTCGCCCGCGCCACGTCGGCGCGCGTCGCGCCGCGGATGACCGGCACGCCGTGCGCGTCGCGCTCGACGCGCGCCGGGGCGTGCAGTCCCGCGAGCGGCCACTCGCCGTCCAGGATCGGCAGGCTGCCGCGCAGCGACGCGCGCAGCCAGAGCGCGCCCCCGATCACCGCCAGGATGAGCAGCCCGGTGAGAGCGAGGATGCCGCGGACGACGGCGCGCAGCCATCCCCGGCGGGGTGGCCGCGGCGGATCGGGCGGTCGTGGCGGATCGGGCGTCGTCATCGGTCGGCTCGTCGGCGGGATGGTATCGCGAACGAGGCCGGCATCGACCGTGGGATAATGCGCGACTCCATGCGGCCTTCACCGTTCACGTTCGAGCCGCTGACCGCGGCGCGCTGGCGCGATCTCGAGCGGCTGTTCGGCGTGCGTGGCGCCTGCGGCGGATGCTGGTGCATGGCGTGGCGCCTGCCTCCGAAGATCTGGCGCGCCGGAAAAGGGGCCGGGAACCGCCGCGCGTTCCGGCGCCTGGTCGGACGCGGTCCGGCGCCCGGCGTGCTCGCCTACCTCGAGGGCGAGCCGGCCGGCTGGTGCTCGTTCGGGCCGCGCGCGGCTTTCCCCACGCTGGCCCGCTCGCGCGTCCTCGCGCCGGTCGACGATCGCGACGTCTGGTCGGTCTCCTGCTTCTTCGTGGCGCGGCCGTTCCGCCGCCGCGGGCTGAGCGCGGCGCTGCTCGACGCGGCCGCGGCGCACGCGTCGCGTCTGGGAGCCCGCGTCCTCGAGGGCTACCCGCAGGATCTCCGGGCCGGCAGGATGCCCGACGTCTTCGCCTGGACCGGGATCGCGTCGGCCTTCCGACGGGCGGGATTCGAGGAATGCGCCCGCCGCTCGCCGCTGCGGCCGATCATGCGGCGCGAGCTGGCGCCGGATCGGGCGGCGTCTTCCCGGCGGCGGACTCGCGGCGCGGGATCGCGACGATCGCGTAGTAGACGATCATGAGCACGGCCCAGGTCAGAACGCCGCCCCAGACGACGTCGGAGACGAAGTGGGCCCCCGTCACGACGCGCTCGACGCCGATCAGCAGGCCGAGACCGATCGCGCCCGCGAGCGCGGCGCGCGCCGCGGCGGGATGGCGGCGCCGGGCGGAGTAATAGAAGACGCCGTACGCGAATCCCACCGAAGCGTCGCCGCACGGGAAGGAGCGGCCGTGCGGCCCGGGGACGAGAGGCGGAACGTACGCGTAGTGCCCTCCGAGACCGGCGGTGCGATGCGGCCGCGGCCGGCGCCAGAAGTTCTTCCCCGCGACGTTCACGACCAGCCCCGGACCCAGAAGCAGCGTCAGGAGGATCAGCAGGCCGCGCAATGTCCAGAACGGACGACGCGCGCGCGCACCGGTCCAGCCGGCCACCAGGAACGCGAACCCGGCCAGGGTGAGCGCGCCGGCCAGCCGGGGCGCCGCGTGATCGAGAAGGCTCCACGGCGCCTCGCGACCGGCGGGCCAGGGGCCGCCTTCCGATTGCGGGTGATAGCCGAGACGCGACACCCGCATGTCGACGTCGGTGAGGCCGAACAGAAGCGTCGCGACCCCCGCGATGATCAGCAGGAGGAGCGCTTCGGGGATCCATCGGCGTTCGTCGCGCATCGTTCACCCGGGCGGCGCGCGCGCGTTGACGCGCGTCACGCCGTAGTCTAACGTGTGCCGCCGATGACGACGCCCGCCGCGTCCCGCAGCAACTGGGCCGTCGCAGGGGGCCTCTTCCCGCGCGCCCTCGCCGTCATCTACGTCATCGCCTTCGTCTCTCTCGGCGTCCAGGTGGGCGCGCTCGCGGGCCACGACGGCATCCTGCCCGCCGCGCAATACCTCGAGGCGGCCCACAGCCAGCTCGGCGCCCAGCGCTTCTGGCTGATGCCGACGGTCTTCTGGGCCGGCGCCGGCGACCTGGCCCTGCGCGCCGCCTGCTGGGGCGGGGCCGCCGTCTCCCTCGTGGTGGCGCTCGGGTTCGTCCCGCTGCCCGGCCTGGCGGCGGCGTGGATGCTCTATCTCTCCCTCTGCGTCGTCTGCCGGACCTTCCTGAATTTCCAGTGGGACGCGCTGCTCCTGGAGACGGGATTCCTGGCGCTGTTCGTCGCGCCCCCCGGCTGGCGCTGCCGCGTTCCCTGCCGGCCGGCGCCGCCCGGTTTCGCCCTCTTCCTGATCCGCTTCCTGCTGTTCCGTCTGATGTTCTCCTCGGGGATCGTCAAGCTGGCGAGCGGCGATCCGACCTGGTGGCGGCTGCGGGCGCTCGACGTGCACTACTTCACGCAGCCGATCCCCTCCTGGACCGCCTGGTACGCGCAGCAGCTCCCTACCTGGATGCAGACCTTCTCGTGCGGCGTGATGTTCTTCTGCGAGCTGGTGGCGCCGTTCTTCATCTTCGCGCCCCGGCGGCTGCGGCACGCCGCCGCCGCGGTGCTGCTGGGATTCCAGGCGCTGATCGCCGGCACCGGCAACTTCGCCTTCTTCAACCTGCTCACCATGGCCCTGTGCATCCCGCTCATCGACGACCGCGCCTGGCCGCGCCGCCTGCGCGAGCGTTTCCCGCCGCCGGAGCCGGCGGTCACGCCGGCCGCGGAAGCCGATGCCCCGACGGCGCCGGCTCCCGACGCGCCGGCCGCGTCAGCGTCGGTCGCTTCAGCGCCGGTCGCGCGGCGCTGGCCGCGCTGGGTGGCCGCGCCGCTCGTGGTGCTCCTCGTGACGCTTTCGACGGCCGAGATGACGGCGCGCTGGCGTCTCGCGCTGCCCTGGCCGCGGCCTCTCATGATCCTGGCGGAGGCGCTGCAGCCGTTCCGGATCATCAACGCCTACGGACTGTTTGCGGTGATGACCACGACACGCGAGGAGATCGTCGTCGAGGGGAGCGACGACGGCCAGCACTGGGAGGCGTACGAGTTCCGCTGGAAGCCGGGGGACGTCATGCGGCCGCCGCCCCTGGTCGCGCCGCACCAGCCGCGGGTCGACTGGCAGATGTGGTTCGCGGCGCTCTCGGACTACCACCGCCAGCCCTGGTTCTCGAACTTCCTGGCGCGGCTGCTCCAGGGCTCGCCGGAGGTGCTGGCGCTCCTGGATCGCAACCCGTTCCCGCTGCATCCCCCGCTCTACGTCCGATCGGTCCTGTACGACTACCACTTCACCAGCATCGAGGAGCGGCGCGCGACCGGCGCCTGGTGGGTGCGCGTCGAGCGCGGCCTCTACTCGCCGCCGCAATCGCTGCGCCGATGACGGAATCGACGCGGCTTTGATCCGTATAGAATTCGCGGGAACGCCGTGGATGGCGGAGGGGGTGGGATTCGAACCCACGGACGCTTGCACGTCAGCGGTTTTCAAGACCGCCGCCTTAAACCGCTCGGCCACCCCTCCGGCGAAGGCATTATAGCTACGTGACGCAACCCTCCGACTTTCTCGGCCTGCTGGTCGTCCTGCTGGCGGTGGGGTGCGTCCTGCTGTTCGTCGTGACCCGCCTGAAGCTGCCGGCGGTGGTCGGCTACCTCGTGGCCGGGATCCTCCTCGGCCCGAACGTCTCGGGGCACCTGACCGAGAGCGACACCGTCTCGTCGCTCGCCGAGATCGGCGTGCTGCTCCTGATGTTCACCATCGGACTGGAGTTCGACACCCAGTACTTCATGCGCATCCGGCGCGTGGCGCTGGGCGGCGGCGCCTTGCAGATCGGGCTGACGCTTTTGGCCACGCTGGCCGTCATGCCGCTTCTCGGCTGGCACCTGAGACCGGCGCTGGTCCTCGGCTGCATCCTGGCGCTGAGCAGCACTGCGGTCGTGCTCAAGAGCCTGATGGATCACGGGCTGCTCGACTCGCTGGCGGGGCGGCTGAGCCTCGGCATCCTGGTCTTCCAGGACCTGAGCGTCGTGCCGATGATGATCCTCCTGCCGGTGAGCGGCGGCTCGACGGAGCGCATCGTCCTCGATCTGGTCTCGGCGCTGGCGCGCGCCGCCTTCCTGCTGGCGATCACCCTGATCCTGAGCCGGAAGATCATGCCGCGCCTCCTGCACCTGACGGCCTCGAGCCGCAGCCAGGAGATGTTCCTGCTCGTGACCTTCACGCTCTGTCTCGGGATGGCCTGGATCAGCCACCTCCTCGGCGTGTCGTACGCGCTCGGCGCCTTCCTCGCGGGGCTCATCCTGGGCGGCACCGACTACGCGCACCAGATGAGCGCCAACGTCATCCCGTTCCGCGACGTGTTCGCCGGCGTTTTCTTCGTCGCCATGGGGATGCTGTTCGATCCGCGGTTCGCGCTCGCCATGTGGCCGATCGTGCTGACTCTGGTCGTCCTCATCGTCGTCGGCAAGACCCTCCTGACCGCCGTGTCGATCGCGGTCTTCGGCTTTCCGGTGCCGGTGGCGCTCCAGGTCGGCATGAACCTGGCGCAGGTCGGCGAGTTCTCCTTCCTGCTCGCGATCACCGCGGCACGCTCCAGTCTCATCACGCCGGAGGTCTACAAGATCGTCATCGCCTCCTCGGTCGTGTCGATGCTCCTGGCGCCGGTGCTGACGCGCTGGAGCCCGAGGCTGTCGTCGGCGCTGGCGCGCACCACCGGCGGGCTCCTGCCGGCCTGGGAGAGGCTGGCGCGGCGCTACGAGCGTTCCGTAGTGGACGTCATGGTGCCCGGGACCGCATCGGGCGTCGCGCCGTCGCGGCACGCGGTGGTGCTGGGGTACGGCACCGTCGGGCGTGCGCTGGGCGACGTGCTGCTGTCGAACGGCGTGCCGTTCGTGGCGCTCGAGCTGGACCCGGACGTGGTGCGCGAGGCGCGGCGGCGCGGGCATCCGGTCCTCTACGGCGACGCCGGCAGCGACGACCTGCTGCGGCGCTGCGGGGTCGACCGGGCGCGCATGGTGCTGGTGACGCTGCCCGATCCGATCATGTCGCGCCGCGTCCTGCGGATGGCGCGCGCCCTCAACCCGGAGCTGTTCATCCTGGCGCGGGGGCGCCGCGCCAGCGAGGACGAGCCGCTGTACCGCGACGGCGCCGACGAGGTGATCCACGAGACCTTCGAGGTCGGCATCGAGTTCATCGCCCGCGTGCTGCGGCGCATGCACGTGCCGAAGCAGGAGATCGAGCGCCAGGTCGGCCGGGTGCGCAGCGGGCGCTACGAGATCTTCCGGCGCCGCGATTTCGAGCCGATGCCGATCGGCGACATCCGCCGCACGCTCGACTCGCTGCGCGTCGAGTTCCTCGAGATCCCCGCCGGCTCGCCGCTCGACGGGCGTCCGCTGAAGGACGCCGGCATCCGCGAGACCACCGGCGCGCTGGTCCTGGCTGTCATCCGCGACGGCGCGGTGGTGCACTCGCCCGACGCCTGGTTCGCCCTGAAGGCCGGCGACACCATGCTGGTCTCGGGCGCCGTCGAGCAGGTGGCGCACGTCGAGAAGATGCTCGACACCAAGCCGGGCTAGAAAACGAGGGTGAGGGCGGCGCCGTCGCGCGCCGGGTGGATCTGCCAGGCGAACTTCTTGGTCGCGGCGCCGGAGAGCGCCGCGTCGGCGTCGGGACCGGGATGCCGGGTGGCGATCCCCTTGCCGATCGCCAGCCCCAGCCCGGCGCCGGCGACGACGTCGGACGCCCAGTGGATCTCACGCTGCACCATCGAGAGGCTCACGGCGCCGGCGATGCCGTACCCGATCCAGGCGCCCGTCTTGCCGTAGCGGTTGGCCATGACGGCGGCGATCGCGAACGAGCGCGCCGCGTGACCCGAGGGGAAGCTTCCCTGTCCTTCGAAGAAGTAGCGCGCGTCCATCTGGTTTCCCGGCTGGTCGCGCCCGAAGATCATCTTGCCGGTGTTGCTGATGAGACCCGCCCAGACGAGCGCCTCGAACGAGGTCGCCGCCGTCGATGCAAGACCGGGACGGTCGGCCAGCTTGCCGCTGGCGTACAGGATGCCGAGCACCCCGGCCTGCACCGGCATGCGCCCGAGCGGCTCGATCGTCTGGGCCAGGTGATCGCGCTCCGGCTCGTTCTGGGTCGCGACCTCGTTCGAGACCCAGTCGTCATTGTGCAGCGCCAGGAGGGTCGCGCCGCCCCAGCCGGCCGTCATCGCGAGGCCGCGGGGCGTGATCCTCGTCGGGAAGGTCAGAAGATAGGCGCCGTCGTAGAAAAAGGTGCGCGTGACGTCGGCGAATTTCCCGCGCGCGGCGGGGGCGCTCTCCTCGATCAAAGGCTCGGAGGCGCCAGCCTGCGACGACGTGTCGTCGGCCTGCGCCGGCGCGCTCCCCGCATCCAGGGGATCCGCCGCCGCGGTCGAGACGGAGTCGGGCGCCGGGGAGGTCTCCTCGTCGGACGCCGCGGCCGGGACGGGAAGGAGCGCGAGGAGCCCGGCCGTGATGACGATGGACGCCGCCGCGAACGCGGACGGCCGTCTGCCAATCACGAATATGTGACGTCCTAGGTGCAGGCGGTCACCCGGTGGCTTCCCCCGAAGCCGAGGCATCATACGCCGGAATATGGTTCTTACCCTCCAATCCTGCAAAGTTGCGGGGTGAAGGCGCCGGGGTGGTGACGGAAGCAAGGCCCCCGCCGCGACCCGATTCAGGGCGCGGCGATCTCCGCGGCTCCGAAATATGGTCGCAACGCCTCGGGGATCGTCACCCCGCCGTCGGCGCGCTGGAAGTTCTCCAGGATGGCGACCAGCGTCCGCCCGACCGCCAGCCCCGAGCCGTTGAGGGTATGGGCCAGCTCGGTTTTACCCGACGCGCCGCGGCGGAAGCGGATCTGCGCCCGGCGCGCCTGGAAGTCGGTGCAGTTGGAGCAGGACGAGATCTCGCGGTAGGCGTTGAACGACGGCAGCCAGACCTCGATGTCGTAGGTCTTGGCCGAGGCGAACCCCATGTCCCCGGTGCACAGCGTCACGACCCGGTACGGCAGCCCGAGACGCTCGAGGACCGTCTCGGCGTCGGCGGTCAGCCGCTCCAGCGCCGCGAACGACTCCTCGGGCCGGGTGATCTTCACCAGCTCGACCTTGTTGAACTGGTGCTGCCGGATCAGTCCCTTGACGTCCTTGCCGTACGACCCGGCCTCGCTCCTGAAGCACGGGGTCCAGGCGGTGTACGACAGCGGAAGGCGCGCGCCGTCGAGGATCTCCTCGCGGTGCAGGTTGGTGACCGGCACCTCCGCCGTCGGGATCAGGTAGAAGCCGAACGGCTCGACGCGAAACAGATCGGCGGCGAACTTGGGAAGGTTGCCGGTTCCGGTCATCGCCTTCTCGTTCACCATGAACGGCGGCAGGACCTCGGTGTAGCCGTGCTCGCGCGTGTGCAGGTCGAGCATGAAGTTGATGAGCGCCCGCTCCAGCCGCGCGCCGGCGCCCATGTAGACGGCGAACCGCGCCCCGGTGATTTTCGCGGCGCGCTCGAAATCGAGGATCCCGAGCGCCGCCCCGATGTCCCAGTGCGCCTTCGGCCCGAACTCGAACTTCGGGATCGTGCCGCGGCGGCGCACCTCGACGTTGTCGTCGCCGGACGAGCCGACCGGCACGCTCGCGTCGGGCATGTTCGGGACGTTCAGGAGCAGCGCCTGCAGCGCCTCGTCGGCCTCGGCGACGCGCGCGTCGAGCTCCTTGATCCGGTCGCCCGCGCCGCGCATCTCCTCGATCAGCGATTGCGCATCCTTGCCGTCCTTCTTGAGCCGCGCGATGTCGCCCGACACGCTGTTGCGCCGCGCCTTGAGAGTCTCGACCTCGCGCAACGCCGCGCGCCGCGCGCCGTCGAGACGGCGGACCTCGGCGACGTCGAACGCGCCGCCGCGATGGCGCAGCGCCGTCTCCACCTCGTCGAGGTGATCGCGGACCCAGGTCATATCGAGCATCGGCGCGGAGTCTAATGCCGCGTTGAAACGGGTGTCAAACATCGCGGCCCGCGATCCTCCCCATCGCGTGGCGCGGGCGTGCGGGCAAGATATCCTGCCTGTCCTCCAGGCATGGTGGTATATTGCAGGCAACCTCGCAGGAGATCCTCATGGATCACGCCTCCGTGTCCACTCTCAGGCGATTCTGCCATCCAGCGGGCGCGGAGGATTGAACATGAGACGAGCGTCAGGACTTCTGAGCGTCGGTATTGCACTTTTCGCCGCGACGGCTCTCGCCCCGCGCGCCTACGCCATCTGCCAGGTTTCGCAGCCCGTGATCTGCCAAAGCACCCACTACTCCGACTGTCCCGATGCCTTCCCGGTCGCCGGTTTCCTCGGTGTCGTGGGCTTTGCGGACACGATCAACAGCAATGGCATCGGATTCATGTGCATCGACACGACCGGGTTCGAATGCTCGCTGGAGGAAGGCACCGCCGGAGACGGCCGCGTGTCGATTGAATTCGATTGGTCGAATCGGGATTTTTCCACCGACCCCCCGACCTCGCCGCTCGGTTGTCCCAACCCGGAGGGCCTTCCCGGCATCGGACGGAACTTCGCCCAGATCGTCTGCAATGACGGAGTGGGCGCCATCATCACCGCCGATTACTGGATCGGCCTGGCGGGATATGACTTCAATTTCCCGACGCGATTGGATCTCGGGACAGGCATCTACACCCTGCATCTTTCCCCCGCTCCGACCGGGCTGAGCCTGGTCAGCTCCGCAAGCTCGGGTGGCATCGACACGCTCTGCATCGCCCAGACGGGGCCCGTGCCAGTCTATTCGGACTGCGATCCGGAGAGTCTCGCCTTTCAAGCTGGCGTCGGCTGCGATACCCCGACTCCTGCCGTGGCGCAGGGCGCGAGTCTCTATCTGCTGATCGGCCCGGCCTCGCCTCCGCCGACGGACCTCAGGGTCGCGGCGTGGTCCTTGCCGTCGACGACACCCGGGCCCGAAGGGAGCAGGTGCATCAGCTTCCCCACCCCCGCCGCGGACGAGTGCGCCCGGGTCGGGTCGACCGCCGTCGTGGGCGGCCAGGACACGGGAGCCGTCGCGAGCTGGATCTCGACCTGCGCCGTGCCGGTCGCCACCGACAGGATCAAGCTCGATTCGGCCACACTCAGCCGTGGCAAGCTGGACGTCGTCTTCTCGACCGAGAACGAGACGCTCATCACGGGATTCAACGTCTACGCCGATGCGACGAAACTCAACGCGGCTCCCATCCCGGCGAAAGGGAACGGGAGCAACACCTACCTGTTCGAGATCGGCCGGGGCGCGCTGAAGTCCAGCCGGATCATCGTCGTGGAAGCCCTGAAGAGCGACGGCACGGCCGTCCGAACGGACCCCATAAACCTGAAGTAAGACTTCATCGAGGACGCGGGCGGGCCTCCCCGCTCCCGGCGCCCTATATTGGCCGCGGAGCGATGAAGCCTGTGATCGACCCGAACATCTGCCGCTCGTGGTTGCGCCGGGCGGCGGCCGCCTGTCTTCCTGGACTCTCCGTCGTCTGCCTGCTGGGTCTCTCCGTCGTCGCGACGCCGGCCCAGGGGAAGCCTGCCGATCTCGACGTCATGCTGCGCCGGGTCCAGGCGACCTGCTTCGCGCTCTACCCGCCGGAGATGCTGCAGCAGAT
>Ga0134121_10002120_pt1 | contig 17595 bp, 18 predicted proteins | sample KB301_FD_96463 | JGI IMG/M metagenome (GOLD analysis project Ga0134121, IMG submission 96463) | Terrestrial soil microbial communities without Nitrogen fertilizer from Kellogg Biological Station, Michigan, USA - KB3-0-1 | ecosystem: Environmental > Terrestrial > Soil > Unclassified ... | reverse complement strand
GGCATTGTAAAATTGGGCACTGTACCGGTTGAAATTTCTTTTTGTCACACTATTAATAGCTCCACTGGCGGAAAATCCTGCTGTAGTGCTTCCAAGACTATCGGGCGTATTGATAAATCCTAACGTTGAAGGCCCAATAGTATAGATTTTCGTATTATACGTTACTGCTTGTGCTGGAGTAGCAACCGTATAAAGCGAACTTTGTATTGGGAACGTCTGCGTCTTAATATCTTTTACTGGGTCAAGGACTTTAAAATTGTCTGGCATCTTCTGTTAGAAATATATTATGATTGCAAATGATTTGGCTGTTCTGTTCCAGCTTTTTTTAAGACTCGTTTTATATTACCGTATCTAATATTGTCACCGTTGACAAACCGTGTTGATAGTCTTCTTTAATAAATTCTTGTTCTCGCACATGTTGGACCAACCCATTTGACGATTCTATGTCAAAGCCAGATTGATTAACGTGTGTCAAAATAGTCGGTATGTCAATTTGAAGTGTTAATGGTATTGGATTGTTCGATGTCGCATCCACAATGACGTTGAAAAACATCGGATAATTGTTCCCACTTTCTACGAGTTTGTTTTTAAACTCCTCAGAGAATTCAACGAAATCTCCATTATTGTATCGTTGGTATTGGTCTACACCTCGAATCGACACCGCACTATAATCAGCACTCTTATTAATTATGAAGTCGTTTGGATTTCTGTTTTCTTGAAAGGACAATACCACAGTTCTCATATCAATATTATCAACAACCACATGTTGTTCTATTGCGGCTACATTTACGGCTGGATTCAAATTATGAGAAAGCGTGACCATTGTTTGATTTGGGTCCAAATTAACTGTTTCCGGTTGTTCTGGAATGTGCAATGGGTCATATCCGACCGAAATAATGATGTGTCCTGAATTATTATCGAGCATCTTATGCCTCCAAGCCCATTAAGCGATTGAACATGATGGAAGCCTTTTCGTTAACGGCAATTTTCAATCCGTTTCTATAAAACAGGTTCCCATAGTCTTTTGTGTTGAGACCATCAAATACAAGCGCCTCAATTTTCAGCATAACACCCATCGTTTTTGTATTGTCGGTTGCATTATACACGATTGGCTTCGTATTGATAGTATAACTCGGCGTTAAAATCATTCCAGAATTCAGCGTATCATAGGCAACTAAGCGTTTTTGACCATTGGTAAAACTTGCAACAGCAAAGGCCAAAATTTCCGTAATATCATAATTGCCAATGAACTTTTGCTGTTGAAAGAAATTCGTTCTGTCTGTAATAGTGTTACGGGACAACAATACGTCTGAATATTTGCATCTCAAGACCACAAACACATCGAATGACACCATGTCTACTTCATTGACAAAAGCAGAAAGTGTCATAGACACACCCTTGATATCAATTTCCAATTTTGACGATATTGCGCTTGAAGGAGATACTGCGGGTATTACAAAATAGTACAACGTACTTTCAGAATCCCCGCTATCATTTGAAAACGAAATCTTGCAAGAATGAAGTGAATCAGAATAAAGGTCCGATTGATGCACCACAGAATCTAGTAAGTCGCTTAAATGACTAACGCTTTCTTTCTCTGCATATTTTGCCAATTGCGCAAATGAAATACAGGCTACACGTTGATTGACCGAGCTATTCAACGTTACTACTTCCGACAATCTTGTTCCTGCCACGTAATCGAAAAACTCAATCGTTGCCTTTGTCATCATTCTTCCATTTTTCGACTGGAAGATAACAGGCACCAATAGAATATTGTGAATGTCGTTTGTATTTCGTACTTCAAACATGGACAATGAGATTTTCGTAATCCGACATCAAGAGCGGATTGGTACGTGGAAAATTGAATACTAGATTTTGGTCTGGAGAGAATATGTGATAAAGAGACTGGAATTCATTTGCTGTTTCTATCAATGCTTGTGGACCAAGAAACACATCACTTTGCAAATCGACATGAAATTTATGTCGCTTCTCTCCAAACATGCTATATTCATAATGTTCTGTGCGTTGCCCTTCATAAGAAGTTGAATCTAACTCTAAGTATCCAAAATTTGGTATCACATCTAATCTACTGAGCAGATGGTACCCGTCATTCATCAAATGCTTATAAACCCAAAGGCTCAACGACAATTCTTGAATCGTGATAAAACCATTGTTTGTTATTTGGTCTCCAGATAACGTCAACAAATTGTATGTTAATGACGTACTAACATTTTGAATATTTATCGTTAAATTATTGAGCTTCGAACCTTGTATTTGAAGATGTAATACGGGAGATGTTTTCAAATATCCGTTCAATCGAGTCTGATTCAACACACTGTCAATAACAGAATTTCCGTAGACCTTTGGAGCAACAATCATACTTTCTTGGACCGGAACATCAACAAACACATTTTTCCTATCGTGTGGCGAGGTGTACAAGTCGATGATTTGAGCTTTTCCGTCCAATATTGGTATTGGCTCATACTTTTCGTTTTCCTTGAAGATTGAAAAAACAATCGTATCACTTCGAAACACCTTGTCTTGAAATTTGAACTGTTTGTAGATAGTGAACTGCCCAAACAGTTCATAAGATAATTTTTGGTCGGAAATCAATCGCGCCACACTAACAACAATATGTTCGAATGGACTTACCGATTGAGTATAGGTGAAAATTTTATCAGGCGAATCTCCTACGAATTCTACAACATACGAAATATCACTATATGGTTGGAACCCATCAGTTTGCAACTTCTGAGTGTCATTAAACAGACTACCATCTTCAACCATTGTCAAGATGTCTATGTTTTGATATATCGTCAAGATTCCACGAATGTCGATTGCCGCCGACCATGCCAAAAGATTGTTGCTGCTAAGATAAAAGTCCGACAGATTTCCGCTCAGTATTTTAGATTGGAAATCGAGTTTTTTGATTCGCTGATTGGAAACAATCTCACTTTCAGATTCAATTGGAGAGCCAATAATATCTCGAACCACATCGTCTGCATTTTTTATCTGAGAAGATAGAAGATTGTGACGAACGGTATCCCCAAACAGAAAATTTTTCGCAGACAAATCTATTCTGTAATTTGGATAAAAGATGGATGTAGATTCAATATCCCCTACAACATCTGGGTCTTCTACATTGATTCGATTCAAGCCTCGCTCAGTTTCTTTTCCAACCGTAACAAAGACATCTGGATTGAACAAGTTGTAATTTACCTCGTCATCAATAAAAACAAACCAACGCAAGTCAAACTCAACATTGTTGTTCAGCAATGTGCTTTTTGCATCTTTGGTAAGAACGCTGAGAGCAAACGGTACATTGAGTTTCTCTATCATGCATTGTTACCTTGAATTCTTTATGAGCAACGACAGCGAACCGACTTTAACATCAGAAACAGGATTTCTTGCTGAGTCGATTTGTGTCACAGTTAGAAAGTCCGGAACCAAAATGCTATCTTTATTTTGAGGCTGTGCGAGGACATCATAAAACTGTGGAGTCTCTATAAAACGAATCGAAAATACGACTGTTGGGGCACCAAAATCTGTACGTTCATATCGACCGCTTCCATCACTATTTACAGCATTAAATATGTATTCCGAATTAGATATCTTTGTGAAATTGTTTTGGACCGTGTCACTAAATAGAGGAGATTCAAACTGTATCGAAAAGAAATCAATGTCGCTTGTAAACTTGAAACGGTAAAAGTCGGCTACATAAGGACGGTCAATTGTATTGTAGCTTGCAACCCACGCACGCAATTTCGTTGTTGTATCATTACTATAGATTAACGCCTGATTTCCAACTTGCGTAGAAATTAAGACATACTGACCATTACTTTGTTCAAAGTTACTGAACTGTTCGTTCAAGAATGTTTGATTGACCCAAATCTTATGAATCATTTCCATCGACTCGTTTGAAGATGGTTCTGCTATAGGAAGACTCATTATCTGCGGGTCATCTTCATCAATGTTCGGGGAGGTCATGAGCTTATAGTTAATATCATCATCAGCAAAACCGTACTTCCGAATTTTGAATGACTGGTCATTACGAGCAATAAGCTCTCGGCCCTTACGAGTCAAAATTGCATCAAGAACTACAGTATCAGAAGAATGCGGGAGATAAGACATTATGGTTGAAATTTTTCTTTCAAAATTCTGACAAAATTCTCTATCTTGTCAATGATTGGTTGTTTATCTAAATAGCCCTTGTACATTATTTTTACAACTTTAGGGTCTTCATATTCTTCGATTTCAGACGCTGAAACATAATGGTCCATCACTTTAAGTAGCTCCAGTAGCTTTTGTCCATAAATGAAATACAGAGAATTTGGTATTTCGAATTCGACCATCAAAAACTTACACTGCTGCGGTGGAAAAGTTGTCAATTGACGTTCGCTTTCCAAATATTTAATATTCAACTTCTTTGTTGCTTCCTGTTTAGAGTCTAAGTTTGTCTCGAATATGTCAAGTGAATCCGTCATGTTCTAAAAAGTTATTGTAACTGGTATAGTTGTACTGATACTTTGGAAACTCGCTCCAGAACCAAAAAAATCTGTAACGGGAACAACTGTTTTATCATCATTTCGAATGATAATATTTTCGGTAATGGACGACAAATTGTTGTTAAGCAAGTACATGTAAATATCTCGAACTTGCGATTCAAACAATTTCAACTTGAAGGTCAGAATCGGAATGTTTAGCTCGTTTACCAAATTTCTTAAAGGGGTATCGTCTGGATTAGAACGATGTGTATCATCTATTCCGATAATAACTGGCAACACATTTTCGGATTTGTTTTTATAGTCCGTGGTAGTGTTATACCAGTATTTGTTTGTTCCTCCAAGCGTTGTTGATGGGAATACCGGAAGAAAATCAAATGCGACACCTTCTACTGAATCATTGATGTTGTGCTTGTTGTAGAAATTTGAAAAATCAAGCAGAAATGCACTACTCAAAAAATAGCTATTGTCCAAAGGACTCAGAAGAGCAAAACTAATCGTTAAGGTATCCACTTTCCAATTTTGCAAACTAAACACTGCGCTGCCAGATATTTGAGTTTTCACTTGAACCTCTGTATTTGGAACAAGCTTATTTTGATTTGCAATTATGATTTCTTCGATGTTTTCAGACGAACGAATCAATTTTGATGATATGCCATATCCGTCTGGATTAGTAGACGGTTCAAACACAGTTAGACTTTCTATGTCACTTTGGTCGGTATCATTTGCTTTCCCAAGGTTGTAGTTTATTTCTCCATCGCCAAGAGAAAATTTCGTAATCAAAAATTTCTCATTGTGACCAAGAATAAGCTCTTTACCACGTTTTGTTAGTTGAGCCTTAAGAATGATTTCATTGCTTTCAAATAGAGCCATTTCAATTACGCTTGTATTGTGCCGACTGTGAACTCATTGATATTGTTAACCATCTGACCAACGTTTACCACCTTTGACGTTCCAAGAATTTGATTCAACATAGCAATCGGAGTTGAACCTTGTACCCAATTGATAAGACTGCTATTCCAAAACAATGGAGGATTTGTGCTATTTCCAAATGTTGGTCCAACTGCTCCAACGTAGCTAATGTTTGGAATTGCTTTGTAATCTGAATTCAACACTTTACGAAGTTGCGTCAAATCAGCATTCATAGAATTGAAATCGTAATTCGTCAGGATTTGTCCAAATCGAGGAACCTTACGTATCCAATCCAAATTGCTAAAATTCGTAATTTGCAACACGTCGAAGGCAATGTAGTCTGAACCTGTAATGACATTGTTGTTCACAAGTCCCGTTTGGTTGCTCGGAACGTTACTCAACTTAATGATACGAACGACATGAGCCACGTTGTTTTGTGGATTGTTTGGGTCAATAAATGGAGCAAATTTGATAATACCAGAACCATTGTAATTTTGTGGGTTACTCGTTACAACAGGACTGGACGAATTCATAATACCTCCAGATGTTAACGGAATCATAAACATCGCCTTATCATTCAGACAAATAGAGTCTTGAACTGCGACAGGTGATTGTGTGAATATTTCAGTAGTCTTAACCGAAGAATTCAAGTTTTGTGTTATCTTGCCCGTATCAATAATTTCAACACCAAGAAAGATAGTATAAAGTCTACCGTTCAAGTAATTTATCATCTTGATAAAATTATCTTGCGTCTCAGGTTTTGTCAAATCAAACGCCAAGCTCAATTTCAACTTCTTCTCTAATAGATTATTGAAATTGAAGTAGTTGTTTGCATTTTGAATGTTAATGACACGAGTCACAATTGGTGTTACGGTTTTTGTCGTAACAGTCGCCTTCTTGATTGGCTTGTTAACGGTACCATTTACAACTTGTTGCTGTATTGTTTTTACAACAATTGTGAACGCTATTTTGTAATCGAATGATAGAAGCCCATACAGAGCTTTCAAAACAGCGTTAATGGTATTGGTTGTGATGGCATCCACCAATCGTTTCGAAACAAATGCGTAGTTTGCGGCTACACTTACTTGTGTCGATGTTGGATTGAGTTGATTGGACGATGTCGATGTCGATGTCGAAATTTGATTAACCTGATTTGGAGAAATCTGTGTCGGTAATTGATTCGTTGAAAACTGGTTAATCGGAGATGTCTGAAATTGACTTGAAGTTGTTGCTCCAATTTGATTGGTTTGACCCGACGTATTTTGAAACTGCGAAACATTATCGAGTCCGGTTGGAAGATTTCCAGAAGGAGATGCTACTGGAGATTTTGAAGTCAACCCGTTGATATTGGCTTGCGCCGGATTCACACTTATATTTTGTTGCAACGTTTGAACCACAACCGAAGCATTCGTGCTTGGCTGTTGCTGTCTCAACAACATGTCATTAGCAACTTCAACGATAGATTTTCCATTTTGGATAACATCCAACAATATTGCGTGACGCGTATGAATGTCAATCGTCAATAATGTAGCAAGACTTCCATCGTTATAGGCATTATAAAATGCTCCAAAATTGACGATAACGATATAGAATAACCAATCTACAAGGGCGTTACTTAAAAGCAACTTGTTGATGGTCACTTGGTCCGTGGAAGGTATACCAAAATACTGAATGAGGAATTGACTAAATTCAGATGAGACCGTATAATGTGAGCCATTTTGTGCAAACAACAACACATCATCTGTCTGAACTGTACCAAAAGTGTTAATGGTTAAATGTGCCGATTCTCTACCAACGCTATAACTTGAATCATCCGCTTGCCACTGTATAACTCTGTTGAAAACTAAGCCTCTCGAACGGATAGTTGTAAGCATATCCGCAAACGAAAAGTTAAATCTTAGATTGTTATTGAATAGTCCGTTTCTATAGAACGTGTCAACAGGCAAAAATATTGGAAGTGGGCTTCCTTTAATTTGAAAGACCTGTTCGGAGATTGCATTTTGAATTGTCGAAGTCGCGACTGTTTCAAAATCATCTATAATGACTTCAAATGGAATTTGCTTTTCCTGACCGCTAATGCTTGTGTACTGTACATAATCCACATTCTGAGCAAGTTCAAAAGGCGTAAGAGACATGTTCAATATGGAAGGGTCAATATTGAATCCTTGAACGTGATACAAGCCAACATTCGGAAGCATGTTTAGTTGGTCAACCACTATCGGTTGAATAACCTGTTGTTGCGGAAGAAGTGAAACAAGATTGTTGACATCGTTTAGATTTAAAGCCAACTGTTGATTGTCTAGCTTTGGAGCCACATCAATAAATTGAACTGTATCACCAATCTTGAACTGTATTCCAGTTGCGTTTTGGTTTATCTGTTGTGGAAACACAACCTGCTGGTCATTCTTTGATGTCGTATCCCATTGCGGAATATTCGCCTGAAGACTATATTGATAGTCCATTGCGTACAAACTTACACGAATAAGATAGTTGTCAGAAATGTACGGGTCGAATACTTGGTTTCCAAATCTATCTAAGGATTTTTGCAAACTGAAGAATTGAAATTCAAACGGTCCACGAAGAGATTGAATGAGGTCGAGATAATTTGAAGACATCAATACCTGTTCGTGCCGAATTGGACTATATTGGTAGTCTGTTGAAAATCCAAGGATAGCGTTCTTCAAACTATAAAATGTCCACGAACAAGGGTCATAGTAAATTGGAAAATCGTTTTTGTCCTGTATTCCGCGACGACGACGCGGAAATGGTGTATCTGGAATAACTGGGCGCTCATCTTTCAATCCATATATCGTAATTGCGCTAATACTCGCAGTCACAGAACTTGCACCATATTGCAATGGCGTGTTGACAAAACTATAACCCTGCAATGTTGCATTTATGTTGTAGTTGTTTTGCAACAGAATGTGGTCAAACATAAAGAACCCATTTTGGTCCGAAGCCACACTGCTGACATATACATTGTTCAATCCAGCCGTCAAGCCTTGATATAGATTAACTACAGCATTCGAAATTGGATTTGTGGTGTTGTTGTAAAACACATAACCGGAAAATTTGCTACGCGGAAATACCGTGATGGGATTAACCATATTTGCCGTAACCGTTCCGCTGAGACTTTGATTGTTGTCGTTATACCATTCGTCATCATTGATGCTTAATGTATATTGCGTCTGAGCACTCAATCCCGCAAAATTGAATTGCCCGGAACCGTTTGTTGTGGTAGAAACAGTCGTGCTAAGATAATGAATATTGACATCAACACCAGACGGATTTGCATTCGTGATTCCATTTGTTAAAGTGCCACTTACGCTGTATGTCGCAACACCATAAGAAACAGGGGTTCCAACAAATGCGCACTCCATATTGCTCTCAATCTGTGGGAACAAAATATACGAATTGCCATCCACCGTATTTTGAAAACTATATCCGTTGTTTGACACAACAACTTTGTAGTTTTGGTCCGCAGACAAATTGCTGAATATTGTCTTTACAGCATCAACAAGCGTTACGCTATTTAGCAACGAGTTGTTTGCGTAGATACTGACCACCGTTCCGTTCAACGCAGAAATATTACTATCGGTCGCTCTAACAGTAACGCTAAAAAATGATTTGGGGGAAGCGACAAAACCAGTTGTAGGATTCGTCACGGTCGTAAAGGCACCTACGAAATCGGAACTCCCACTTAAACTACTAATATCAATTTCCAGATTTTGATTCTGAGCGTACAGCGGAGAATCTACCAAACGATTTCCAACAAGTAACTGTTGCGTTCTAACAAAATACGGATTGTCAAGAACGATTCCTTTGTTTTTTTCCGAAGAGGTCGAATAATCCCCATTATCTTCCGATTCTGTCGGCTCAAATACAGCCTGAGCAATAATGTCCGGGTCATCTTGGTCGATATTATCAGGGTTCAACAACTGATAATTAATCTCAGGGTCGAAAAATCGAAATCGAGTAATATTCATACTACCCGTTTCCAACAAACGTTGACGACCAAGTCTGGTCGGAATTGCTGCTATTGCACCACTTAAAGAATCATTTAGTAATAATGGCATTGCTTTATATTATCCAATCTTCTTCCATAATTACAGACTCAGTTTGTTTTGGTCAAACTATACCCAGTATCTGACGAAAAATCTTCCATACTTGTCGAAAGATAGAATTCAAAGAACTGGTCGTCTTCTTGAGGATTCAAAAGATTGGTGATATTGATTAATATCTTTTTGTTTGGATTGCTTCCATCTAATGGAACTCCGATTGTATTGATTTCAAAGGAAACACCAGATGCGGAAGCAATAGGATAATCTTTAACGTGTTCATTCCATGGCAACCATTCTCCATCCATAATAACATTGACAGCATTTAAGTTATCATCAATAGCATCATTCATGCTCAATCGAATCGAATCGTATTTCGTAGAAACCTTTCTTCCAAAAGAGTCTAGAACAAAAATGCGACCCGTCACTCGTTTCAAATTCTGGTCTGCTGTAACTGAGGTACTTAACAGTAACTTTTCTGCATCTTGTACGACGTGAAGGAAATAGCTATTCGAACTTATCGAAGAGTTTGGTATTTTGAATGTCAAATTTTGACTGTCCTTCTTCTCAATGTCCCTTAAAAGCGTATATGTGGTATCATTAATAGAATGATGCGGCATGTAATCTATTTGCGGAACAGGCTGTTTGCTTTTCCTATAAAAGAATTTTGAATCAATAGAGGTCATGAGCGATTGAGACAATACAGCCTCTTCCGATTTGTCCATATTGATTGTTTGATTAAAGAACGCTCCAAATGTGCCGAATGAATCATTGTGAGCATTGACCGTCCCAACATTTCCTTTAGAGATATCGACGGATTGAACTCCTACGGTTCCATTTACTCTCGCTTCCGCTTCACCACTAAATTTCCCAAACAGCGATTCATCTACTATGATTTTATCTTGCACGTTTACACTAACAGGGAATACAGAATTGTTCTGCATTACTGTTTTTGGAGTGTCTTCTATTAACGCTATTTGTGCCGGTATTGAAGTTAAGTTGGTCCCAGTTTTGTTTAGAATGATACGAACGTTAATCGGATTTTCAACGATAATGCCTTTTTCCAATAAGCGTTTTGAAGCAGGGATGATTTGTTCGACAAATTGGAAGAAGCTGCCAATGTGCCCATTTATTCTATTGATAAACTTCAAAAACTCCCCAAGCTTCACATCATTTCTCGTTCCAGCAATGCTAAAAATTTCATTACTTCGCTCTTCACTTTGACTGTATGTGTAATATGAACGAGTTTCTGCCGAAAGACTGCTTGAGAAAAAATCAGATGGATTTGCATAGAGTTCTCCCCATCTTGAACCAAATGTCGTATGGATATATTCGTCAATAGGAGCGGCAAGAGAAATACCAACACGCAAATTTTTATCCGACAAAATATCCGTTGCTTGACCTTCTATTCTCTGAATCTTGAATCCCGGAATATTATCGTTGTAAAAACTTGGCATGTCGTATTCATAATCATACGGATTGCCACTCAATCCTACGAAATGTGGCGAGCCTGTAAATCCACTTGGACCTGCATCCAAAAGATAGTTTCTGCCCGAGACATCGAGATTAATGTTTTCATTGAACTTCCATGCAACAACATTGTGGTCATATCCACTTGGAGTCATGAGATACTGCTCATCTAATACCAAGTTTCTAAAGTGATTCACGTTTCTACCAATTCGCTGAACATAGAAATTGTTTATGTTCATGCTCGGCTTGTTGCTGTCACTGCCAACCACAACACCTGTTATCGAAATGTTTGTTGAACTCAATGAAATTGCTGTGGCTGACGCGCTCGTAATAATTGGTTCATAGAAGTCGTAATTGCTTGGAAGAAATCCAAGGTCAATCCACATCATCGTAGAATCACGACCACTCATCACAGTCCAATATCCTTCTGGAGATTGCTTCATAGCTCTCTCTACAAAAGCATAGTTCGTAGAAAGGGAGTAAGAACCAGCATTCAATATGAAACTTAAATAAGGATAACCAGAAGTTGACGGTGCTGATGTGTCTTTTACATAAGCATAGCTTAAAGAAAGCGGTCCAATCGAATAAATGCTTCCACTGACACCACTCAACGTAGCGCCGTAGATGTCGTCAAAAAGACGGAGCTTGGTATGTACCGTCATCGAAGGTGCAGAGGCCGTGAGCGCAGCAGAAACGCTTGTAAAAGCCTTTTTAGAATCTGGAGCCGACCGACGAAATCTGCCAGCGGAATGATTCGTTGGTTCTCCGTAATATCCCGTCAAAAATGAACGATATGAAACCAATTCGTAAATTTGAATTAAGTTTGCAGGAAGCCCATAACTTCTAGTCGCAGCCCTAATCGACTCTATCGTTCCTTTTGTTTTGAGAATATATGTCAGAGAGCAAAGTATGCGATTCCAAAATTCAAACGTTATTTCTTTTTGACTTTTATATGTTCCTCTTATCTCAAGTGTATCTGTTATTTTTGAATTTTCAGAACTAAACAACTCAATTCCATATTGATGTGCTACTAATTGTTGCAAATATCCTTTTGGTAGTCTCTCCCAATTGCCCCAATAATTTTTGAATAGGCTTTTTAATCCATCAATGTAGATTTTGATGTCATCGAACATGACAGCAAAACTCTCCAAAAGTCTTTCCATGATGTTGTGGTCGTCGTCTTGAAAAAGAACGGGCGATACTAAACTCTGAATTTTAGAATGTCTATTCTTTCGCTCCACAAAAACATCTCGAACATCATAAGTCTCTAACAGTCCATTGTACGTGTTGAATACGAATTGGGTGTCTCCGGTACCACTCCAACCTTTGAATACATAACTTACTCCTTGGTCAAACGCAATTGCTGTTGTTAAAATCTGTTCAAACGGACTAAGTGTGTCAATGTTTTCAATAGCAACACTTGTCTCTTGGTCTAATAGGTCTTGATAAAAATTATCTAAAGTTACACGATTGTGTATGCCTTGTGGAGGAAGAACAAAATTAAAACCATCACGAACAATAACCGGTAAAACAATCGTTGGAGAATTCGAAGTTATAGTAGAAGACAATGATACAGACACTGCAGTAGCAGCAGCAGTGAACGTCATATTAGAAGTTTCAATTGTTTCACCACACAATTGACGCATACACCAAAACTCATAGTTCGAGAGTTGACTTATAAAATCATTAGCGCGTTCAATATCCTCCAGATAGAGACTGGACGTTGTGGACCCACTCAAACCAATCGGATATCCTTCAATTATTTTATTGAGCGCCAGTTTCGTTCGGACGTATGCACTTCCAAAGTAAACACTCTCTTGAAGATTCTTGATGTTGACAGGCAAAATAACATCTTCATTCAGGAGATTCGACAGCTTCAATCTGCCATTTGTGAGTGATGAAATAGAAGAGGACACACTGCTACTTAACGACGATTGAAGGTCGTTATAGGTAACATATTGTCTGTTTGATAGTATCTGAGCAGGTGTAAATGGATTCATAACATAAATACACCTGTCAACGTGAACGACAAAACTTGCTACATCAATTCGTAATGGTCAACCTTACGTTTTTCCAATCCGTTTTTAGTGATTTTATAAAACACGTACTTTCCATTAGTGTTTACTATCACGTAATACGCATCCGGATGAAGAGCACCATAGATTTTCATCATGGGTTGAGTTATCTTGTAACTGTATCGAATAAAGTCTTCTGGAGTCTGTCTTGCCCGAATTTGATTTTGTTTTAGAGCTTGTTCCAGAGGAACCAAAAGATGAATGAAAACAATGGTATAACCAAAAGAACGCAAACGAGGTATTGCTTCTGCCATCCACATTTCACTGTTTCCTGTGAAGTCGTAAATGAAATTTGTTCCAGTTTTCATTACATTGCGCATTCTACGTTTGAGCAATGCAGAGTCTTTCCCAGAAATTAACGGATGGTCAGGATGAATATTCTCGTTCCCTTTTGCCAAAAGTTTTCTCACATCGTCAGATGAAAAAGAAACAATACCATGATTTCGAGCACGAATAAAGTTGTTTGCAAATGTTGTTTTTCCGCTGGCTGGAGGACCAATAAGAATAATCGCCAAATGGTCAGACATCCTTGTAATCTCAGGAATAGGGTCGTTCTTTGACCACTCCAACAATAAGTTTTGCAAATCTCGAAATCGTATCATGGATTAAATATAAATGAAAAGTCGTACAGCCCATTTCTGTTCTGTACGACTTCCCTGACAATTTCTATAAACTACTCCTCTGATGAAGGAGTTACGTCTTTTTTCTTATCAGTGGTCTTTCGAGGTTTTGATACAGACTTCTTCTCAGAAGATTTCTTGACTACTCTTTGCTTTGTTGCTGATTTTACAGACTTCGAAGCAACTCGTGTCTTCTTTACAACATTGCGTCGTCGATACTTTCGTTTCTCAACCAAAGGTTTTGGTGGAGCAATATGAGCATTATCATCATAGCTCTCCAAAAGCTCCAAATCTTCACTTGAAAACGAAGTTTTTCCATTCATAGCAAACTTCGCATCCTGTTCAAGAAGCTGACTTCTTCGATGAAGACGCATAAATTGAACCTTTGATTTTGCAAGTTTGGATTCAAGCGGTTCAATTGCTGTGCGCTTGATTGCTTTCATTGCCCGATAGATATCTTTACGTTCCATATCGAGAGCGCGAAGATTTATTGTCGATTCTGTTTTTTGCATTGTTTATTCTCCTATTGTTAACTACGCGACATCTGATTTCAACGATTGTTTCAACTGTTGAATCCACATTGTCTTCTCTAAAGAGCCATTGACTTCAGAATTCAATTGCTCAGTATAGAATTCAATATCGCGTTTACATGTATCACGTTCAAATTTCATCCACTCTTTTCCAGTCAATGCCTTCGGCTCAACAGTGTCAGACAATCCCAATGAACAGTCCCACTTGATGGACGAATTGATTTGGTCTATCATGAAAGACTTGAGATTTTCATGGTCTTTTGTTGGCGGCACCCACAACAACACCTGTTGAAGTATAGCGTCATACTTTTCTCGGTCCGCAATTTTTTCACGCAATGACTTAATAGTCCATAAGAGACCTTTCTCGAATTCCTTTTGTGCAATAACCTTTGCGGCAGAAATTTTCATTTTGGACAACTTCTTAAGACGAGCCTCTGCTTCCTTAAGTTTTTCCTCGTAAAAAGAAACATTCGGTTTTATTTCATCTGGTATTTCTATGTTGTGGTCCTCTTCTTTCAGAGAAATAAGGGCACCAAACGCTCTTGCGCAGTTTAATACAAAACCATTAAAGTCTACACCATCATCTGATACTATCGAAGCCGTATAACCTGTTGGCATATTAAAATTCGTTTGTTGGAAGAGGTATGGTGGTACCAAAACATACCAATGTAGAACTCGGTAACACTTTTCGGACCCACCCAAATTGTTCTAAAACAGAATTGCTTGCGCTTTTATCGTCATTCAAACAATCCAGCGTTTTATTGGCTTGATTCTTAGAAAGATTTCGCTGCGCGTTAACTCGAATCAACTCGCCAGTTTCGTCATTACACAAAAAAATATCGTAAGTCATAGTGTTAAAAATTCCTGATATTCATCTTCATCATACCAATCACTACCATCAAACTTCACATCTCGCGTAACGAGACAACCACCAATTATCATTGCAAGATAACTAAACAATACACCAAGTAGTATCAATAACATCAAAAGACTGTTTGTTCTGTAGGTCCGATAAGCGCCGTATGAATGATACCTGCCATCTCAGTTGCAAGCTTATTTCGGTCTGACGAACGTGCATACATATCAAATGCCGATTTCAAAGCATCCCGTTCCGGAAACGTTATCTTATGAAGCAACTCCAACGCTGCTTTGTTTACAGAATGTTCTAACTCGAAATGAGGAGCATTTTTCTTGTGAAGTTTTTCATAAAGCTTCATCCACGATAAAAGTTCCTGTTGTCGATTGTCGAGACGACTCTCTACAGCAGTAGAATTCAAACGCTCCAAAGAATCAATCCACTGGCCGCGATATGCATGATTGCTGTAATAAACAAACAATACTCCCAACGTTCCGCAATCAATAATGTGATTATTAACCTCCTTGTTCTTATAGGAGATAGTGATTTGTGTAAAAACGTATTCTCTCAAAACAGAAATGGGGTCTGTATCCAGTCGCTCCACCAAAGAAACCTCTGTGCCTTCAAGCGACCATGCTAATTTTTCTGATTCCATAATTTTGTTGCTGTTTGAGCCTGTGCAGATTGTTCACCAATATTCCCACATCGAGGACATCTTACTTCAAAATCCGATTTATCTTCCGTATGCGTGAGCGCAGCAAATTCGCATTCACACTTACATGACTTCGTCGGTAGATAATAACCCTTATACGATTTCTTTTTCATGTTAAGCCAATTGAATTGTGCGCCCACCACCCAAAAAGACCCCTTCAGAAGTTACGTAAACATCATTAAGATTATGTTCTTTAACACCTAATGCTCGTCCAATAATACGCGCCTCTTTCATTCTGCGTTTTTCTTCATCTTCTTTGTCTTGTTTTATTTTACGACGCAAATGTTCCAATTCTGTATCGGCAGGATTTGGAATGCATTCATCTCCAAATGCAAGACTTTCGTTTTCCGCACTAATAATGAGATTCTCTTCCAGTCGCAGCTTTTGTTCTTCAGTAAGAGATATATTTTCTGATTCCAAAAACTGTATGCAAGCTTCTACGTAATACGTAATTCTTGTTCTTCTCATTTTCTCGTTCTTAACACCAATGTGGATTTCCATCTTGATATTCTCGAATGCTCAGTATTGCAGCTTCATAGGCTTCTTCTCGATTGCCATGATGCTCGTACATAAGCTCCTTCCATTCGATGTCTGTGATAGCGAATTTTTCAGACTTTGAATTCTCTATATCCGAGACAAGTTTATAGTAATCATTATCCTCTGAACTGCCCTGATTGTATCTAATTTCTTCGGAAAGAGCCGTTCGAGCCTCTTCATCGTCAGAAATGAAGTCGGTCTCCTCATGTCCTGTATACAACCACAGCATTTCATAGCTTGGGTTAATATCACATACGTGCGTATGCCTATTGCGGTCATACAGATAAACAGAATAAATGCTGGCGGTCTTTGCTTGAATATCTTCGCTCCAATTTGAGCGTTCTTCCAATTTTATGAGCCAAAATTCCGGACGACCTTTATCACCATTGGGATAAAACAAATCATCGACAGGAGCGTCTAATGCCAGTGAATTAGAACCATACAATTCTTCCCAATCTCTACCGGCAAAACACTGTTTCCCAAACAAGAATTGATAATCCTGTTCAAAGCTATACATGCTTAAAATATGCTCAACATCATCTGACGATTGAATCAGTGAATATCCATTCTCCTCAGACATATCTCGAACGGTCTTTGTCAGAACGTTCTCTTCGATTGTTGTTAATGTATTTGTTTCCATGTATAATACAACCCATTAAACGAGTTCGAAGTTCAAAAAGCACGATTTTCCATATCTTCCAATGCCATTATCACTTTCGTCATTTTGTACAATCCAATGCATTTTACAGAAGTGCTAATCCTCGTGCCAAAGGTACATGTTTTCACCCAAATTCATCTCTCTCCATTCCGAGAGTTTTTGAATAATTGCAACAGGTGCATCATCTTGTGATACCTCTTGAATTGTAACCGTTAATGTTGCCGTATATTCAATTGGTCGAGCGATTCGACAACGATATGGAATTTCCGTTTTCCAATAACGATATTCAACTGTAACCTTCATAACCCGAGTCCTCCCTTCTCAATACGTTTAATTTCTGCTATCGCATCTGCTTTTTTAAGATAACCTTGAGACTTGCCATGGTCCACGATGTCTCCATCTGGCAACGCTTTACGAATCGTAAATTTTCGAATTTCATCTGGACCTTTTTCTGAGGTGACGAAGTAACAACCAAGATATACCCCTGACTCAACAATCGAGTCGAAAAACTTGATTGTGTTGTGGGAGAAGAAGTGCCCACCTGCCATAATATTGGCCATCTTAATCTCTTCAATTGAATTGTACATGGTCATGATTGCATTTTGTTCCAAACCTTTTCCAATATCTTTAACTGGTCCGGCGTCACATTTCTAAATTCTATTCTG
>Ga0134121_10002119_pt1 | contig 17599 bp, 10 predicted proteins | sample KB301_FD_96463 | JGI IMG/M metagenome (GOLD analysis project Ga0134121, IMG submission 96463) | Terrestrial soil microbial communities without Nitrogen fertilizer from Kellogg Biological Station, Michigan, USA - KB3-0-1 | ecosystem: Environmental > Terrestrial > Soil > Unclassified ... | reverse complement strand
TAGACACCTGAAGCAGAATTGCAGTAACGCCACTGCCCCTTCTAATTGCACAGGTTGCAAAACGAGCGCGGGAGCGACAACTGTCACTTCTTACAGTGAGAAGACACCAGAGCGTGGGAAGAACGCCAGCTAGCCGGGCGCGTTCAGGTAAACGCACAGGCTAGCGGCCGATTAAATACGGGTCCATTCCACAGAGACAATCTCAGCAGTGGAGAAACGGTTACTGCAATTCGGCATACCCCTCGTTCGTCCGCTTCAGAATGGGAATGTCTAGGTCAACATCCATACTTTCACTCTCTTGACCTTGAGACTGCAGCCACAGGTCTAGATCGATCTCGAACTGTATCTTTTGCCAGTACCGCGAGGAAATACTCTGACCTAGTGTCAAAAGAGCGGACACCCATGTCCTGGGCAAATGATGAGCCGCATGCAGATGCCCGTGCTCAATCGGCTAATCCTGTTCGAGATCGCGATCAAGAATCGAGGTAGCCATGAACGGGAAACAAAAATTCTTGGGTGCGACCTTTCGATACCTTCTGGTCATGGTGTGCACGATTGCCATCGCACCAGGCGACACACTGGCATGTATGCCGTCGCCTCATTCGGCGCAGGCGGCTTCCCCACAGGACCAGCCTGCGAAGATTCCCCCCGACCAACTGGACTCTCTCGTTGCTCCCATTGCCCTCTATCCAGACCCAATGCTAGCGCAAACACTCGCGGCTTCCACGTATCCTCTTGAACTTATCCAGCTCCAGCAGTGGATGACAAAGAATCCCGGGCTAAAGGATAAAGCGCTAGCCGATGCCGTCGTGAAGCAGCCCTGGGACCCAAGCATTCAAGCGTTGGCCGGTCTGCCCGAAGTGGTAAAGCGACTGGCAGACGACATTCAGTGGACTACGGATCTGGGCAACGCCTTCTTGGCGCAGCAGAGCGATGTAATGGATGCCGTGCAGCGCATGCGCAAGAAGGCACAGGACACTGGTAATTTGAAATCGACCGAGCAACAGAAGGTGGAAACCAAGGTCATCGAGAGCAAGAGTGTGATCGTGGTGGAACAGGCTAATCCACAGGTCGTGTACGTACCTTCGTATGATCCCGTCGTGGTTTACGGCCCGCCAGTCTATCCCTATCCGCCCATTTACTATCCGCCGGCGGGATACTATGCCGCGGGAATTGCCATTTCTTTCGGCGTTGGGATGATGATGGGGGCGTTTTGGGGCGGCGGGTGGGGCTGGGGCTGCGGCTGGGGCGGCAACAACAACATCAACATCAATAACAACAATAATTTCAACCGGAACTCAAATATTGGCAACGGCAACCGCAACAACATTGGAAACGGAAACCGCCCGTCGCAACAATCATCTCGCGGGGGCGGAGGCCGCGGAGATTCCAGCTGGAAGCACAATCCGCAACATCGCGGCGGCGCCCCGTATGGAGACCGAGGTACTGCGGACAGGTTTGGCGGTTCGGCACGCGGAGACTCCCTTTCCAATCGCCAGGCTAGTGCCCGCCAGCAAGTTGGCCGACAGGGCGGAAATCTGGCCAGCAGTCGCGGCGGAGGAGCTGGCGTGAGCAATCGGGCCAACGGATTGGGTTCAAATAACAGGTCTGGTGGTGCAGGCGTTAGCAACCGGGCGGGCGGAGGCGGAGCGGATCGGGTGGGAAGCCGTGACGTCTCGCGCGGCGGTGGCGGAAACCGGGATGCCTTCGGAGGAGGTTCCAGGGGATCCAGCGGTTACAACGGATCGAGCTCGCGCGCCAGTAGCAGCCGCGGTTCCTCAAGCATGGGATCTCGAGGAGGCGGTGGTCGCGGTGGTGGCGGAGGCCGGCGCAGGTAAGCGGCCTAGGTCGCGAAAAAGAATGTCATAGGAGCATGGATATGAAATCAACATCTGCGATGGCAAGCCTCCTCAGGCTGCGTTGGGTCCTGGGGACATTGGCGTTTCTGTCGGTGCACGGCCAGCTCACTGCGCAACAACCTGCCCAAAAAACTGCCCCTGCTTCTGTTGCGGTCGGTGCCAAAACCTTCGATTCACCGCAGCATGCTGCCGGTGCGCTAGTCGCTGCGGCGGAGAAATTTGATGAGGGCGCCCTCAATGAGATTTTTGGTCCGGGTGGCGAGGATATATATCTTTCCGGCGAATACCCGCAAGACCGACAGCGAGCCTCAGACTTTGCTGCACTGGCTCGCGAAAAGAAAAGCCTCTCCGTGGATCAAAAAAAGGGGAACCGGGCATTCCTTCTGGTGGGCAACGAGGACTGGCCGTTCCCCGTGCCAATCGTGAAGCTGGGCGCCAAATGGGCGTTTGACGCCAAGGCCGGACGCCAGGAACTCCTCTATCGTCGCATCGGAAGCAATGAACTGGACGCTATTGATATTTGCCATGGCTACGTGGAAGCGCAGCACGAATATGCACTCCAGAAGCGCGAAGGCTACGATGCCAACCAATACGCCCAGCGCATTGTAAGCACCTCAGGCAAGCAGGATGGCTTGGCATGGCAAAACCCCGACGGTAGTTGGGGCGGACCGATTGGCGAAAAGATTGCCCGTGCGATCGAACAGGGCTACTCCGGCGGTGCGGAGCCATACCATGGTTATTTCTTCAAAATCCTTAAAGGTCAAGGACTGGCGGCGCCACTCGGTGAAATGGACTTCGTCGTGAAGGGCGTAATGATCGGGGGCTTCGCCCTGGTAGCGGCGCCGGCCGAGTATGGCGTTACGGGAGTGAAGAGCTTCATCGTCAGCCACGACGGCGTTGTCTACGAGAAGGATTTTGGGGCAGCCACTCTCGGCGAGTTCATAAAAATGGAGCGCTTCAATCCGGGTCCGTCCTGGACACCGGTTCCGGAGGGCTAAGACAAGATCCGATCAACTAAAACCGGTCTCCGTCGAAGTGAAGAGGTCTATCGGTTAGTGGGAAATACTCAATCCCGGTAGTCATCTCGCCCGTTGATGAATGAACGACAATGCAATTGAGTGAGGACAAACGAACTGGCACTTTTGACAGTTCTTTCGCGGAATGCCTGAAGACACCATCATCATACCTTCGGAGTTCTCTTGCGAAAAGAAGGATCGAAAGAGTCGCATGTGAGAACCGTGGGAGGGATGCCTCGCAGGGAAAAATGTGAGAGAAAACAGAAAGGAACTAAATGAGAAGGAATATTGGCGTGGTGTTTGTTTTGGCAAGCGCATGGTTTCTGTTTGTCCCAGTGGCGCGAGCGCAGGCGGCGGCCAGCAGGGACTCACAGACCGTGAGCGAGCAGGATATTCAGTTGTTGCGCCAGGATGTTCGGTCGAAAAAAAAGCAGCTGATCGCGGCGAACTTGACACTCACGGATGCGGAAGCAACGCAGTTCTGGCCCGTGTATGACCAGTACAGCGCAGAGATGACGAAGATTGGAGATCAGCGGTATGCCCTGATCAAGGAATATGCGCAGAACTTCGGTTCACTGACGGACGACCAGGCGCTGAGTTTGATCAATCGCTCGCTGGCACTGGATGCGGCTGTCGAGCAACTGCGGATGAAGTACGTGCCGATCATCAATAAGGTGCTGGCGGGCAAGAAAACGACCACCTTTTTCCAGATGGACCGTCGCATCTCCACGCTAATCGACCTCCAACTGGCTTCGCAGATTCCGCTCGTGCAGGAACAGCACTAGTTTCGAATCGGGAAAGTGAGAGTTGTTCGCCTGAGTTGTTCGTCCTTTTTTGGCTGGGAGGTCACATAAAAGGGCATCTCCCGTACCCGTTATCCAGATGTCCGAGAAGGGGCATGGTCAAGTACTAGCGGATTTCCAGTTTGTCTTGGTGGGATGAAATGACAAATCTCAGGTCCAGAAAACGTGTTGTCAAGCACGGTGGCAGGCCTGTTCTTGACAGGCAATTCCAGCCCCACTCAATCTGCGGCTCGCGAGTACCGTACAGGACCTTGTGCCGGAAAGGTCGAATTTCTGCAGTGGGTTCGCAAAAGGAGCGCCTGCCATGGAACCTCCCATTCCTCCTTTACTTTTTGCCCTGCTTCTTCTTATCGGCATGCTGCTCTTCCTGGAAATTGGCCGCCGTGCGGGTGTCAAGCGCCGTGCAAAAGAGTCGGAAGGCGAGCGAGGCGGTCTTGGCACGGTCGAGGGCGCGGTTTTCGGCCTGTTCGGCTTGATGATAGCGTTCACGTTCTCGGGAGCGGCAACGCGGTTTAACGAAAAACGGATGTTTATCGCTGAGGAAGTCAACTGCATCGAAACCGCGTATCTGCGGCTACGCTTGCTGTCCTACCAGGAACAGCCTCCACTCCAGGAATTGTTTCGCCACTATCTGGACTCGCGGCTGGAGACTTACCGCAAGCTTCCCAATATGGTCGCGGCCGAAGTGGAGATGGCCAAATCTATGAGAATTCAGGAGGAGATCTGGACCGAAGCGGTGGCAGCTACTCGACTCCCCGATTCTCATCCTTCCTCTGGTCTGTTGTTGCTTCCCGCGCTAAACAACATGATCGACATCTCTACCACCCGCACCATGGCGCTGCAACTCCACCCTCCGAGGATTATCTATGCGCTTCTGTTCGGCCTGGGTCTCATTTGTTCCCTGCTGGCTGGTTTTCGGATGTCGAGTGGCCAACAACGGAGTTGGCTCCACATCCTGGGCTTCACGGTCCTCACGGTCATCATCGTCTACGTCATGCTGGACGTCGAGTACCCGCGAGTAGGTTTGATCCACCTCGAAACCTCCGACCAACTTCTGGTCCATCTCCGCGACCACATGAAGTGAGGGTGATTCGCGAAAGGACTCGCTGCTGATTCCCAGAACGGGACTATCTCATGCAGTTGCTTTATATCGGTTTTGCCCCTTGGCTGTTTGCCCGGTGGTGCTGGCCAGTGGAACTCGAACATGAATTTGAGTCCCAAGCGAGGGCCCCGATTCGACTGAGATGTGCCCCCCGACCAGCCGCAGCCGCTCGCGCATGCTGATTAAGCCAATACCGGCTTCCGCCCGCACAGACTCAGGGGTGAATCCTGTGCCGGAGTCGGAGATGCAAAGTTCGATTCGATTGCAGTGACCAGACAACTCTACCTTGGCGTTGTCGGACCCGCTGTGCTTTAAGACGTTCTGCAAAGCCTCCCCTACTATCCGATAGAGGCAAAGACTCACATCCTTCGGAATCTCTTCTTGAATGTCATGATGAACAAATAGGACTCCCAGCTTGTGACGTTGAGAGAATTCTGTGCAGAACCCTCGCATAGAGGCTACAAGACCCAAAGTGTCTAGCTTGGATGGATGAAGCTGGTAAGACAGGTTGTGGATACTGGACGAAATCTCCGCGGATGCTTCCGCAAGGTCGTGCAGTTGTTGCCGCGCCCGGGACGAAAGCCCGGGCATATCCTGCTCGAATTGCTCAAGTCCAATTTGTAGGAGCGCCATCCGTTGATTCAAATCGTCGTGCAACTCCCGGGCAATGAGCGCGCGTTCCTGCTCTTGCGCCTCAATCAACCTGCGGCTCACGCTGGAGACGGCCTCTTCCGCAAGCTTCCGCTCGGTAACATCGGCCACTATGCCGATCATCCGCAGCAGCCCGCCTTTACCGTCGAAGATACCGTGTCCACTCTCCTCCAGCCAAATTACATCCCCGTCGGGGCGTAGCATTCTATAGCTGGTTTGATAAGTTGGATTTTGGGGAGTAAGCGCCGCCTCTGTGGCGGCATATGCTTCGCGGTCGTCAGGGTAAACTCTGGCGATAAATTGCCGGCCGGTATCGCGCGTCGGGTCGTCCATCCAACCGAGAATGTCAGCGCACTGTCCTGATCGCACTATCGCATCGGTTACTGCGTGCCGCTCAAACACGTACATCCTTCCAGCTTGGACCGCCAAGCGTAGCCGTTCTTCGCTTTCTCGCAGTGCATCCTCAGTTCGCTTGCGCTCTGTGATGTCCACTACCATGCCTACTATCCGCGACATCCTGCCCTGGTCGTCAAAGTGCGCCCGACTGCTTCTTTCCAACCAAATCACGGTCCCGTTGGGACGCATGAAGCGATAGCTGATTTCAAGGTGGGGCCTCTCCGGACTAAGCTTGGCAACCGCGGTGGTAAGTCTTTCCCGATCCTCAGGGTGAACCCTGGCCGACATTTGCTGACCGGTAGTGAACGTCGTTTCGTCTATCCCGAGAATCTGGACGCTCTCTGGCGATCGCACGATCTCATCGGTGGCAGCGTCCCACGCAAAGGCGAACATGTTTCCGGCCTGGACCGCAAGACGAAGCCGTTCTTCGCTTTCCCGGAGTTCCTCTTGTGCAAGCCGGCGTTCCGTGATGTCCTGGCCCGTGCCACGGAGTCCCACGACGCGGCCTGCGGCATCTCGCTGCACTTCGCCACGACCGATGACCCATCTTGTGGTGCCATCAGGGCGGAGTACCTCTAGATCCAATTCGAATGGTGTTCCAACGCGCTGCGCTTCTTCTACAGCGTGCCGCAGTCGCTCCCAACTTTCAGAGGTATAGAGTTGCGGCTGTTCCTTGGAGTTGAGCGCAGGCAGATGGGGATCGCGCCCAGCGATTCGGTAAAGTTGTTCTGACCACGTCGCAGTGTCAGTGCTTGAATCCCATTGCCAACTGCCTACCTGCGCCAGGCGCTGGGCTTCACTGAGTTCCGCTTCTCTCTTCCGCAATGCGCGCTCCGCTCGCTTGCGCTCCTCTACGAGGGCGGCCAGAACCATGAAAGGTGTCGCAGTGAAAACCAAGAATAGCTGCAGCGAGAACACGCTGTTGAATAGTCCCCCCCTGGTGAAGGGACCCTGATTATGGGCTGAAGCCCAAATCGAAAGAAATGCAACTAGGCAAACGGAAGTGCTGACGCCCAATGACCCGAAACGCAAAGCGGCCCACAGAAGAAAGGGCACGAGAGAATAAAGCAATGCCGGCGAATTGCTCCCTGAGGCCGTGAAGGTGAAATAGCCCAGAACAGCCAGAGAGGCAATCAGAGCGGAAAATTCGAAACGGTAGGCACGTGGTTTGCGCGCCCATACAGGCCCGTCGTTGACCCAACCCAATATCGTCGGCGTCAGAGTGATGAAAGCGAGCATCTCGGAAAAAAAGGAAATCCTCCAACTAGTCCAATACTCGCCGGGGATGCCAAACGCACTGAGAAATGCCGCGGCGTCCGGTGCGAGGAGCACCGCAGAGAAAGCATATTTACTGAGGGCCGCCACGCTATTGAGCCGGGGGGCCCGGCCGAAGAAATAGCTCACACTGAACGCGGCGATAAGGACTTGGACCGTGTCGGCCAGAATAAACCAGACAACCGAACTGATCGGCACGCCTGCCTGTAGGTCGCAGAGAACAAACGCAGCAAAGGCTGCGGGAATGACGCTGGGCCAAGTCTTCTGCGGCACCAGCAACAACACAGACACCAGAAGAGCGCACCCCGGCCACAGCGGCCAGACTGTTTTGGGATGTGATAACAGGACTCCAGCTAGGTTGATAACCAGGTACAACAGCATGGCGACCAGACACGCCAGGATCACTGTACGAAACGCGAAACTTTGTATCGCTACGTTCCAGGATAGGCGACTGCGCCCGGTTTGCATGGCCTACCTCCCATGAAGCGTGAACAGTTCACGGCTTGGCGGAAAGCGAATGAACAACCCTCCCATGGTTGGTGCTTGGAAGTAACCATACTATATTCGTTGGTGTTGTCAACTGGTGGATTGACCATACGGTGACCAATTCCAACTGAGCAGAACAATCCCGCGGTCTAGGCCAAGTGAAGCAGCCTGCATCCTTCGTGACTTAGAGCAATGGTCTGTGACTTTTGACAGTAGGATGCGGCGTACCCCTCTGGCAGCCTGTCGAGACAGGTGACGCTTTGTAGCAATCTTCAAATTCAAGGAGGTAATATGTGCGACTGACTATCTTATGCCTCGTAGCGTCCGCCGTCCTTCCATTAGCAAGCCAAGCGCAGGCTCCTGTTTTCGCGATTATGCCGGTAGAAAGCAAGGTTAAATTCGACGTGAAAGCGTCGGTAGCTATAACGGGCACTTTCGACAAGTGGGACGCGACTCTTATATTTACATCTCCCGATATCAATACAGGGGTTTTAGACATCAAGATTCAAGCTGACAGTGTAGACACTGGAAGTGGCATGAAGAACGGCAAGCTGAAGGGCAAAGACTTTTTCGACGCCAAGCAGAATCCCTTGATCACGTTTCTGTCCAAAAAAATTGTACAAACTGGGCAGGACACCTTCGAGGTGGATGGCGACTTTACGATTCGTGGAGTGACTAAACCAGAGAAGTTATTACTAGTGGTTAGTGGAGCGGGGACAGGCGCAGCCTCAATCAAAGGAACTATGGCCTTTGACCGTAAGGACTATGGGATGAACAGCGGTATTCCTTTTATCAAGATCGCCGACCGCGTCGAGGTGACTTTCGATCTCAATGCGAAACGAGTCAGCGGGCCTCCGGTGAACTTAAAGTAGCAGCAGTCCTGTCTTTAAACTCTCTTCGCATCGCCTTCCCTGGGGATAACTTCAGCCAATTGAGACGACTGGTACTTCTGTCAGTAGTTTTGTCGCGAAGCCAGCGTCACGATTGCCAAGGGAGGGCCTCGTGGACGTGGCCTGCAACGCGATTCTATCCATCGGGTCCCGGACGCACCACAAAAAACGCGCTGTTTGTGGGTTCTTGGCAGTGGCTTTGTCTTTGGCGTCCTGCAGCGGGTTGCCCCCGGCCGTGGGGGGTAGCGGCCAAGGCAGCGGTGCCACGTTTCTTGTCGGACTTCGGGCCATTCCGCTTCCACCTCTAGGAAATATCAACATACTCTCTTTCAGCGCCACAGTTGTCGGAGTGTCCTTAACTCCATCCACCGGTGGATCTGTAAGTGTGCCGCTCAATGCTCCTCTCTTTCAAGTAGACTTTGCCAGGCTCCAAAGTGACACTTCCTTCCTCGCTTTTTCGACTTCGATTCCAGCCGGAACCTACTCGAACATGGTTGTAAGCCTCTCAAATCCGTCGGTCTCCTATTGCACCCAGACTCTCGGAATCACAGGGTGCACAGCTGGCAGCGTTACCACACTGGGAGGCGGACCCGCCACACCGATAATTGCGGACTCTCCGTTTCCACTGGTTGTAACCACTGGCCAGAGCATAGGTCTCGCCGTTAACCTAAATATCGCAAAGGCATTGACCTTGAATGTCCAGACGCAAGCAATCACGAGCGTAAATCTTGGCGCAGCCGATGTTTTAACAGCGATGATTCTCCCACCCTCCTCTAGCACTTTGCCCTCTAGGGCATTAGACTTCGTCGAAGACGTAACCGGAATCGTGTCGTCCGTTAATACCGCCTCTCAGAGTGTCACGGTACAAACGGCAACAAAGGGTCCAATAACGGCCTTTGCGGGGACCACGACGACCGTGTCCCCCAACTGCACCACCTTCAATCTCGGCAGCACCTTTACCTGTGCAAAGCAGGGTCAGGTCGCCAGTCTGGATATGACTCTGAATGTCGATGGCGCATTCACTCTTCTGGAATACGATCCCTTGGCGACAACGGCAGGAGACTGGATCGAGGGCATTGTCGGGCTGCCAACTTCGTCGTCTACGCAATTCCAGATTGTCACAAACGACCTCACTTTTGACCCGTCAAACACCTTAATCGGCAGCAATCTAGAACTAGGGGCCCCAGTGAAAATTACTTTAGCGAATCCTAAACCGTTCGTGGTCGATACCAAAGGCTTGAATGTTCCGAATACATCCTTCACGGGAGCTACGGACGCTTCGATTCTGATGCCCGGCCAGACCCTCGCAGTTCATGTGGTCTCGTTCACACCAGCCTCTGGCGCTGCTTTGGCAGCTGCCAATGTAGATTTTGTATATCTCCGCTTCACTCGCGTCACCGGCAGCGTGGCCAGTGCAGCCCCTCCAAATACGTTCGCCATGCAATCTTTCCCCTCATTCTTCGGTCTGACCGTGCCCGTGACTGTGCAACTGTCGAATGGCTTGCCAAGTACGAACTTTGATGGAGTCAGTGGTGCAACTGATTTGGTTTCCGGACATATTGTATCGATTCGCGCGCTCTATTTTGGTCCTCCGACGGGCCCCACACCTACGCCTACTCCGTTCAGCGCGGCCAAGCTTCGCGTTCCTCGAGGCTTTCTCGAATCGCCACAACTGAATTAGCTAACAGGCTGGATAACCGTGCGGCAACTGCAGAATCCGCGGTGGCTCAGAAGATTTGGGCCATTCTATTCGGAATTCTCTTTGTGGTGGCCTCGCGCATCATCTTTCGATTCCGGGATTTGGGCCTTACATCCACAGATCCTCGGTACTTCAGCCTGATTCGATTGCACACCTACAACTTCAAGGACTATGGATGCCTGAATTGTGGCTCTTGCAAGGCGATGTATGCGAGTAATGGCTCGTGCCAAGATTCCGGTGTCTTGCGGATCTTCACATCTGTCTTCGATCTCCGCAGCGGATTGAGCGGGCACGTCAGCACTCGCATGGCACTCACCTCGGTCACATCGACCGATGGGCGAAATCCCCAACCTGTCGGACGAGGGATCCACATGCGCCAGCCGCTTATGCCTGCGCAGCCTTGGAATTTGGTCTAAGAGTTACAGTGGCGCGAACTGTGGTGCCAAGTCCGGCCTGGGAGTCGATGGCCAGTTCCCCGTGGACCAGTTTCAATCTTTCCCTCATGCTCGTAAGGCCCAGCCCTTGCCCCCGCATTGCCGCTTCGGGCTTAAACCCAATGCCCCAATCGCGTACGCTCAGCTCGATTCCCGTCGATGTCCTTCTGAGCCACACCTCAAAGCGCTGTGATCCGCTATGCTTGAGGGCATTCTGCAAACTTTCTTGCAAAACCCGGAAAAGACAAAGCGCGGCTTCCTGACGCAGTTCCTTCGTTTCGCACTCGGAGTGAAACTCAACCTGCACTCCATGCTTCTCGGATAGCTCCCTGCAGAAACTGGAAGCCGCGGTTGCGATGCCCAGGTATTCCAACTTTGAAGAGTGGAGCCGGTGCGAAAGGGCCTGAATGTCGCTCCCGAGACGTAAGGCTTGCTCGATTGCCTCCTCGAGGCCCTGCGCGACTGCCGCCGGCGCTGAAGTGGGAGAATCTCGTTTCAAACGCTCCAGATTCACCGTTAATAGGGCAACTTGCTGAGTGATGTCGTCGTGAAGCTCTCGTGCGATCCACGTACGTTCTTCTTCTTGGGCCTCGATCAGCTTGCGGCTCATGTCGGACAGAGCCTCTTGAGCGAGTTTGCGATCAGTGATATCGATGCACGAGCCGATATAACCTGCAAACGACCCATCGGAATTAAATCTAGGCACACCCTGATCGAACATCCAGCGATATTCTCCATCGTATCGCTGTAGGCGGAACTCCATCTGGAAGGGTTCCGGCCGATCGAACGCCCTCGCGTAGGTCTCCGAGCATCTCGGTAGATCGTCCAGGTGAACACCCTTCGTCCAGCCGTTGCCGAACTCCTCCTCAAGCGATCGACCGGTGAACTGCAGCCAGGGCAAGTTGAAATATGTGCATAGCTTATCGGCGCCCGCCATCCAGATCATTACTGGAGCTGTGCTCGCGACACGTCGGAATCGCTCCTCGCTTTCGCGCAGAATAACTTGGCTGTCGAGTAACTCTTCCATCGCGCGCTTGCGTTTCAAGGCGTTCCACAATATCTCCCCGATGATGCGGAGTTGATTAATCAAATCCGCAGTCCACGAAACACGATCGTGGGTCGTAAGAAAGGAGATTGCCCCATTGACGTCGCCGCTAACCCCCAACGGAACCGCTGCCGCGGACACGATGCCTTTCTCCCGAAAGTACTCCTTCTCGGCGAGTGCTTCTTCGGGCAGAGCGTCCAAGTCTGAGGCAAAAGCCACTTCGCCGCGTAGAAGCTTGTTGGTCCACCACGTCAGATCGCTTGTGCTCATGGAGTGGGGTGGAGGTACGGAAACGGCTCCGGCTCGTTGCCAGGTGAAGATTGCCGTCATCCCTCGGCCGTCTGGAGTGAGCTCGAAGAGTCTGATTCTGTCCATCCCGAGGAATTGACCGATGCGCTCCAAACTCCTCTCAACATTGGCACTTACATCCTTCTCCGGCACGTTAATGAATGTTGTCGAGAGCTCCGAAAGAAGCTTCTCAAACTCCAGACGCCAATGGAGAGCTGCTTCCGCCTTTTTCTGCTCGGTAATGTCACGAGCGATCTTGGAGACGCCGACGATCTTGCCTGTCGAATCTCGTATCGGAGAGAGGGTCAGAGACACATTAATCTTGTATCCCCCCTTCCTCACACGAACCGTCTCGAAGTGTTCAATGGATTTGCCAGCTGTCAGCTGCTGGAAAATCTCGTTCTCTTCCTCATGAAGGTCGGCAGGGATGACGATGGCAATGGACTGTCCCACAGCCTCGGCCTCAGTGTATCCATACAAGTGCTGTGCGCCTGGATTCCAGCTCGTGATCACTCCGTTTCGACTCATGGAAAGGATGGCATCATCGGAGGATTGCACAATGGCCGCGAGCGTCCGACGAACGTCTTCTGCCTTCTTGCGCTCAGTGATGTCTCGGATGATGGCGGTTAACAACCTATCGTTGCCCGTCTGCAGCTGAGAAATCGAAGTTTCAATTGGAAATTCTTCTCCATTTGCCCGGAGACCCCACAATGCACCGAGTGTACCCATCGAAGGATTGGTCGTCCCGATCTCTTCGAATTGGCGAATATGTTCTGAATGTGCAGTGCGGAAACGCTCCGGAATGAAACGACTGATTGGGCTTCCGATCGCCTCCTGCGCCTGATAACCGAACATCTTCTCCGCTGCGGCGTTAAACACAACAATTCGCTGTTCATAATCTACGGCAATGATGGCGTCCATCGCCGAGGCGATGATGCCCTCCAAACGGTCCTGGCTCTCGCGTAGCTTGTCCCGGGTCTGTTTGTCGTCCGTGATATCCATCAGCACCGTTGCCGAGTGCAGTAGGTTTCCTTGTGTGTCCTTCACCGACCCTGCGTTGACAAGCACCGCTCTCTTCTGCCCGCTCTTGGTTAGCACTTCGATTTCTTCATTGTGAAGACCACCCGTCTTCTTCCACTTTTCAGACAAGTCCATCAGTCTTGGCAGCGCTTCGGGGAGGTAAATGAACGACAGGGGCTTACCTACGAGTTCTTCTTTGGAATAACCCAGAGCCATGCAGGCTGCTACGTTGACGTCCAATATTTCGCCATCTACTGAAGCCATGAAGCAGTACTCTGGCAATGTTTCAAAAAACTGCTTGAATCGGCGCTCTGAGACTTGTTTAGCTTCTTCAGCCTGCTTAAGATCGGTCACATCCGCGATCGTGGACAGAGCGCACGGCTCACCCTGAATCTCAATTAGCTCAGATGATCCTAAGGCGGAGCGGATCTCGCCGTCCTTTCGGCGAAGTTTGACCTCGAGATTTCGTACCGTGCCTTCGGCTAGCAGGCGCCTTATCAATTCCTCTCTTTGGCCTGGATCGACCCAGATCTCGATCTCTAAAGGTGTCCGGCCCAGTGCCTCGTCGCGGCTCCAACCAGTAAGACGCTCAAACGTCTCGTTTACTTCGAGGTAGCGATGGTTTTGAATGTTCGTCAGCGTCACGGCCAAAGGGCTTTGACGGAACGCTTTAGAAAATTTCTCTTCCGAGCTTTTCAGCGCTTCCTCAGCCTTTTTGCGCTCCGTAGTGTCAATTGCCATCCCCAGCATGCGCGTCGCTTCGCCATTTTTCCTGTACTCGAATGCCCCTCTTGAGGCGACCCAGCGTAAAGCCCCGTCCACTCTAACAACGCGGAACTCCGCGGTGTAAAGCTCGTGGTTTTGTCGCGCATGAGCCATCGCTTCCGAGACTCCTTTTTGATCCTCCGGATGGACGAAACGGAAAAAATCGCCAACATTCCCAGCGATCATGTCGGAAGGAATACCAAACATGGTGCGCAGATCGCCAAACCAAGTATCTCTCCCAGTGTTGAGATCCCGTTCCCAACCCACCGCTTTGCCCGATTCCATCGCCAGACGAAGCCGATCGCTGTAGCGGATCAGTTGTGCCTCTGTCTGCTTCCTCTTCGCTCGCTGCCAGAGAAGCGCGGCAATCACCAGAGCCTGTGCTAAGAGCACAAGAATCCCCGCGATGATGTATCGCTGGTACGCTTCCCAAAAGGTTGGCTCGCGATCGAGAACAACACTGCCAGGGGGCAGGTCGCTCTCCTCGAGCCCCCACCGGCGCAGGGCACGCCAATCAAACAGGTAGATGTTTGCGCCTCTGACAATCGGGATATCCTGCGGTTTTTCCCCGTTGAGAATCCGGGCGGCCATCCCGGCGGCGACTCGACCCGCTAGGGAGGAGCTGAAGACGTCCCCGCCTACCGTTCCTCGACCCACGTCTTCCTCGTCAATAGTAAACACCGGCGCGTTTGCGGCGCTGGCCACCATTGGAATTGACTGAGTTTCGTCGTCGAAGTGCGTTCCCGCTGCATCCTGCAGAATTGAAGTGTGATAGACGATCGTGTTTCTTGGCAGGTGCTTCAGTCGCTCGAGTAAATCCGGCATCGCCAAGTCGGTGAGATACGTGAACTCGAGTTTTGATTCGTAGTTGAGAAACTGTTCCTTGGCAAGGGTCTCAAGGTGGCGGTCATACGGTGCCACGCCGCCTACCACCATCACATGTTTGGTGCGGGGTTGCAGGTGAAGGGCCGCTTCCAAGGTCTTCTCCGGCTGTGCTGTTCCCCAAACCCCAGTAAAGTCACAGTCGAGCTTCGGCGGCTCCGCAAACTCCTGGGCACTCCCCCAGAAAACAATCGGCGTATGCGGGGCAAGCATTTCGTGCGACGCGGCCAGCAGCTTGATTGGGGATGGGCCGACTGCAATGATCAAGTCTGGCGTGCGATCTTGGTACTTACGAAAATACCAATCGCGAAACTGCCGCTGCGCAGCTTCATCCCGAAACAAGTTTGCGTCCAGATCTTCTGTATAGAACTCAATATTGTAAGGCAAATCTTCTAAGGCACTGAATATCTCCTGGTTTATGTTGGCAACGCGTGGAGACCATGACCCCAGTTCATTGAAAATCAGGACTCGTCGGATTTGTTGGAACTGTGCCCCGGCGTTCGTCTGAAAGCCGAGACAAGCCGGGAGCAGCAAGAGTGCAAGATTCAGTAGGTTCAGACTATTGTGCGTCGCTCGGGGACGGCGCGCAGAGCTGCGCGCGGCGATTTGTCGACAAACCGCAGGCCGCGCTTTGGAGGGGAGTGAAGCGCGCATAATTCCACAGTATGTCAGCTTAAAGGCGGCTAAATTCCATACTAATTATATCACACCAGCTTGCTTCTTGAAGAAGTCTAGAATCAATCGGCCATCCAATGTCACCGCTGTCCCGCGGATAAGACAGCTTCACTCTTTGTCTTGCTTTCCTTCAGCTTGGCACGGTACACCATCGCCCGGGTCTCAAGGAGTTCCGCTTCGGCTTTCCTTTTCGTCTTCTCGAGCACCACGGCGTAATTCGTCAATGCTTGAATCAGCGCTGTATAATTCGGTGGTGATGATTTTTCCAAGATGCTGAGCGCTCGTTGGGAGGGCGATTGAGCCTCGGCATAGTAGCCGCGAGCCAAGCTGGTAGCAGCAACCTTGATCAGGGCATCGGCCACGCCGGGATCGTCCTTGCCCAATAAATGTTCCTTGATCGTGGCTGCCCGATCAAAAAGCGCTCCGGCCTCATCGTATTTCCCCAGATCGAAATAGAGCTCACCCAGATTTTGCAATGTTTGCGCATAGTCAAATGTTTGTGTTTGGGATGTTTTATCCCACGCGCTTATAGCTCGTTTGTAAAGTGACTCGGTGCCTGAATTATTGTGGCGCAAGTAATCGAGCATGCCCAGGCTGCTGAGGATGGATGCCACTGTCGGGTGTTCCGGGCCCAGCGTTTTTTCTCGTATGGCAAGTGCGCGCTGAAAGAGGCTCTCAGCAGTTGAGTATTCGCCATCACTAAGCTTCAGAGTTCCCAAATTGACGAGGATTCTGGTCACCTGTGGCTGCTGTGGTCGAGGCGTCTTTTCCCACATGGCTAGAGCGCGCTGGTAGAGCGACTCGGCTTCCTCGTTCTTGCCCTGCGAGCTATAATTGCCCGCCAGATTATCAAGAATGATAGCCACTTCGGCATGGTCCTGTCCGAATGTTCTTATCCGAATTTCTAGCGCGCGCCGAAACAGGGGTTCGGCTTCCGAATACCTACCTTCCCTATGGAAAACCGACGCGACATTGTTGAGGCCAGTCGCCACGTTCGGGTGTTCCGGTCCAAGACCCTTTTCCCAGACAGCGAGAGCGCGCTGGAAGAGGAGTTCAGCGGCTGAGAAATCGCCCTCCCCTTGCCGGAGCGTTCCCAAATTATTGAGAACGGAAGCCACCTCCGGATGATCGGGTCCATAGGTTTTCTCCCGAATCGCCAAGGCGCGTTGGTAAAGAGCTTCAGCAGCCGAGTATTTGCCTTCATCGCAAAGGAGCGTGGCCAGATTGTTGAGGACGTTGGCTACCCGCGGGTGCTCTGCCCCAAAGGCACTTTCCGTAATAGTTCGAGCACGCTGGAAGAGAGGTTCAGCTTCCGCGTACCTGGCTTCCTTCAAAAAGAGTGAGGCCAGATTATCAAGGATATTTGCCACTCCAGGGTTGTCCGGTCCTAGAGTCGTTTCCTTGATGGCCAGCGCCCGCCGTAAATGCGATTCAGCTTCTGAGTACTTGCCTTCGTCTTGCTCGACCGTGGCCAGATTGTGCAGGACTGTGGCTATGTTTTGGTGCTCAGGCGCGAGAGTCTTTTCCCATATGGCGAGTGTTCGGTGGTATTCCAACTCGGCTTCCTTAAACCTCCCTTGCTTTTGATAAACGCTCGCCAAGTTATTGAGAACTAAAGCCACTTCTGGGTCTTCGGGTCCTAAGGCCTTTTGGTCCATCGCAAGTGCGCGTTTAAAGAGGGACTCGGATTCCGAGTATTTACCTTCCGACCACTTTAGTCCGGCAAAATCGCTGAGGACCTTTGACAAATCGGGGTGCACCGGTCCAAGGGCTTTTTCGCGGATTGTGAGAGCGCGCTCGAAGAGTGGTTGAGCGTCCGAATATTTGGCTCGTTGTACGAGAAGTTTGGCGAGATCTTCGAGTGATCTGGCGACCTCCAGCCGTTCCGGTCCGTACACCTTTTCACAGATGGTCAGGGCACGGTCGTAAAGCAGCTCAGCTTCGGCGAACTTACCTTTCGCTTTCTGCACCGCAGCTAGGTTACTGATCGCTGCTGAAAAGCGAGGATCCATTTCTCCGAATTCTTCGGCCCGTCGAAATGCATCTTTGAACAGAGTCTCAGCTTCCGCGTAATTCCGCTTCTGATACGCCTGCATCCCAGCTGCGTTCTCGCTTTCCCAGGAGGGCGCCTGAGCAAAGCTTGTGACCGCCCACAAGGTCATGGCAAGCGGCAGGACGATTTGGCGGGATTTCATCGCACAGCCTCCTCAAACTGCCCTGGCCGAGCGATCGAATTCTTGCGTGTCGCGACGTTGCTTCAAACTGTCAGAATTGCCAGTTTGGGTGGGAACTGTGCTGCTCAGTCTTGATTAG
>Ga0134121_10002118_pt1 | contig 17602 bp, 18 predicted proteins | sample KB301_FD_96463 | JGI IMG/M metagenome (GOLD analysis project Ga0134121, IMG submission 96463) | Terrestrial soil microbial communities without Nitrogen fertilizer from Kellogg Biological Station, Michigan, USA - KB3-0-1 | ecosystem: Environmental > Terrestrial > Soil > Unclassified ... | reverse complement strand
TCTGGACCGGCTCGGTCACGGAGGGAGTCGAGCAAGAAGCTCGGCAACGGGGTGTGACGGAATATCTGGTGAAGGGATTCTCCCTGCACGAATTCGGCGCCGCCTTAACACGAGTACTCAAGCAGGACCATCGCGCCGCGTCGGCGGAATCTCCATTGTACGCGCGAGGCCGCATGATGCCATCGCACGATGACGGTCCATGGGGCACTGATGCCACGAATTCTGATTATTGATGATGAACCGCTCGTGCGGGCCGTGCTTCGAAGCATCCTGGAACGACAGGGGCATACCGTGACGGAGGCGCCGGACGGACGAGCGGGTCTCGCCCTGTGGTCCCGGACCCCAAGCGATCTCGTGCTCACCGACATGTTCATGCCTGAGTTCGACGGCATCGAAGTGATACGGCAACTCACACGTCGCTGGCCACAGGCCAAGATCATTGCCATGACCGGCGGATCCAGAGTAGGCGACTTTACCTCCTCGGTGGCTCCTGCGGCCCTTCAACTCGGAGCCCAGCACATGCTGCTGAAACCGTTTACCAAACGGACCCTCCTCACCGCGATCTCGACGGTGCTGACTCCTCAGGAGGGATCCGAGACGAGGAGTCTCAACAGAGACACGGGTGGCGCTGAAGCAGGATGCGATGAACCGACGTAAGCATCTGCGCTTTCACGTCGAGCTGCCGTGTACCTTTGTCGGGGAACGCTACGCCGGCAAGGGGACCGTACTCGATCTCTCCATGGAAGGATGTCGCCTGCGCAGTGAGACCCCGGTGCTCAAAGGCGCGTACGTCGATCTGTTCATCACGCTCCTCGGCCAGATTCAACCATTGCCCATCGAACTCGCCGTGATTCGTTGGTCAGCCGGGCCTATTTCCGGCCTTGAATTTATCCGAATCGCCGATGGAGATCAGGTACGCCTCCGCCGCTATGTGCAGGACCTTGAACAGATGCTGACGGTCTTGGGTCCTGCGACATCCACGGGCATGGGTCATGAACCAGGCCTGTCTGAGAGATAACGACAAGAAGGAGCACGATTCGATGTCATGGGGATTACACAGAAACCGGTGTTTGACCAACACTTGGAGGGTGTCATGACTACAGTTTTCCTTCATAATGCACACCTACTTGAATTCAACTAGCTCATCACTGAAATAGAGCTTTTTTCCCCTGGAGCCTGATCAATGCTGCGTCGGGTGTGCGCCTCGGGGAGGCGCACACAAGCAGGCACTTGAGTGGTCAGGGTTGTCAAGAGCACGGTCTCATTCACGATTGCTGACAACTAGAACGCCGTCGCGTGGTCGACCAGGAATCTACTGTCCCTTTTGATGAGGACCATTTAAGCGTCACAAATTAATTATATTTGGACTGCTAAGCGAATACATGCAAGGCTAGTAGATATCGACAGGACCCGGCGATCGAGTCGAACTAACTTCTCCAAACCTTAGCAGCTTTGGTCAGATTACCAGCTTCAGTGCCATAGGAGTGGTTGCCTCTTACCGCGTCATTACGTCCTCGCCGACTTATGACAGTAATAGAGTGAATATTATGGACGTCAGGAAAGAACCGATGGATCAGTCCGTGCAGTCATTCAGGGGGAAACCTTGGGACTGCCCTTGCCACGGATTGCGATTCGTCAGGTTTGGGAAAGTGCTCAATGGACCTGCTAGTTCGAATCAAAATCGACAGCAGCCCAGAATAAACTTGGCAAGTTGAAGCTCCACAAAAGTCCCCATGCCACTAAGTCTTCATCTCAAGGAATGCCCCATGATTTGGGTCTCAGGCTTGTGTCCCCGTCCCCTGTTGCTGAAGCCGGGGATCATGGTCCTGGTTCTCTGTTGTTGGTTCCTCATGAGCATGGGGATCGCCAGCGCTCAGAGTGATCTCCTTGATCTGCCAGATCCTCCCGCATCCGCTGCCTCGACTGGGGGAGGCGAAGAAAGCATCATGTTTCAGAACATCCCCTCCGTGTATGGCGCCGTCAAGTACGATCAGAAGGTGACGGAAGCGCCCGCGTCCATCACAATCATCACGGCGGACCAGATCAAGAAATACGGTTATCGGAATTTCACGCAGGTTTTGGACAGCGTTCCCGGATTCTTCACAACGAATGACCGGAATTACGACTACGTCGGGATACGCGGATTCAATCGCCCCGGAGACTACAACAGCCGGGTCCTGTTGCTCATCGACAACCATCGGCTCAACGATGCCGTATATGACCAAGCCCCAATTGGCAACGATGGGCCCATTGATGTTGACCTGATCGATCGGGTCGAAATCATCCGCGGCCCTAGTTCATCCCTCTATGGAACCAATGCCTTCTTCGGGGTCATCAATGTCATCACCAAACGGGGGAAAGACCTCAAGGGGCTGGAAGTGTCCGGTGAGGCAGGAACGTTCGATTCATACAAGAGCCGTATGAGCTATGGCAACAAGTTTAACAACGGTCTGGAATTTCTCGTTTCCGGGTCCTACTTTGACAGCGTCGGACAGCGAGACCTCTTCTACAAAGAGTTCAACGACCCTGCAACGAACAATGGCCATGCGATCAAGAGCGACTCGGAGAACTTCCAGAACTTCTTTGGCAAAGCCTCATATGGGGACTTTACGTTGCAAGGCGGATATGTCTCGAGGAAAAAGAAGGTACCCACCGCCTCATTTAACACGATTTTCAACAGTGGCGCGGAAGGGACCCTCGACCAACGGGGCTACCTTGACCTGAAGTATCGGCATGAGTTTGCAAACGACTTGGCCTTGAATGTTCGCGGGTACTACGACCGCTACTACTATCGCGGAGATTTCCCCTTAGACTATCCCCCGCCAACTCTCAATCAAGACCATACTCTCGCCCAGCAAGGAGGGACAGAACTCTCGGTCGTCAAACGCCTTTTCAACCAGCACAAAGTCATACTCGGCACGGAGTACCGCAACCAATTTCAAGCGGACCAGAACAACAAGGATAATGCCCCTCCCGTCACCTATTTGGATGACCGCCGACCTACGACGGTCTGGGCCATCTTCGGGCAAGAGGAATGGGCCATCACGGACCGTCTGCTCCTGAATGCCGGGATCCGTCACGATCACTACTCGACGTTCGGCGGGACCACTAATCCTCGCGTGGGGCTGATTTACAACTGGACCAATACGACGGCGAAACTGCTCTACGGACGAGCCTTCCGGGCGCCGAATCCCTTCGAGCAGTATTACAGCACCATAGGCTTCCTGTCGAACCGGAACATTGCTCCTGAACGCATTACGACCTATGAAGTGGTACTGGAACACTCGCTCACTGCCAACCTGCGCGTGTCGACCACGGCGTATCATTACCAGGTCAAGGACCTGATTAGTCAGGTCACCCTTCCCGGCGTGGACGGCATTGTAGGTACCGCCGACGATCAGCTCCAGTATCAAAACGTGGACCGCATCAAAGCCAATGGACTGGAACTGACGCTTGAGGGGAAGTGGCCGTCGGGAGTGGAAGGGCGGCTCAGTTATGCGCTTCAAAAAGCGACGACTGACTCGACCGGCATGAGACTCAGCAACTCTCCCCAGAGCTTGGCAAAATTGAACCTGATTGTCCCCCTCTTCTCGGACACTCTCTTCGGGGGACTCGAATCACGCTATACCAGTCGGCGCGACACCTTGGCTGGCAACCAGGTGAAGGAAGTGTTTCTCACCAACCTCAGTCTCTTCAGTCCCAAGCTCGTGAAAGGCTGGGAACTGTCCGGCCAGGTCAGTAATCTTTTCGACTATCACTATAGTGACCCGGGTTCAGGCGATCATGTGCAGGACGCGATTGAGCAGAACGGGCGCACGTTCTGGGTGAAACTCAAGTACCGATATTAATTGGTCGCCAACATGATGACGATCGGCTGGTGCAATAGAATTAAATGGCTGGCGATCTGGGCTACGGTGTTGCTTGCCGTGAGCCTAAGTCCAGGCCGCGCCGTCTGCGAGGATCTCAGAATAGCGGTGATCACCAGCCTGGATACCCCTCCTTACGAGGATGTCGCGACCGGATTCCTCGAATTCATTAAAAAAGAGGGAGTCATTGCCGATTTTGAACATTATGGGCTCTCGGGAAATGCGGGCAAGGCATCTGAAGTGATCCGCCAAATCAAGAAAAAACCGCCGCGTCTCATTCTGACGATCGGAACGCTAGCAACTCAGACCGCGTTGCGTGAGGTGGATGACATTCCCATTGTTGCCGGTTTGGTTAGCAACATGGATGAGCTACGCAAATCGAAGAACGCGACCGGGGTCATCCTCGACTTTTCGTTAATGACGCAATTCGAATGGATGCATAAGCTTATGCCAGAAATCAAAATCATCGGCGTACTGTACAACCCAAAAGAAAACCAAGCCAAAATCGATGCGGCTATTCAGGCTGCCAAGAAGGAAGGACTAACCCTTATGCCCAAGGAGGTCGAAACTCCCAGGGCGCTGCCCGATGCCCTTGAAAGCCTGGCCAGGAGGGTCGACCTCCTGTGGGGGATCAACGATCAACTCGTGTTATCGCCGCAAACCGCCGAAGCCATCTTGCTGTTTTCATTTCGCCGCGGAGTGCCCTTTGTCGGCTTGTCCTCCTCGTGGGTGAAAGCCGGGGCCCTGTATGCGTTGGATCGGGACTACAAGGATCTCGGAGCCCAATGTGGAGAATTGACGATCAAGATCCTTCAAGGAACGAAACCGAGCATGTTGGCCATCGTGCCGCCGCGCAGAACATTGTATTCGCTCAATCAAAAAACCGCGGACCATATGAAACTGGAATTTTCACCGTTGGTCATTCAGAACGCCCAACAGGTCTTCCCATAAGGGGGAAAGCACGATGGCCATGAAAAAAACTATCGGACTGACAACGAAGTTCAACCTGTTGAGTCTGTCGCTCATTCTCGCGACCGCCCTCGGACTCGGCCTGTTCGTTGTTCAACATAATACAACCTCGAACTACCGTAACCTCATTCAACGAGGCACAACCACCGCCGCTATGCTTGCCCAAAACATCGAATACAGCCTTTACACTGAAAATCAGGAGTCCCTACGCCGAATCGTCGAGAGTGTCAGGCTCGATCCGGATGTTGCCTATATCGTCGTGTTCTCTGCAAGAGGGAAGGCGCTTGCGACAAGCGCAACGGGACCCGGTCTCGTAAGGCAGGTTTCGACCATCCCCTCTTGGGCAAGCCAGGAGACGGTGGTGCGCACATTCATCGACCAGCCCGACCAGGCACCCTATGTGGACATCCTCGCACCCGTCCATACCCAATCCAAGCCTTCGGCCAACGATCTATTCCTCGACACTGACCATGACCGGAATGAGTCGCAGGTGCTGGGCTATGTTCGGCTGGGGTTAGAGCAGAGGCGTCTGGACACGGAAGTGCGAGATTTTCTGGTCTGGCTTGGCATGGTCGTCGCGGTAATCCTGCTGATTGGTCTCACCGTCACGGTTGTCTTGACCAATCGTATAACCAACCCGATTCGTCGACTGGTTGAAGCCACTCGTTCCCTTACAGAAGGTCAGCTGGACGCACAGGTCATCGTCAACTCACGAGACGAGGTGGCCGATCTTGCCGACTCCTTCAACATTATGGCTGACCGCCTGCGGGTCTCCCGCCAGGACATTCAGCAGCATCAGCAACGCCTGGAATACGAGGTCACCCAACGGACAGCTGAACTCTCTCATGCGCTCGAAGGGGCTGAAGCCGCGAGCAAAGCCAAAGGGGAGTTTCTAGCCACCATGAGTCACGAAATCCGCACCCCCATGAACGGGGTGATTGGCATGACAGGTCTCCTCCTCGACACGGATCTCACACCCGAGCAGCGAGAGTTCGCCGAGACCGTCCGCAGCAGCGGTGAGCACCTGCTCACCGTCATCAACGATATCCTCGACTATTCCAAGATTGAAGCCGGCAAGCTGGCCTTGGAAATCATCGACTTCGACGTGCGCACCGCGGTGGGCGAGACGCTGGAACTGGTGGCCGAGCGGGCGTTCGGCAAAGGGTTGAATCTTGCCTGCCTGGTGCACGCGGACGTGCCCGCAACACTTCGTGGCGATCCTGGACGACTCCGTCAGATCCTGCTCAATCTCGTGGGGAACGCCATCAAATTTACAGAGCAGGGCGAAGTCGTGCTCTCCGTCACAGTGGCGCACCACGCCGAGACCGAGGTCACGGTGCGGTTTGAAGTGCAGGATACCGGGATCGGCCTGTCCCCTGACGCGCAAAGGCATCTATTTCAGTCCTTCAGCCAGGCCGACAGTTCGACCACGCGCAAGTATGGAGGCACAGGATTGGGCCTCGCCATCTGCAAACAGCTCACGGAGCGCATGAGTGGCCAGATCGGTGTGGACAGCCGGCCTGGGGAGGGCAGCACGTTCTGGTTCACGGTGCATTTCGGCATACAGCCGCAGGGTACACCGCCGGTATTAGACCTGGCCTCACGGGATTTGCGAGGGCTGCAGCTCTGTATCGTGGATGACAATGCCACGAATCGTTCCATCCTCGAAGTGTATGCCACAAAATGGGGAATCCGGTGCCTGCTGGCGGAGAATGGCTTCCAGGTCTTGACGCGTTTGCGCGAAGCGGCAGCCCAAGGCGCCGCGTGTGACCTCGCCATCATTGACATGCAGATGCCGGGGATGGATGGCCTGGAACTGGCCCGGGCGATCAAAGCCGATCCTGGGCTGGCGCCAATTCGGCTAATCCTGCTAACGTCCCAGGGCCAGCGCGGCGATGCCACGGCGGCTCAGGCCGCCGGCTATGTCGCCTACCTCACCAAGCCGGTGCGTGAGTCGCTCCTATATGAGTGTCTCCTGACCGTGATGACACCGCCCGCGCTGGTCCCCGCCCGCGAAGGCCATTCCGCAGGCCGGACCGCGCAACCCATGCTGGTCACGCGTCATAGTTTGGCCGAGGCAAACGCACGAACCGCTCCCAAGATTCTGGTTGCCGAAGATAACATCGTCAACCAGAAGGTCGCTGTAAGCATGCTGGGAAAGTTGGGCTATCGTGTGGATCTTGTGGCCAACGGTCTCGAGGCCCTCGACGCCCTACGGCGCATCCCCTATGCTGCGATCTTGATGGACTGCCAGATGCCAGAGATGGATGGGTTTGCCGCGACGGCAGAAATCAGACGATGTGAAGCGAGGGGCGAGGGGCCAGAGGCCATCGGGAGAAGTCTGACCTCTCGCCGTGTTCCCATTATCGCCATGACCGCGAACGTCATGCCAGAGGACCGTGAGAAATGTCTGGAGGCCGGCATGGACGACTATCTCAGCAAGCCGGTGAAGCAAGAGGCCCTCGGTGCGATGCTCGCCAAATGGATTCCGGGCCAGTCAACACCTGCTCAACAGACGGAACCGGTATCGTCGGACACACGAGCACCGAGTCATGAGTGTGTGGATGCCGCAGTATTGGCTGAATTGCGCCAACATGATCTGTCCCTCTTGTCCACACTGATCACACTTTTTTTGGAAACCGTTCCTACCCGTGTGGCTGCCTTACAGGACGCGCTCCAGCAAGGTGATTCCGAGGCGTTGGCACGAGTAGCCCACGAGTTGAATGGCTCCAGCGGAAACTTGGGCATATGGAACATGCGCAAGCTCTGTATCGAGCTCCAGGCGCTTGGAAAAACCAAGGACCTCAGCCAGGCAGGGGCGCTGCTCGCACAGCTGGTGAGTGAATTCGAGTTGGTGCGCCAGCGTCTGATGGCTGAGCATGCGGCGCTCCCTCATGACACTCTTGCCGATGACACATGAGGATAAAAAGACCATCTTGATCGTTGATGACAATGCTAGTGTTGGACGCTTTGCTGCTGGTGTCCTTGCCGGTGACGTTTGGAAATACTTTGGATTAAATGGCAATAAGATATGGACTAAGTTTGATGCCTCAGGATTACTTGGAACATTTGATCCGCATTTAGACATCGATGATCCAGCCATCAATGGCCCACCTTGTGTTGCAACGTTTAGGGAACGCCTCGCTGAGCTAGAACCATCTAAGATTTCCGCAACGGTTATGTTGCAGGGTTATTACAAAAGATTCTTGAGGAATGAAAGCAATGAGAATCTGATTTCTTTCGGTAGCCCTCATGGACGACTGGGCGTACTCGGAATTGTTAACGGTAGCCACTGGAAAGTTTATCAATTACCAGACTAAGACCATTAGGCCAATGTCTCCTATGTCAGAAGGACGGGCGACCTCATCATCACAGCGCCATATGACTTCGAAATCATGGCCGTGTAATACGTCCCGCTTTGTCTGCGCCACTACGCGGAGGCAGTCCCCCATACCGATTGATGTCTACTCCCGTCGACCACAACCGGGGGGGGATGCTTTGCACTCTTACTCCCTCGAATCCCCTCAAGTCCCAGCATGGTTAGCGGTACGGTACTTCCCTTCGATTCAATACGCCGATAATGCACTTTTACTGATCCACATGATTCTGCCGAACCATCAACGGATCGAGGTCCCAGAGACGGTCGTGCGATGGTCGAGAGGGGATGAATTTGCGGTGGAGATGAAGCCACCATCTCCACTTCAACACCATGTGATCTCGTTGGCCCTACAACCGCCAAGCTAGCGCTTCCCCATTTGATTTCCACCTCTAAATCTCGCCCTGATCCGCGCCGGTGATCCTTGCGCCTTCATTCGCAACCCCTCTAGAATAGGTCTCCTTTGCGTAAAGCTTGCAGATCGTGCCAGGTGAAGCATGAGAGTATTCGCTCAGATTTTGTTGTCGGTATGGATTCTGTGGGTCAATAGCGGAAGTGGCGATGACGCCACTATCAACTTGGGTCGATGGTTTGTGTACGATGGTTATGATTCACGATTGGAATGTCACAAGGCCAGAACAACCTTGATGCAGAAAACCTTGAAGCAATTCGGCGGTGCATGGAAAATGGAAGATTAACATCCTTTCTTCATGGGACGGAACTCAATCGCTGAAGTACTACTATCATTGTTTGCCCGCTGAGCTAGACCCACGACCGCGAAGCTAAAGTTGGGAATTGTCAGAACGATTCTTAAGGAGTTAAAGACCGACTATGCGAAAAGAAATGGATGAACCGACAGAGCTAGAGAGGGTGTTGTGGTTAAACGGTCAATTCAGGCGAAAGCTAGTTCCGATGGGCGTCACACCACTCCAAGCCGGGGTGATCCTGCACCTGCATCGTCATACGGAATCGAATATGACGAATACGGCTGTGGCACTCTGCTTAAAACTGCCGACATTGTCGGAAGTGATCGATGATCTCGTGCGCAAGCGGTGGGTCACGAGGCGGCGCTCAACGACGGATACCCGCGTGATGCAGTTGCGGCTCAGCCCGCGAGGGAACGCGCTTGTCAACAAAATCAAGCATAGCGTAGGACAAGTGGCGCTGATTCAACAGCACTGACACTCCTGATCATCATGCCGCCTGAGTAGTCACCATTACATCTGCCGAGCCACGCTCGCGCTGAGAAGGAAGGCAAATGCCTCGTCCGTCCTGTCCAAGGTGCAAGAGCGAGAATGTGAAACCGATCCAGGTTTGGCGCTACACGTCCGCCAAACTTAACCTCAACGAACCGCCACAGCCGATGTGGGCCTGTCAGAATCCCCAGTGTCTGCACAAATGGCCCAGAGAATCGTCAGTGCCGAGTGAACATCCAACCGTGGGTTAGATAGGGCGGTACCGATCTTCCTTCGGCATGTGTCCCACGAACGCAATCGCACGCTGAATGGCTCGGTCTAAATCCTCGCCTGTGGTGTGGCTCTTGTTGAAACAGACATACGCCCCATTTTTCATGGCGAGTTCCCGCAATCCTCGATGCGTACGCTTGGTTAGGACAACCACAGCAGTGTTAGGCCGACTGGCGCGTGGAACTATGGTCATTAATACTTCAAAGCCTGATCGATCGGGCAAGTCGATTTCCAACACGACACAATCAATCCTCCGAGATTGGAACAGGACAAGTCCCTCTTCACCGTCTTTTGCTTCGAGGATCTGGTAGTCAGGAGAACAGCTCTTCAGTAGAGTCGCAAAGGTGATGCGGGCGGTGCTGTCACCGTCAATGAGGAGGACGGACGTGGAGGGAACTTCAGGCATCGCTTCGATTCCATGGAAGCGTAGATCAGGCATCGAACAAAAGAGTCAATAGGTGAAAAGATGGCTGTGTGGGCTGGCTGGCGAGGGTTGTGAAAGGGAGCTACCACTTCCTGTCCGGGTGTTATAAAAGGGTTTTATTTATCCCACCACTCTGATAGCCTCTCCTCCTCACTCCATTGAAAAGGGAGCATACCTGGATGGCAAGTACAAATCCAATCGCTCAGTCTATTCGACGAACCCTCATCGATCTTGAGCTAAGCTCGCGTGCGATTGGATTTGATAAAGACGAACGGCGACTCGTCCTTCAGACCCTGCTTGAACTCGTCGAGAAAGTGGCAAAGCTAGAAGATAGTGCTGTTCAGGACATGACCGAAAGTTAAACGTTTTTGTGTCGTTCTTCCTTGGGCAGGTTTCCCACGAATGCCACCGCACGCTGAACCGCTAGGTCTAGATCTTCTCCCGACGTAAATTCTTTTGCCAAGCATACATAGGCTCCGTTTTCCTTGGCGAGTTTCCATACCCCTTGCTGTGTCATCAGCGTGAGGACCACTACTGCAATCTGTGGCTGGCTTACACGTGGGACTAACTCTATCAGTGTTCGAATGCCTGATCGATCAGGCAGTGAGAGTTCAAGTACTACGCAATCAAATCGCCGAGACCGATAGAGATCCAGCCCCGGTTGACCGTCCGACGCCTCAACGATCTCGTAACTAGCAGAACAGCGCCTAAGTTGGTCTGCCCAGTAGGTTCGCTGGGTCTTGCTTCCGTCGATGAGAAGGACGGATGTAGTAGAAATGTCTGACATCGGAGCAACTCCATGGAACGCGATTAGATCAGTCACCCTACACCGTAGTCAACAGGTGGAAAGATGGCGGTATGGGCTGGTTGGCGGAGGAGGTGGACGGTATTGCCTGGCATACCCTTGGACCTTCCCAAGCACGAGGGACTTTACTTTCTGGACCTTAGTGATACGCTGTAAGCCATGCTCCCTAGGAGTCTGTAAGGGCATTCGAGGGGTAAGACATGCGGAACCTCGTTCACATGAGCTACATGCTGGGCCTCATGGTGCCGTCCGGCTGCGCGAATTTCACCACAACACCTCCACCCACTATTGATTCTCTTCCATCGCTGACGTGTCCTGATACCTTGGCCTCAATCCCCACCAGCCAGGATCAGGCGATGGCTACAGAGACGTTGCAGAAGCGTCTTCACGAGAGGGAACGGACCATCGCCATACAAAGCCAGCGGATTAAAGTCCTCTCCAGCCAATTAGATGCCTTGAAGCAGATTGACCTAGACACCCGTCGCCCATCTTGAAAACGCCTCGCTTCTCCCTTCCCATAACCCAACAATGTAGTTTGGTTGTCCCTTCAGCCTCCAAGATAGCCCCTCCTAGTGTCCCTTGCGCCGTCCGTTCAGGTCGCGCGCACATTAGATTCGGCCTTGCGCCATTAAACTCCTTGTATAGTGTGCGTTGTTCAGCGACCATGACTCTATGGAATCGGATGGAAGCATCTCTCTTCCCTATCTCGCCACGACCATTCTTCTCATTGATGGGAATGACCACGACCGCACCTACTATGCTGATCGACTCAAATTCTGCATTCCAGATTGTGTCGTCCTGGAAGCGAAAAGCGGGAAGGCATGTCTAGAGGTCTATAAGTCTCGACGAGTCGATTGCATCGTCCATGAAGTCTATCTTTCTGACATGTCGGGCTTTGAGTTGCTGACTTCTCTCGTCCCTCTGGCAAGTTGGCCACCGGTGGCTGTCGTCATCCTCACACACAAAGCCGTACGAGGTCTTCGCGATCTTGCGAGAAGTAATGGCGCCCAGGAATTGGCGGTGAAACGGCTGACCTCCGGTGAGGAACTGGCCCAAATCGTCCTCAAGGCTATTGCGATTGTAGGACCGACCCAGAAGGACTTTCGCCGTACCATTGACGTGTAACTTCCCTTCTCTTTCGTTCTCGAAACTTTCACCATTCCCCCTGATCCCCGCTGGTGGTCCTTGCGCTATCGTTCGCATTCCTCCTACAATGCGCCTGTGAACTTTCCCCACAAATACCTTCTACTCTCGCTGCGTGCGGTTGTCTCATGGCATCGTGCAGCACGTATGACGGTGGAGAACGTAAGCCGCACAAGCTGACGAGACCTGATGGAATCTCCGTCACTTGCTTAGAGCCACCTCCTGAAGTAGTCAAGAAGGGTTCCATAAATACGGACATAGGGGCCACGGTTTCGTCTGTGGGGTTGACCATGAGGGCCGTTGTTCGCGGTGAGGAAACACCTGAACGAATCAGAGACAAGGTAGGCGCGAACAGCACCAGGATGCGAGGCTAGATAGGTTTGTGCCATATGGAGGCGCGAACACTTTTCAGTCTCGATGTGTTAGACAGGGCCAGCTGATTGAGAGTTGCTCAAGGCTAATGATTCGAACCGCTCGATGTTGCGAAGGTTCGCTGGGTTGCTACTTATTCCCATGCTTCTATCCAGTTTAATGTCAAAGCTGCACTCATCATAACACCTCAGCTATACCCTTCTATTTTTATTGAGGCGCGTCATCCTGGCACCCAAACCCACTACTATAGCCAAGAAAGCCAAAAGTATAGCGGCTAACCACCCGAGCACGCAGGAAAAACCCTCGTCACAGAGGTCAAACATATATTGCCAAAAGCCCCACATTTGGGTCTGAGCCAGGATTTTTATAAACATTATATCCCCCTCTCCAATGGCACTTTTCTTCGGCGCAGGGTATAAAAGCAATTAAGACAGCGATTCAACGGCGACGCGTAATCGTTCGGTTAGTTTTGTCGCCGCTATAGGGTCTTCCTGGGCGCACGCAACTTCGATCGGTTCTCCGACGATGACACGTAACTTTGGGAAGCCGATTCTACCCCGCGAGAGAGCCTGCGCCGTGCCAACAAGACGGACCGGCACAAGCGGTACGCCCGTCACAAGCGCCATGCGCGCGGCACCCCTGTGCCATACGCGGTCGCCACGGACTGCGCCCTGCGGGAAGATCACAACTGCCTGCTCTCCATCAAGCGCCTGCCGTATCTGTGCGAGAGCGAGTTGGTCGCTACGGCCACGCTCAATCCGAATTGCGTTGAGTCCGTCAAGCAGCCAGCCGAGCAGCCGGGATTGCCAGAGTTCCGCCTTCGTGACGAAACGTAGGTCTCGCGAAATCGCTGCCCCGAGGACGATTCCGTCGAGGAACGAGTCGTGGTTCGGAGCGAGGATCACGGGCCCGGTGACGGGCAGGCGATCGGTGCCGAGGACTTCGAGTCGATAGACGGCGTGCACCCAGTCGCTGAAGGCACGGCGAACTTGTGCGTAGGTCGGGGCGGAGAACGGCAGGGGATTTTTATCGTTGCCCGTCCGACTGCCGCCAAGAGTTTCCATCAATGATTCCATCAAGTCCCTCCTCCTGCTTAGCTACAGCGCTCCCGCGCCATGTTGGTCAGACCGCATGTTTCTAGCAGCCCCATTCCTATTCTCATAGTCTGGTCATTTGGGCACCCGTTGAAGCTAACGCATTCCATCCCTAGCCTTTGAAGTAGCCCGTGGCAAGGACCAGGCACATAACCGTCGCAGCACCAAGAATGATGAAAATGATCTGCTTCATGATGTGATCTCCATTGAATAGTATGAGACTGCCTCTGCCTAGGGCCTGAGGAGGCCCGTGGCAAGAGCCAGGCACATGACAGTCAGGGCACCAAGAATAATGAAAATGAGGCCCCTCATGGAGCGATCTTTTTTTTGAAGAGTCGTAGCCGGCATTTGAGTTCTCCTTTCGCACATAGGTTGATGTTGGTTATCAGAATTCCGTCGACTCATTCTCTCTCTCTTTTTCACGACGCATCCATTCCTGTATGTATGGCCAGCAATGGAGGATTTCGACGCCTCCTTTCTCACAGGCATTTAGGAATCGAACGGTCTCAACATCCACGAGCGTCACTCCGTTGAGGTCCAGCGCAATCCGCGACTGAGGGCCTTCTAGTTGAGTCTTCAATGCCTCTAAATACTTCGATTGTAGTCGACCGCTCACGCGGATCATCGTCTTGAGATGGTGAGCTTCTCTTTCAATCCGTATGGTCATGTGCAACTCCATCAGCCAGATGACCGCGAGTAGTGCAATGGGGAGACCACCTGTAAGTCGTTGATAGACTTGCATCTCACTCTTAATAGGCAGCTGAAATGTCAGCATTTGCTGAATGACCGGCAAAGAAGCATCAGAATTTAGGAGGGTTCAATTCTCCCAATCGATACCGTAGGAGGCGAGCAGGTAGGATGAAGCTAGGAGACTATTCTTACCCAGATGGAGTGATTCGCGAGGGGACTGGTTACGATCGACGTGCAACCAATGTGTAGTCTTTATCGTGCAAAGCCGGCTTGTCGAGTTTTGAATCGGTGCTTGTCGATTCCCAGGGCCGTGATTTTTGATTCCAGCGTCTGCCTCGGGAGTCCCAGTTTGGCCGCGGCCCCGGTCGCACCGCTGACCTGGCCCGCACAATCCGCCAATGCGGCTTCTATGATTTCCTTCTCATGCTCGGCCAGTGTGGCGCCTAAGGGAACCACCGATCCTGATAGCCTGTGTCCTTCCGGTTTCAACCAGGTCTCGTCGACAGAAAACGTTTCGCTATCGCACAGCACGACAGCCCGCTCGATGACATTCTGCAACTCGCGAATATTGCCGGGCCAGTCGTAGGCCTGAAACAGCTTCATGGTGTCTTTCTGTATGTTTCTGATCTTTTTCCCAGCCTTTTTCGCATACCGTTCAATCATGTAGGTGACGAGTAACGGAATATCGTCCGTCCGCTCCCGCAGAGAGGGTATCTGGATGGGGAAGACATTCAGCCTGTAGAAGAGATCCTGGCGAAATGTGCCTGCTGCCATGGCCGCCTTCAGGTCTCGGTTCGTGGCGGCCAGCACCCGCACGTCTACGGGAATCGGTTGGCTGCCCCCGACCCGTTCAATTTCCTTTTCTTGGAGCACTCTCAACAGGGCGATTTGTGTCTCGGCCGGCAGGTCCCCGATCTCGTCAAGGAGGATCGATCCGCCATCGGCGAGTTCAAATCGTCCCAGACGCCGTTGCAGCGCACCGGTGAAGGCGCCTTTCTCATGTCCGAACAGTTCAGAGGCAATGAGCGAAGGAGGAATTGCCGCGCAATTGACGCGAATCAGCAGCCGGGACGCGCGCTTCGAGCGCTGATGAATGGCTCGAGCGATCAGCTCCTTGCCCGTCCCGGTCTCACCCAGCACGAGCACGGTCGAATCCGACGGCGCGACTTTGGTGATTTGGGTTAATACTTTGCGGATGGCATTCGACGAACCGACGATTTCTTCAAACATCGACGAGTGATCGATCTCTTCGCGCAACGCTAAGTTTTCTTTTTGAATTTGCTCTTCGCCTCGTTTGCGATCGTCGATGTCCGTTCCCGTCCCATACCAACGAATGACGTGCCCCTGTTCATCCAGCACTGGGTTGAGACGGGTGAGAAACCACCGATACTGTCCGCTTTTCTGGCGCAGTCGTTGCTCCATTTCAAATGAGACTCCGCGTGCCAGCGCCTGCTGGCGTTCGTCTTTCAACCGATCCACATCATCCGGATGAAAGACACGCGCACGAAAGTCGCCCGCGCGAACGTCGTCAAGGGTCAGACCGACGTATTCGAGCAGCAGCGCATTCGCATACAGAGGACTACCTTCCGGTGTCAGGACAAGAATGAGCTGGGGAATGGCTTCGACAATCTGCCGGAACTCCCTTTCGTCTTGCCGGAGCTTGTCTACCGCATACTTGTGCTCAATGGCCACTGACGCGAGATGCGTGATCTGTCCGATGAGGCGTTGATGTTGCGCGGTGGGGCGACCAGGCTCGCGCGAGTAAATTGCGAAGGTGCCCAACACGGTTTCATGGGATGCCAATATGGGCGTGGACCAACAAGCCCGCAGTCCATGGGCCATGGCCAGCGCGCGCCATTCGTAGCTGTCCCATCGTGTGTCCGAGGCGACATCGGCGGCAATCACTTGCTCTTTGAGGCTTGCCGCCATGGCGCACGGACCCGAATCGAGATTCACGGGTCTGCCGTGGATCGAGTCGTTATAGCTGAGCGGAAGACTGGGAGCCGCGCCATGCGTCAGTCTGTTACTCACGGGATCGACCAGCACAATGCCGCAGAGCGATCCGGTCGCGATCTGTTCGATGAGCCGGCACAAGGCGTCGAGGATTTCTGAGAGCGCAGATCCGGTGGCAAGCATTTCGAGAAGACGATTCTCTCCTGCAAGCAATGTCTCTGCCCATATACGGTCTCCAGTATCAGGAGAAAGGAAGTCGCGGGGAGTGGCTAATTGCTGATTGGTTTCATGCTGATGGTTTTTCATATATTCTCTTCCGAATAAAGGGCAGGTGCTGGGAATACCGCACAGAGGGATGCTGGTTCGGCCAACGCTCACGAACGGACGAATTCTCGATCATCCCGTGATCGCGTGACGCTCCCTCTCCTGGCGAATCTTTCAAGGGAGGTGGATTCTCACATCAAAGGAAATTAATGATACGCCCATTACTCGCCCAAAACCACCCGCCTCATTCGTTATCTACAGGGCCTGCAAGCCTTTGTCTAGTCATTCACAGGTGCGGAAACAACCTCCACACCATATCGTGCTCGTTATCTCAGCCCCGTCAAATGATTTCGGCATGAAACAGACAAGCCTCCATCCACGATATAAAAGCTAGCTCGATATCTCTTGCGCATTCATAACACTGTTTTCTCCCAGCCTATGTGAAAGCTGATCTTTCGGCACCGTGCTGATATTTCAGCAGACCGTCCTCAGCACGTGCTTGTGCTCCTGCAGGGACTCTCGAATGAAGTCATTCATTCTTATGACATTTTAGCCATCGTGGATGGGGAGTCAGCCCGAAATTGTACTGGAATGACCATTGCAGTTCGCCATCATCATGAATAAGGGGTGCATCGATAGATCACATCTGGTGATTAATCAGGAAGAAGGAGGGGATGAACATGGCTGATCGTATGAGTCCACCGGACGACTACGGCTCGTGCGTGACCTGACGGTCGTCTGTGACTCCACCCATCGCAGGGGTCTTCACTACTACGGACAGGGGTGAGTGTTCGATTGCCCGAAGGAGGTAAGGAATATGGCAAGTACAACGTTCGGCGGTAGCGACCGCGGGTACGATATGTCGCTATGGTACGACTCGAAGGTATTTAAGGTGAGTTGGTTTGCGATGTTGGCGGCGGTGGGTGCGGAAGTCATCTTTCAGCGCGTCTTTGGGTACTCGCACGGGCTGGACTCGATGACGCCGGAGTTCGAGACTGTCTGGATGGGGCTGTGGCGGTTTAACGTGATTTCCAACATCATCAATGCGTCGGCGATCCTAGGATGGATTTGGAGCACGCGGGATCGGAACCTGGCCAATCTGGACCCCAAGACGGAACTCAAGCGGTATTTTTATTGGATGATGTGGCTGGCCATGTACGTCTTCGGCGTGTACTGGGCG
>Ga0134121_10002117_pt1 | contig 17608 bp, 10 predicted proteins | sample KB301_FD_96463 | JGI IMG/M metagenome (GOLD analysis project Ga0134121, IMG submission 96463) | Terrestrial soil microbial communities without Nitrogen fertilizer from Kellogg Biological Station, Michigan, USA - KB3-0-1 | ecosystem: Environmental > Terrestrial > Soil > Unclassified ... | reverse complement strand
TTGAATTAACGACCAATGATAATTCTGAAAAAGAATATACTCTTGTTGTTGAGAATGTTCTCGGTCAGATCATTTATTCATCGCAGGGTCAAACTCTCAATGGCTTGGTGAAGGAAGAAATTTCTTTCGATACACCAATTACCGACGGCATATATAGTGTTCAGGTAATAATAGCCGGAAATAAAGAGTTTAATGGGCAGTTGGTAGTTCAGCACTAAAATTTTCTTAGGAAAATAGTTAGGCTTCATTTAAGCCCAGGTAAATCGAAGAAGCCGTCTCAAAAGCTGAGGCGGCTTCTTTCTTTTTGCTTATGCTTCTTCTGCCTGTGGTTGCGCTTATGTTAACCCGGAATTTGTCTGCAGGACTCTGCGAGCAGTTCGGATTTTTACCGCAAAGAGCGCGAAGGAGAACGCCAAGAATAGCGCAAAGAAAAAGTTACAAATTATCTGGTGTTAACCTTTGCGTTTTTTCGCTGCGAAATTCTTTTGCGCTCTCTGCGGTTATTTTATTGAACTGCTCGAAGAGTCCTGCGGACAAAATGCGGGATTAATATAGTAAAGAAGAAATCTGTTGTATTGCCTTTGACCGTACGAAGTTATCTCGTAACTGCGAGTGAATAGGTAGTAAAATGACACTAATCAATAGTATGTTTAAATTCTTGAATTTGAATTAATGAAAAATAAAGTTGAATATGTAGTTGGAAAAACCAGAATTTCTTTAGCATCTTGTCGCCGAAATTAACCCCAACTCACAAAAAACAAAACATTATGAAACATTCACCACACGACCACAGGATTCAAAAGAATGAACCCTCAAAAATCAACGTCAGAATTTTAACGGCTTTTCTCGCCCTCATAGTTGCTTTGGGATTGCCACACTGGGCAAAATCTCAGGTGACAATTGGAGGAGTAAACTGCGGCAACTTGCCCAACTATTATATGGTCTTTACTGATGGCCACACTGATGCCAATTGGCAATCTGCGTCTAAAGGCTATATTGGAGATGTTGTCGTTGATGGAATTCAGGCAGCAGAAAGAACATCAGGAACTATTGCCTATGCGGGCACCATTTATACAAACGACAATACATTAGGAGCATGGCAGGCTATCGTTAATGCCAATTCGGGTCAGGCATTTAGCTCTCTAAATCAGACAACGCTGGTGGATAACCTCACTACCGATCTGGAAAATGTGTTCACCCAGGTTAACGCTCTTTCTGCTACTTCAGGGTATTCAAGTGTATCTTCAACTTCCTTGAATGGACTAAACACACAAAATGGAATTGCAGAAACGTATGTGATAAACATTACATCAGGTTTCCAGGTAACAACCGAGATCAATATCACAGGCGATGCTAACGACGCTTTTATTCTCCGCTGGGATAATGATGCAAACTTCAGTGATGGTTATGAGGGAATCGTGAAATTTCAAAGTGGTGGTGCCATCGTTCCGTTGGGTGATTTATTACCATCAAACTTTATTAATGTAGCCGGCGATTTGAGCAGCAGCGGAGGCGGAAGTAATCCCCCTTCACCATATCCGCAAGGTCCCCGCTACGACGATGGAACCGGTAATCTCATCTCCGGAGGCCAAAACTGGAATGGCGGCGGATTTTTTACGGGATATTGGTTCACTACTGGCTCGCCAACAAATGGTGAAACACATGTATTAAGCAACGCGATTTTCGTCGGCGGCTGGTATACAAAGACTACAAAATTCAGCTTGACATCAGGCTGTAGCGGGGTATACGTTGGACCCCGTACTGGTTGTACCCTTGCTATGAGCGCAACACAGGTGGATGTTTCGTGTCATGGCGATGCAAATGGGAGTATAGACGTTACGGTCACCGGAGCACAGGGCACCGTAACTTATTTATGGAATGATGGCGCCACCACTCAGGATCGTACCGGGCTTACAGCGGGTACGTATACTGTCACTGCAACCGATGCAGGCAACTGTACAGCGACGTTAAGCAGAACGATTACTGAGCCTTCGTCCTCTGTAAGTGTTTCCTTATCGAAGACCGATGTAACCATCCATAATGGAAATAACGGAACCGCAACAGCAACAGCAAGTGGAGGTACTTCCCCTTACACATATCTGTGGTCAACGGGAGCAACCACGTCAACCATTACAGGACTTACAGCAGGAACCTATACCGTGACTGTAACAGACTCTCACGGTTGTACTGCAGGTGGAAACATCACTTTGACTGAGCCGCCTTGTTCACTCACGCTGACCCAGACTCACAACGACGTGTCGTGCTATGGGGGAAATAACGGTTCAATCACCATCACTGCAAGCGGTGCACAAGGAACAGTTAGCTATATATGGAATGATGGAGCTACCACTCAGAACAGAAGTGGTCTCACGGCAGGAACTTATACTGTAACCGGAACTGACCAGGGCGGATGTTCTGCGACAGTGAGCAGCATAACAATTACCCAGCCCTCATCTCCGGTTACTGTTTCGATATCGAAGACCAATGTAGTCCACCAGGGTGGGCACGACGGAACAGCCACGGCCATAGCAAGCGGCGGAACTCCGGGCTATACCTATCTGTGGTCAACCGGGGCAACAACGACAACCATTACCGGACTCAGCGCAGGAACCTACACAGTAACCGCAACCGATTCGCATGGATGCACAGGCAGCAACAACATCACCCTCAATGAACCAAACTGTCCCTTCTATTTGTCTCAGAATCACGCTGACGTATCCTGCTATGGCGGGCACGACGGTGTGATCAACATTGGTATCCACCAATATACCCCTCCGGTCACTTATATATGGAATGATGGTGCAACCACGAGAAACAGAGCCGGACTCTCAGCAGGAACCTACACTGTGACAGCCACAGATGGGGCAGGGTGTGTAGCATACAGGACTGTAGTCATTCAGCAGCCTTCATCGCCATTATCTGTTTCGATATCGAAAACCGATGTGACCACTAATGGTGGAAGCAATGGAACAGCTACAGCTACAGCAAGCGGCGGAACACCCGGCTATACTTATCTGTGGTCAAATGGAGCAACCACATCGGCGATTACTAATCTGTCGGCAGGCACCTACGGTGTAATAGTCACTGACTCGCATGGTTGCACTGCAGGCGCTGCCGTCGTAATAAATCAACCATCAAACAAGGAGGCACGATCAGGATTAGAGAGTTCTTCAATGAAACTTTATCCGAACCCGGCTCAGGATAAGTTCTCGGTTGAATTAACGACCAATGATAATTCTGAACAAGAATATACTTTGGTTGTCGAGAATGTTCTCGGTCAGGTCATTTATTCGTCGCAGGGTGAAACTCTTAATGGATCGGTTAAGAAAGAAATTTCTTTCGATACGCAAATTACTGATGGCGTATATAGTGTTCAGGTAATAATAGCCGGAAATAAAGAGTTTAATGGACAGATGGTAGTTCAACACTAAAATTTTCTGCGGAAAATAGTTGGATCTGCTAAGTAAATCGAAGGAGCCGTCTCAAAAGCTGAGGCGGCTTCTTTCTTTTTGCTTACCCTTGGAACTTGACGCTAATGGCACAGCAAACCCGTTTTACCCGCTCCCCAAACTGGCGTGAGGTCTTAGCGCGGCAATAGGCGGAGACAGACTCGTGCAGGAGTGATGAAGGCACAAGTTGATCTGCCCATTAATCTTTGTTAAAACTTGCGGCAGTGAGAGTCTCTCGCTGGTGATAGGGAAATCCGTGAATTATGTAACATAATTCCAAAATTGTGTAACGATAATCCTTATAAAAGAGAGTACGTTTGGAGCGGTAGCTTAATACAAACGGGAGAAGCACTCTCGACTTAGGCGTTTTTATACCCTAAAGCCAGTATTATGCGAATGTGAATAAAGATAAACCCTCCAAAATCTTGTTGTATAAAAAGGTATAATAATGTAACTATCAACTACTCAGGGCGTAAAAAGGGGTTCATTTAATAATAATGTGAGAGATCGTATGCAACTTAAACAAACCGTAAAAGTCAAACTAACTGTTAAAACACGATTGATTTATGCTGCCGCAGGAGTAGCAGTAACTGCAATAATCATCGGGATAATTGTTTTTCTCTATAGCAATTTGGGAACAAGTGAAAAAGCCAGGGCTTCCGTTTCGGGTGATTACCGTTCGGCAGGTACCGGACTCTGGAGCAATAGTGGAATCTGGGAAAAGTATAATGGAACCACCTGGGCTTCTGCCGCAACTTCGCCTGTTAATACCAATGGCGCTGTCACTATTCAAAGCGGCCATGTTGTAACAGTAAGCGCTAACCTGACTATTGACCAGGTTACCATTAGCGCCGGTGCTGAGGTAGATATAAACTCAGGCATAACAATTTCATTGACCAATGGTGCGGGAACCGATTTAGACGTGTTTGGCACGTTTAAAAATTTGGGAACTGTTTCCACTGCCGGAGGTGTAACAGCAACAGTTGAGAACGGCGGTAAATACCAGCACGCCACCGATGGGGGAAGCATTCTTTCTGCCACGTGGAATACCGGTTCTACCTGTGAAATAACAGGAGTTATCGCTACCAAGCCAAGTAGTCTTGGTCAATCATTTTACAACTTCACATGGAATGCGGCATCTCAATCAGGAGTGGTTAATCTTCTTGGGCAGCTTACGACAGTAACAGGCGATTTTAGAATATCCAGCACCGGTTCAAGCCAGCTAAATCTTTCTACGAGTGCTGCTAACCTTACCATTGGGGGTAATTATTATCAAACCGGGGGAACATTTTCAACCGTTAATGCAGTCAACAAAATGGACTCACTGCTCCTATCCGGAAATTATAGTCAAACCGGGGGAACAATTATGAATACAGGGAATACGAACTCCCGAACTTGGATTGTGTTCAAGGGTTACGGAACAAGAACATTTGTGAAATCGGGTAGTGCTGTGATGAATAATACAGGCTCATCAAAGATTTGTGCTGAAGTGAGGAGTGGTTGCACATTGGATCTGGGTACTTACATCATGGACTGCTATGATTTTATTCTTAGTAGCGGAGGCGGATTAAATAGCAGCTCACCTGATGGCATTACAAATTCAGGAAATACAGGAAATATCCAAGCCGCCGGAACACGCACATTCAGCACCGGAGGTAGCTATACTTACAATGGAACTTCTGCACAAACAACGGGAACGGGCTTGCCTGCAAGTGTCAATAGCCTGACAATAAATAATAGTAGTGGTGTCACTCTAACAGCTACTGTCGAAGTAACCAGTTTTCTTTCGTTAGTTAGCGGGTTACTTACTACCGGATCTTCTCATGAAGTGTATGTATCTAATCCTGCCAGCGACGCAATCATTAATTATTCATTGACGAGCTACGTCAACGGTTATTTAAGAAGAGCCCTAACTGCGTGTTCACCGATAAATCATAATAACTACACTAACTTCAATTCAACAACAAGTGCGGCAACTTCACTGTGGCTAAACGTTCACACGAAGCTCACTTCAGACGATCTGCCTAATAATGGTGATTCTGTAGTTGTGTACGGTGGCACAATTACTTTTACAGGGATTACCTCATCGCCTACGGTTACCTATCAATCCGTTCCTAAAGGAAAACTGGTGGCTGATAACACTATAACTGATCCTGCTACAACGTATAGTTCAACAAATAATACGTGGACAACAAGAGTGCCGCCCGGGTATGTCTCGGCTGATATCTTTATTACAGGTGTGATCATAAATTCTTCAAACGGATTTACGGCTGGTGCAGGAAAAGCTTCCTCGCTATCTGTATACTGCAAAACAAACTTGCCTTCTTTCAACTCATCGTGGTTTTGTGGTTTGGCTTGTTATCAGCCACAATTTGCTTACTCGTCAATCAGTGGCACTAACCAGGTTTACCCTGTTGCAAACGGAATGAAGGCCGGTACACCAACAACACAAACTGCCTTTGTCGTCTCGGGTGGTTCAGGAGGCGGAGGAGCTAACTATACCGGTGGGTATAGTTCAACAGATCCTCTCACTACTACCTGCACAGCCAGCGGTCCCTTTGACTTTCCTGTTGGCACATCATCGCAATATGAATTAGCAACTATTACTACTAGCAATCTTACTATTACTCAAAACATCCTGGTAAACTTTAATAATCCAAACACAGGAACCACACCGAATCCCAACACTTGCCAGATAAATGGAACCGGAATTTTTAATCTTCTCAACTATGGTTTCTGGAATGTTATTCCTGATGCTTTAGGCAGCGGCACTTATGATCTCACAGTGAAAGAACGCGGATATACTAACGGCGGAGGTAATTCAAATAATTATGCTTTAATAACCCGGTCAACTACAGTGTCAAACTGGATTTCATCCGGCACCCATACCAACGCCACACAAAGCGAAATTAATGGAACATTTACGGCAGCTCGTACTGGACTCACGGTCAGCGGCAATTTTGCCATCGGCTCTTCACCGTATATAATGCCTATTCAAGTGACATATTTTAAAGCCGAACCGGAAAATAATTCTAAGGTTCATCTTACATGGGAAACTGCCACTGAACACAACATCAATTTCTTTATCATTAAGCGCAGTACAGATGGCAACACGTGGGAGAATATTGATACAATTGCCAGTCTCGGGGACAGCTATATTACACAACATTATGCAACGCTTGACATTCACCCGATTAAGGGTACATCCTATTATCGTCTGGAGCAACGCGAATTTGATTTTACTTCCTATTACACCAATGTTGTAATGGTCCAGATTGCCGAAGAACTTAATGCAGTGTTTAATGATTTCAATGCTTATCCTAATCCTACCCGCGGTGTATTAAATGTTTCTATGAAAGAAATCACTGACCAAACCATGATCAGGGTTTTTGATATAAAAGGAGCTTTGATAAAAGAAATTAAACCTGCCAAAGGAGGAAATACACAAATTGATTTAAGCGGCAAATCACCAGGCACCTATTTGGTGAAAGTAGGAACCGGTGACGCGAATGATGTTTCAAAACAAATTGTGCTGAGCCAATAAAAACAGATTCCACTTTTCTGTGAGCCTTCCTTGCAATGAAGCAAAGAAGAGTTGAAGAAACTCAATATTTTCTTCGTTGCTCACCATCCCAACTGCAAAATCCGGGTTGATCTTATTATCAATTCTCCATAATCTGATCAAAGAAAAATATTCACAGAGGAATCAGAAATCCAAATAACAGGCACACAACACGAACATCCCAAATCAACTAATATGCTAAGGAGCATAAGGATTCAGAATCAACTTTCTTCCCAAAATCTTATTGCGAATAAAGTTTCAATGCGATAAAAATGTAACTATCAGCAATTAGCAGGCGTAAACAGGGATAGACCTAATAATAATATGAGACCTCGAATGCAACTAAAACAAACCGTTAAAGTCAAAGTAACTGTTAAAACTCGTTTGATCTATGTTGCCGCAGGACTAGCAATAGCTGCAATAGTCGCAGGAATACTTGTTTTTCTCTACGCCAATTTAGGAACAAGTGAAAAAGCAAGTGCTGCAAGTAATGGCGATTATCGTTCAATTGGTTCGGGAAATTGGAGTAGTACTCTTATTTGGGAAAAGTACAACGGCTCTCTTTGGTTAGCAGCTACTGTGGCGCCTTCAAGCACTGACTTAACAATTACCATTCAAAACGGAAACATTGTTACGGTGAGTTCAGCCGTTACAGTAGACGAGGTGAAAGTAAATTCTGGCGGTGAGCTTGATCTGAACAGTACTATTGTTTTAACAATCGCCAATGGAGCTGGAACTGATTTAGATGTTTCAGGCATATTTAAAAATGCAGGGAGTATTACAAAGAACGCAGGCGCAATAACAGTGTTTAAAAGCGGAGGAAAGTATCAGCATGCACAAGATGGAGGCAGCGTTTTAAGTTCAACGTGGAATGCAGGTTCTACCTGTGAAATAACAGGAGTTACCGTTACCAAGCCAGGTAGTCTTGGTCAATCATTTTCCAACTTCACCTGGAATGCTGCATCTCAATCAGGAGTAGTTAATCTTATTGGGCAGCTTACCACAGTAACAGGCGATTTTACAATATCAAGCACCGGCTCGAGCCAGCTAAATCTTTCTACGGGTTCTGCTAACCTTACCATAGGGGGTAATTATTATCAAACCGGGGGAACATTTTCAACCGCTAATTCAAATAACAATAAAGATTCACTGTTAGTATCCGGAAATTATACTCAAACCGGGGGAACAATTCAGAATGCAGGAAATGCGAACTCCCGAACCTGGATTGTGTTCAAGGGTTACGGAACAAGAACATTTGTGAAATCAGGTGGTGCAGTGATGAATAATACAGGCTCATCAAAGATTTGTATTGAAGTGCGGAGTGGTTGCACACTCGATATGAGTACTTACGTCATAGACTGCTATGATTTTGTTCTTAATAGCGGGGGCGGATTAATTATCGGCTCACCTGATGGCATTACAAGTTCAGGAAATACAGGAAATATCCAAGGGGCCGGAACACGCACATTCAGCACAGGCGGTGACTATACTTATAATGGAACTTCTGCACAAACAACGGGAACGGGCTTGCCTGCAACCGTCAATAACCTGACAATCAACAATGGTAATGGTGTTACTCTAACGGCTTCTGTCGAAGTAACCAATTTGCTTTCGTTAGTAAGTGGGTTACTTACTACCGGATCTTCCTATGAAGTGTATGTATCTAATCCTGCCAGCGATGCAATAATTAATTATTCATCGACCAGCTACGTCAACGGCTATTTAAGAAGAGCGCTGAATTCGTGTCCACCTGTAATTCATAATGACTTCAGCAACTTCAACTCAACAACAAGTTCGGCAACTTCCCTGTGGGTAAACGTTCACACTGAGCTCATTTCAACCGATCTGCCTAATAATGGTGATTCTGTAGTTGTGTACGGTGGCACAATTACTTTAACAAACATTACCTCATCGCCTATGGTTACCAATCAATCCGTTCCTAAAGGAAAACTGGTGGCCGATAACACTGTAATTGCTCCTGCTACAACGTTTAGTTCAACAAATAATACGTGGACAACAAGAGTGCCGCCCGGGTATGCCTCGGATGATATCTTTATTACAGGTGTGATCATAAATTCTTCAAATGGATTTACTTCTAGTGCAGGAAAGGCTAGCACGCTATCTGTATACTGCAAAACAAACTTACCTTCTTTCAACTCATGGTGGTTTTATGGTTTAGCATGTTATCAGCCACAATTTGCTTACTCGTCAATCAGTGGCACTAACCAGGTTTTACCTGTTGCAAACGGAATGCAGGCTGGCACACCAACAACACAAACTTCCTATCTCGTTGCCGGCGGTTCAGGAGGCGGAGCATCTAACTATACCGGTGGGTGGAGTTCAACGGATCCGCTCACTACGACCTGTGCAGGCAGCGGACCTCTTGCCTTTCCTGTCGGCACATCATCGCAATATGAATTAGCAAATTTAACCCCGCATGATTTAACCGGAGTGTCGAATATCCTGGTGAAGTTTAATAATCCAAACACAGGAACCACACCGAATCCCAACACTTGCCAAATAAATTCAACGGGGATTTTTGGTCTTCTCAACTATGGTTATTGGAATATTACACCGAATGCTGTTGCAGGAAGCGGCACTTATGATCTCACAGTGAAAGAACGCGGATATACTAACGGCGGAGGTAATTCAAATAGTTATGCTTTAATCAACAGGTCAACTACATCGTCAAATTGGATTTCATCCGGCACTCACACCAACTCCACACAAAGCGAAATTAGCGGAACATTTACTGCAGCTCGCACTGCACTCACGGTCACCGGCAATTTTGCTATCGGCACTTCACCATATATTATGCCTATTCAAGTGACATATTTTAAAGCTGAACCGGAAAATAATTCTAAGGTTCAACTTACATGGGAAACTGCCACTGAACACAACATCAATTTCTTTATCATTAAGCGCAGCACAGATGGCAACACCTGGGAGAATATTGATACAATTGCCAGTCCCGGGGACAGCTATGTTACACAATATTATGCTACGCTTGACATTCATCCGATTAGGGGCACATCCTATTATCGTCTGGAGCAACGCGAATTTGATTTTACTTCCTATTACACCAATGCTGTAATGGTACAGATTGCTGAAGACGATAATGCAGTGTTTAATGATTTCAATGCTTATCCTAATCCCACCCGCGGTGTATTAAATGTTTCTATGAAAGAAATCACTGACCAAACCATGATCAGGGTTTTTGATATAAAAGGAGCTTTGATAAAAGAAATTAAACCGGTCAAAGGAGGAAATACACAAATTGATTTAAGAGGCAAATCACCAGGCACCTATTTAGTGAAAGTAGGAACCGGTGGCGCGAATGATGTTTCAAAGCAAATTGTACTGAGCCAATAAAAACAGATTCCACTTCTTTGTGAGTTTTGCTCTGCATTGAAGCAAAGAAGAGTTGAAGAAACTCAGATGTAATTCTGCACTCTCGCAGACGCTGTTTGGAATTCCTTCAATCTGGGAATGATGAGTTCATTTCAGCTAAAAGAACATGAGTTCGGGATTAGAAATGTTAACTCAACCATCCTTTCTTAAAGTTGAAGAAAAATTCAAACTTAAAATCAGGGTAAAATCTAACAGCTACGCCCAAATGAAACCTTATTACCTCAGGAGAAAGCCCAAGGAGTATAAATCAAAACCTTATTACCTTATCATAAAGCATTCATAGCAAAACAAGGTAATAAGGTTGAGAGTGGAATTGGCATTGGCGTTTCTACTAAGGTTTAAAAATTAATCCCGAACTCAGGCTAAAAGATATTAATGGGGAGTGATAAGCCGCTTATTGTTTACTTCGCCGAACAATATTCCAATACTTCAACATGCTTCTTGTCAACCCGGATATTAGTACTGCTGAAACATTGCCGACCGATTTCTACACAAGCAAAGAATACTTTGAGCAATCGAAAGAAAAAATTTTTACACGCAGTTGGCAGCTCGCTGTTTCGCTGGAAGAATTAAAAATCCCCGGACAAACATTTCCTTTCATGCTGCTGCAGGGATATTTGGATGAGCCGTTATTGCTCACCCGGGATGCGAATGATCAATTACACTGCGTATCCAACGTGTGCACTCACAGAGGAAATTTAGTTTGTGAAAAAGGAGGCATCGAAAAAAATCTCCGCTGCCGCTATCATGGAAGGCGATTCAACCTCGATGGAAGTTTCATTGCCATGCCTGAATTTGAAGGTGTTGAAAATTTTCCATCTGAAAAAGACAATCTGGCTCAGGTGCCATTCGAAACGTGGGGAGGATTTGTTTTCACTTCACTCTTTCCATCGTTCACTTTCAATGAGGCTTTTGGTGAAATGATGAATCGTATTCCATGGCTCAATCCCGGGAATTTTGTTTTCAGTCAGTCACATTCCAAAGAATACCTGGTGAATGCAAACTGGGCTTTGTACTGTGAAAATTATCTCGAAGGTTTTCACATTCCGTTTGTGCATGCATCGCTCAATCAATTGCTCGACTACAGTCAGTATGCGTCTGAGATTTATCCATATTCAAATCTTCAATTGGGTTTTGCAAAGGCAGGAGAGGAGAGTTTTAAAATTCCGGAGTCGTCTCCTGATTTCGGAAAACACATTGCTGCTTACTACTTCTGGATTTTCCCCAACCTCATGCTCAACTTTTATCCGTGGGGTTTATCAATGAACGTGGTGAAACCCATCGCACCAAATCAAACCAAGGTTTCTTTTCTCACCTACATATCTGACCAGGAAAAATTTGAGCGTGGCGCGATGAGCATGATTGACCGGGTGGAGCGGGAAGATGAAGCGATCGTAGAAAATGTTCAGCGCGGAATGAAATCACACTTCTACAAGAGGGGAAGATATTCTCCGAAGCGTGAACAAGGCACACATCATTTTCATCAGCTTATTGCCCGCTTTTTAGCTTGAAAATTTTGCAGGGCCGCCGCGAATTGCACAAATTTTCACGAAGAAAAACTGAAAGTCCATTCGTGAAATTCGTGGCAATAATCTTTCCTCTAAAATCTGAAAGTAACGAAGATCAATGCCTGCACGGGAGTGAAGCCAAAGCGCTCTTGCGTTTCAACATACGATGAGATTGCTATGGCTGTTGAACTGCCTGAGGCAGATGCATCTGATGAAGTGATAAGTCCTCCGATACTCGTGTATTGATAAGCTGCTGACAATTCAAAACCTGCACCGAAGAAATGAGTAAAATAATAGGTTGACCCACCAAAAATCCCTATGCCCGCGGAATATCCGCCGGGCACAGTCCGGTGAAATGAATGGAAAGTAGGAGCAGTGTCGCCGGGTGCAAGATCAATTCCGCTTCCCACCTGTGTTAAATCATTTTGCAGCGTGAATGGAGCTTCAAAGCCGCCATAAAAAGAAATGTGGTTTTCGAAAAATGTCCATTGAAATCCGGGGGCAATCTTAAAAAGCGTCTGTGTCACTTTTTCATTATCGCTGTGTGTGTTCCCGCTCGAAGTGTCAATAATGCTCACAAGGTTTTGCAATGACCTGTTGGCGAAAATTAATTTGAGCCGGACGGCAATGTTTTCATCGAGAAAAAATTTTACGATCACACCCGCTGCCAAACTGTGATCCCTGAGATCTCCCGCGGAGAGATAAGCTGAACTTAAAACGAACTCATCGAAAGGATAAGGATCCACGGTGCTTACAAGCGGTGAAATTTCCCACCGGTCGAAGCCGCCATAGCGGGTGAACGTCGGACAATTCATTTGAGCAAAAGCCGGGAATGAAGACAGGATAAAAAGCGGAAGAAATATTCTTTTCATAGCGAAAGCCCGTAAAAACAATTCGTAAAATGTTGTGAAATTCTTTTCCGAAAAATTTTTACGAAGATAAATTGAGCATTATCGTTTACGCATCTTTTTTACTTTTGTTCTAAACAACCACATTCATGGCAAAACGATTATACAAAGGTCGTGATAAAAAACTCTTCGGCGTGTGCAGCGGGCTGGGCGAATATTTCGACATTGATCCTACTCTCATCCGCGTGCTTTTTGTTTTTGCTTTTCTCGCTGTCGGCAGCGGGCTTTTGCTCTACGTCATTCTTGCCATCGTGATGCCCGATGCACCGGTAATTTGATTTTGCATCCTGATGATTCGGACAGAACGCCTGATGTACGATTCATTCATCTGTAAATTCTTTTATTAGGTAAAAAAAAATTCCCCCATGTTGAGATGGCGAAGTAAATTATTCCTGCAAACAGTCTTCGACAGTTCGGGATGGAAATTCGATCCCATATTCGAAGAACGCCTGGGAAAGGAGATCGCAAAAACTGAGCTGCTTCGCGTCAATATTTTGATAGGAGCAATGATCATCGCTTTTTCAGCAGGTGCTGCCAATCTGTTCCTCGGAGTAAAAGATAACGCTGCATTGAGAATAAAATCCGAACTCGGTCTCATCGCAATTCTCTTTCTTGCCTTTCTCACCTACGAAATGCTCAACGCTTTCATTCTGCGCCGTCACGTAAGAAAACGTCAAGCTGTTTCCCGGCTCCTTCAGTTCTTCAACATTTTTATTGAAACGAGTTTTCCTACCATCTTTACCATACTTCTTTTTCAAAGGATTCCAGGCATCGCCCTGCTCTTTACACCGGCGCTGCTTGTATATTTTTTATTCATCGTGCTCTCAACACTGCACCTCAATTTCTGGATGTCAGCTTTTACAGGGGTGATCGCGTGCGCAGAATATTATTTGGTCTCATTTTACATCCTTCATCAGCTGGTGCATGAACAAAATTCACTGCAGCTTGCATCACAGGTATTGCTGGTAGGGAGATCGGTTTTGTTACTTCTCTGCGGATTTGCTGCCGGCTTTGTAGCATTGGAAATAAGAAGGAGAATCAACGCCACGTTCCAGGTGATGAATGAGCGAAGCAAGATCAGGCAGGTGCTCGGGCAGCAAGTGTCACATGCTGTTGTTGATCGCATTATCAACGAGGGAATGTTGCAACAGCACGAGCGGCGCATGGTATGCGTAATGTTTCTTGACATTCGAAACTTTACTCCATTCGCTTCGGGAAAAGCGCCTGAAGAAGTGATGGATTACCAGAATAAAATTTTCGGCATCGCCATTGAATCGGTGAACAAATACAACGGCATCATCAATCAATTTCTCGGTGATGGATTCATGGCCACGTTCGGCGCGCCGATTTCTTACGACAACGATTGCAGGAACGCTGTGGATGCTGCAATAGAAATTTTAGAGGGAATACAGAAGGCATGCGATGACAAATTGATTCCTGCCACCCGCCTGGGCATCGGTATTCATTACGGTGAAGCAATCACCGGCAACGTTGGGACAGAATTGCGGAGGCAGTACTCGATTATTGGAAATGTAGTGATACAGGCATCACGAATAGAGCAGCTCAATAAAGAATTTCATTCACAACTCTTAATCTCAAGAGAAGTGCTTCAACAAGCAAATCATATTACCGGCGAATCGCTTGGTCCGGTAATGTTGAAAGGAGAAAGGTTGCCCGTGGAAATTGTCCGCATCCGATGATTGCCGTGTTGTCAGCATTTACGAATGAAATCATCATATATAAGCGTTGCGTGGGGAGTAAAAAATATTAATGGAAATTTCTTGCATCGTCAGTTTCTTTCTCCATTCTTTTCCTGAAATTTGACCGAACTTAAAAAAAACTGATGTCGAACTCCTTACCTTCAACCAAACAAATTGTGAGATCCCGTCCCGGTCAATCGGGATTTCCGGGAAAAAAAATTTACCTCCTTATTTTATTTGCGGCTGCTGTTACCCGGTTGAACGCTCAATGTTCTGAACTTTTCATTTCAGAATACATTGAGGGGCTGAGCTTCGACAAAGCGATTGAGATTTACAATCCTACAAGCGACACCGTAAATCTTGCAGGCTATCGTCTTGAAACATACTTCAACGGAAATGACACCGCCGGCAATCACGTAAACCTGAATGGACTGCTGGCTCCAAATGATGTGTATGTGGTTATTCGCCCGGGAGCAGATACTTCAATACTGCTGCAGGAGGCTGATACTATTAGTTTGGTTTGCAATTTCAACGGTGATGATGCGGTAGCTTTAATCAATACTATTACGGGGGTTACTCTCGATGTCGTTGGTGTGATTGGCGAGGATCCCGGTACCGCGTGGCCGGTTGATACAGGAACCGGAACAACGAACGATTATACCCTGGTGCGAATACCATCAGTGCAGTCAGGAACTACTGATTGGAGCGTGGGTTCAACTCAATGGATTGTATATCCGGTGAATGACTTTTCACATTTAGGAGCGCATACAATGACTCCGTGCAACGTAACTGCTCCATCCTTGTATTTCCTTTCTGATAGCGTATCGGTTGATGAGAGCGCAGGAAGCATTTCATTCCTTGTTGGCATCACCAATCCCAATGCGAATTCCACATCAGTGGATGTTTCTGTAAGCGGAGGAACTGCAGTTGACAGCGTTGATTACATTTTTTCTTCCCCGCAAACAATAACCTTCCCTGCTAACTCTTCAACTCCTTTAATTGTGGACGTCACTATTATCAACGACCTTTTGAGTGAGTTGGATGAAACCATTGAAATGTCACTCTCCAATCCAACCAATCAGGGAGTCATCACGAATGGTTCTTTTATCATCACGATCATTGACGACGACGGATTGAGCATTGGAAAAGATGTGTCTTCTGCTGCTGTAAAAATTTTTCCGACAGTTTCATCGGGAATTTTCACAGTGAATTCTGAGATGAATTCTACGGTGAGTGTGAGTGATATTTTTGGAAATGAAATCTGGAAGAAGAATGATGTGCAGGGAAATATGAAACCCGATTTGCAGGCTTTTGCGAAAGGAATTTATTTCATTGCAGTTGAGAATGCTGAAGGAAAAGTGGTGAAGAAAGTAATAATGCAATAATGAAATTCCAAGAACCAAATTCCAAAATCACAAATAAATTTCAAAATCAAAATACCAAACCTAAACGCTGATTGCAAATTTGTGGCTTGAGTTTTAAATTTTTCTCATTGAACCGTATTTGATTTTTGTCCCGATCAATCGGGATGATTTTTTGAAATTTTTCTCACCATCACCTTATCAACTCTCATTCCATCCATGTCTACCACTTCAAAGATGAGTCCGCGAAATTCAAACTGATCCGAGGCTTTCGGAATTTTCCCCAACTGGTGCATCACAAATCCGCCCAGTGTGTTGTAATTGCTGATGTCATCATCTGAGAAATCATGAATGTTGAGCAAGTCACTCCATCGAGGCATCTGCATCATGCCGTCAATAAGCCATGAGCCATCGGCGCGCTGAACCGCTTCATCACGACTTTGTTCCTTCATTGGGATATCTCCGAAGATCGCTTCCACCACATCATACAGCGTTACAATTCCTTCCAGCGATCCATACTCATTCAATACTAAACTCACGTGGTTAGCGGTGCTGCGGAACTTTTCCAGCAACTCGAGCGCGGGCATTGATTCGGGAACAAACAGCGGTTGTCTCAGCAATGAACGAAGGTCCCATTTTTCTTCAGTGTTAAGATGAATCAAAATGTCTTTCGTCCACACAATACCCACCACCTGGTCAAGTGATTTGTTGCACACAGGCAAACTGGTATGAATGCTTTGCTGAATTGTTTTCAGGATTGCTTCTTCCTTAGCATCTGCATCAATCCATACTATATCAGTTCGGTGAGTCATCAGTGAGCTCACATTCCGATCGGCAGTTCGAATAATACTTCGCATCATATCAGACTCCTGCTTTTCAAGAATACCATATTGTCGGCCTTGTTCAATCAAATGTTTTAACTCGTCTTCAGTAACCGGAGGCTCATCACGCTGTGTGAACCGAATAAGTCGCAGAATGAATTTAGTAGAAACACTGAGCAGCCAAATAAAGGGGAGCACGAGATAGTAAAGTACCTGCATCAATGGAGCAAGCAGCATGGCAATGGTTTCCGGTCGCGAAATGCCTATGGTTTTGGGCACCAATTCTCCGAGCACAAGGGTCAGAAATGATGTAAGAGTGATGGTGACAATGAACCCTATCACTTCTGCATATTTTCCAAGCCAGCCCCATTCAGTAAAACTTTTTGACAGGTGCCCGGCAACTTCTGTTCCTCCATAAGCTCCGGCAATGATGCTTACCGTGGTCATTCCGATTTGTACTGTCGGAAGAAAACGATGCGGGTCACTTGCCAGCCGCAAGGCAAGTTTTGCCCGCCAGTTTCCCTCTTTTGCCAAACTTGTCAGCCGTACTTTCCGGGAAGAAATCAATGCCACCTCCGCCATTGCGAAAACTCCATTGAGTAGGGAGAGAAGGAAAATAATCAGATAGGGCATCAGAGATTTCGGATTTCGGATTTTTGATTTGGGATTTCGAAATCAGATTTGGCGAATCAAAGATGTGAAATGTGAAACCAGAAGTACGAATTTTCGGTGAATATTTTAAAGAGAGGGAAATCCGAAATCAAAAATCAAAAATCCGAAATCATTTGTGCCCCAGGCGGGAATCGAACCCGCACCGCCTTTTATGGCGATCCCGATTCAAGATCGGGACGTGTCTACCGATCTTTTATTTGTAAAAGCGATTCGATG
>Ga0134121_10002114_pt1 | contig 17620 bp, 16 predicted proteins | sample KB301_FD_96463 | JGI IMG/M metagenome (GOLD analysis project Ga0134121, IMG submission 96463) | Terrestrial soil microbial communities without Nitrogen fertilizer from Kellogg Biological Station, Michigan, USA - KB3-0-1 | ecosystem: Environmental > Terrestrial > Soil > Unclassified ... | reverse complement strand
TCGGCGAAGATCAACCCGCTCTTCTCCGTCTGCGCCTGGAGCACCTTGAAGATCAGCTCCTGCTTGCGCATGCCGGTGACGCCCTCGACGCCGAGGTCCTTACCGATCTGGGTGAGCTGGGAGATGCTCATCTCCTTGAGCGCCCGGATGTCGAGAGACTCGACCGAGGCCCCCTTCTCTACGACTTGATTCTGCTGTGGCTTTGGCATTTCGTTCCTCTTCGATTCAATCATCTTGGACTCGCTTCGAGATGGGGGGCGATGGCGCCCCAGAGTTCTTTGATCCCTTCTCCCGAGCGAGCGGAAACAGGGATGACGGAGATCGATTCATCAAGCTCCAGCGTCGTCCGGACGTCCCGGACGATGGCCGCCCAACGACCCCGCGGCATCTTGTCGACCTTGGTCGCGGCGACGACCATCGCCGCTCCCAGGCTCGACAGGTACTGATACGCCTGGACGTCCAAGGGAGTTGCCCCCACTTTGCCGTCCACCAGGATCACCACCAACGCTCCCGGCAACGCTTCCCGGAAGTACCCTTCCACTCGTCCCGCCCACTCCCGTCTGTCCTCCCGCCCGGCCTTGGCGTATCCGTAACCCGGCAGGTCCACGAAGTAGAAGCGCCGGTTCACGAGGAAGTAGTTGACCGCCTGCGTTCGGCCGGGGGTGGAGCTGATGCGGGCCAGGCTCCTGCGCCCCAGCAGCCGGTTGAGCAGACTCGACTTGCCGACGTTGGAGCGCCCCACGAAAGCGATCTCCGGACATCCGTCGTGCAAGTAGTCGCCGCTCCCATGAGCGGACCGGATGAACTCCGCGGTCTCGAGCTTCAAGCGTCTCGCCTGTGTTCGCGGGGTGACTCGATCCTTACCGCATGAGGAGCGCCGGACCAGCCGGATCGGACGGCCGCCGTACGGCGTCTCGAATTTTTCAATCTGAATTCCGCGCCGCGACTCGCGCGCCAACCGGCCCTTGGAGATGGAGAAGGCCGGCCGGCACTCGACGCCGCGACACCTGCGAGGTCAATGGGCCAGGGAATCCGACCCGAGCGGAGCCTCCGGAGAGGTCTCCGTAAACTTAACATCCTTCTTGGGCAGCGGGATGATGGTGCCGTCCAAGGCAAGACGCAACACCTCGTCCATCGATTCGACCAGGTGGAACTCCATCGCCTCGCGCACCTCGTTCGGAATCTCCTCGATGTCCTTCTCATTCTCCTTGGGAAGGATCACCTCGTTGATACCGCCGCGATAGGCCGCCAGCACCTTGTCCTTGATCCCGCCCACCGGCAGGACTTTGCCGCGCAGCGTGATCTCCCCCGTCATCGCCACGTCCTTGCGGACGGCGATCTTGGTCAGCGCCGAAATCAGCGCCGTGGCCATCGTGATGCCCGCCGACGGCCCATCCTTCGGGATCGCTCCCTCGGGAACGTGGAGGTGAACGTCGATGCTCTCGTTGAAGTCCGGCTCGATGCCGAAGATATGGGCACGGCTGCGCAGGTACGACACCGCGGCGCGGGCCGACTCCTGCATCACGTCGCCGAGCTTGCCGGTCAACGTCAGCTTTCCCTTGCCCGGCATCAACCCGACCTCGGTCTCCAGCAGCTCGCCGCCCACCTCGGTCCAGGCGAGGCCGGTCGCGACCCCGATCTCGGACTCCTCGTTCTTGCGGCGAGCCCGGAACCTGGGCTTGCCCAGGAACTCGAAGACCATCTCGGGAGTCACGGTCACGGTCAGCGACGATCCTTCGCGCACCACGCGGCGGGCGATCTTGCGGCAGATGGACGCGATCTCGCGCTCCAGGCTGCGCACGCCGGCCTCGCGGGTGTAGCTCTCGATGATCACCCGCACCGCCTCGGCCTCGACGACGATCTTCGCCGCCGCCAGCCCGTGGTCCTTGAGCTGCCGGGGAACCAGGAACTGCTGGGCGATGGCCAGCTTCTCGTTGAGCGTATAGCCCGAGAGGCTGATGACCTCCATGCGGTCCTTGAGCGGCGGCGGAATCGAGTGCGTCACGTTCGCCGTGGCGATGAACATGACCTTCGAGAGGTCGTACTCGACGTCGAGGTAGTGGTCGAGGAACGAGTTGTTCTGCTCCGGGTCCAGCACTTCGAGCAGCGCCGCCGACGGATCGCCCCGGAAATCCGTGGACATCTTGTCGATCTCGTCGAGCAGAAAGATGGGATTGATGGTCCCCGCCTTGCGCATCATCTGGACGATCTGGCCCGGGAAGGCGCCGATGTAGGTCCGGCGATGGCCGCGGATCTCCGCCTCGTCGCGCACGCCGCCCAGCGACAGGCGCACGAACTTGCGGCCGGTGGCGCGGGCGATGGACTTGGCGAGCGACGACTTGCCGACGCCGGGGGGCCCGACGAAGCAGATGATCGAGCTCTTGGTCTGCCCCACGAGCTGGCGCACGGCCAGGAACTCGAGGATGCGGTCCTTGATCTTCTCCAGGCCGTAGTGGTCCTCGTTGAGCACCTGCTCGGCGTGCTCAAGGTCCTTCCTCTCCTTGCTCCGCTTGCGCCAGGGCACGGAGACCAGCCAGTCGATGTAGTTGCGCGATACCGTCGCCTCGGCCGAGACCGGCGGCATGGCCTCCAAGCGCTTGAGCTCCTGCTCGGCCTTCTCCTTCACTTCCTTCGGAAGGCCGGCCTTCTCGATCTTCTCCCGCAGCTCGGTCAATTCGTCGCCGCGCTCGTCCTTGCGCCCGAGCTCCTGATGGATGGCCTTGATCTTCTCGTTGAGGTAGTACTCCTTCTGGGCCTTCTCCATCTGCTTCTTGACCTTGACGTTGATCCGCTTGTCGATGTTGATCTTCTCGATCTCGACGTCGAGCAGGTCGTGAAGGCGCTGCAGGCGCTCGTAGGGATTGGTCAGCTCGAGCAGCGACTGCTTCTCGGCGGTGGCCACCATCAGATGGGCGGAGAGAATGTCGGCCACGCGGTCGGCGTCGTCCAGCTTGAGCGTCGACATCAGCCCTTCGAACGCCAGGTGATGCGACATCTTGGCGTACTGCTCGAAGGCCGCGAGGACCTTGCTCATGTAGGTGCGCAGCTCTTCGCTCAGCGGGTAGTTGACGTCGTAGGTCTCGACCTCGACGTTGAGCGCGCCGTCGGTGTCGACGACGGTGACGATGCGGCCGCGCTGCACGCCCTCGACCATCACCCGCACGTTGCCGTTGGGCAGCTTGAGGTTCTGGATGACGGAGGCGATGACGCCGATGTCGCAGATGTCGTCGCGCAACGGATCGTCGATCCGCGGATCTTTCTGGGCGGCGAGGAAAATGCGCTTGGTGGTGCCCGAGAGCGCCTGCTCCAGGGCTCGCACCGAGCTTTCGCGGCCCACGATGAACGGGGCCATCATATGAGGGAACACCACCATGTCCCGGAGGGGAACCAGCGGCAGGACTTCTCGCTTCTTCGTCACGTAGGACGCGGGCATGACTTGGTGCTCCTGAACCTTTCCTCAGCCGGCTTTCTTGTACAGCATGATCGGCTGGATGCGGCTCGCCACGACTTCCTCGTTGATGAGGATCTGCTTGACGTCGCGTTGCGAGGGTATTGTGTACATGAGGTCGAGCATCAGCTCCTCGAGGATGATCCGCAGACCGCGGGCGCCGACGTTGCGCTTCAACGCTTCGCCAGCGATCGCCTTGAGCGACTCGTCCGAGAACTTGAGCTCGACGCCTTCGAACTCCAGGATGGTCTGGTACTGGCGGATAAGGCTGTTCTTGGGCTCGTGGAGAATGCGCACCAGCGCCTCCTCGTCCAGCTCTTCCAGCGTCGCGACCACCGGCAGACGGCCCACGAACTCGGGGATCAGGCCGTACTTGATGAGGTCTTCAGGCAGCACGTTCTCCAAAAACTGACCCGTCCGCTTCTCGCGCTTGCCCTTGATGTCGGCCCCGAAACCGAGCGACTTCTGATTCATGCGGCGCTCGATGACGTCCTCGAGGCCGACGAAAGCGCCGCCGCAGATGAACAGGATGTTGGTGGTGTCGATCTGCAGGAACTCCTGGTGAGGATGCTTGCGCCCGCCCTGCGGCGGCACGTTGCACTGCGTTCCCTCGAGAATCTTGAGCAGGGCCTGCTGCACTCCCTCGCCGGAGACGTCGCGGGTGATCGACGGGTTGTCGCTCTTGCGGCAGATCTTGTCGACCTCGTCGATATAGACGATGCCGCGCTGCGTCTTCTCTTTGTCGTTGCCCGACGCCTGATAGAGCTTGAGGATGATGTTTTCGACGTCCTCGCCGACGTACCCGGCCTCGGTCAGGGTGGTGGCGTCGGCGATGGTGAACGGCACGGAGAGCAGCCGCGCCAGGGTCTGGGCGAGCAGCGTCTTGCCGGTGCCGGTGGGGCCGATAAGCAGGATGTTGGACTTCTGCAGCTCGACGTCGCCGTGCGTCTTCTCGGCGAAATCGATCCGCTTGTAGTGGTTGTACACCGCCACGGCCAGCTTCTTCTTCGCCTGCTCCTGGCCGATGACGTACTCGTCGAGGAGCGCCTTGACTTCCTTGGGCTTCGGAAGCGTCGTGTCCTGCTGCTGCTCGAGCATCCGGTCCTCGGCGATGATGTCGAGGCAGATGTCGACGCACTCATCGCAGATGAACACCGTAGGGCCGGCGATCAGCTTTTTGACCTCGCGCTGGCTCTTGTTGCAGAACGAGCATCTCAGGACTTCATCGCCGCTGTCTTTCTTCGGCATTTCTCCTCCGTTGTGGCGGGCGGTGACCGGGGGCTTTCGCGACTTTAGGGACCGAGACCTACCCCTGTCAACGTCTTGCCTGGTAGAACAGGCGCCACGACGGGTGCTATTTCCGCCGCGCTGCCGGCCCTTTGAAGGACGCTCGCTCTCATCTCAATCTCTTTCATACCTATCAGTGCCGCGAGCGTCCCGAAACGTCACCGGCATCACCGGACAGGTGCCGGCGTCGGGCCATCCGGCCGCCGACGCTGCATCAACCGGTCTGCCAGACCGTACTCCACCGCTTCTTTCGCTGCCAGGATCCTATCGCGTTCCGTGTCGCGATGGACCTCTTCTTTCGATTTTCCAGTATGGAAGGCCAGGATCTCGTCCATCTTGTCGCGCATCATGAACATGTCCTTGGCGTGAATTTCGATGTCCGTCTGCTGGCCTTGCAGGCCCGACAACCACGGCTGGTGGATCAGCACCCGGCTGTTGGGCAGCAGCGTCCGCTTGCCCTTGGCTCCTGCCGCGAGCAGCACGGCGGCCATCGACGCCGCCTGGCCGACGCAGTAGGTGGCGACATCCGGCTTGATGTATTGCATGGTGTCGTAGATCGCGAGGCCGGAGCTGATCGAGCCGCCGGGCGAGTTGATGTAGAGGGAGATGTCCTTCTCGGGGTTCTCGGCCTCCAGGAAGAGCATCTGGGCGATGATCAGGCTGGCCACGTCGTCGTCGACCGCCCGGCCGAGAAAAATGATGTTGTCCTTGAGCAAGCGCGAGTAGATGTCGTAGGCGCGCTCGCCCCGGTTCGTTTGCTCGACCACCATCGGAATCAGCATGCTTCGATTCTCTCCTTGCTTTGCCTTCTAACTCTCAGCCGGGGTCTCGGAGCCGGTGGGTGCCGCTCCGATCTCGGGCTCTCCGAGCAGCGTGCGGATGGTCTTCTCGCGCCGCAACTGGGAACGCAGGCCGGCCAAGCGGCCGTCCTCGTCCAGCTTGCGGCGCAGGACCGGTGTGGAAACTCCCTGGGCACGAGCCAACACAGCCAGAGTGCGTTCAAATTCCTCTTCCGTGACTGCGATTTTCCGTTCGTCCGAAATCGCGTCGAGCAAAAGCCGGGCGTGAACCCGCTTTTCGGCCATCGGTATCAGATCTTCGGCCATGCGGTTCCAGTCGATGCCGGCGTGCTCGACATCGATGCCGCGCCGCGCCAGGGTCTCGGCCTGGTCCTGCACCATCCCCTCCACTTCCTTGCGTACCACACCCTGCGGCAGGTCGATGGGATGGCGCTCGCGGAGCTGATCGAGGAGAGCCCGCTGGCGCGCCTCGCGCCGCTGGTCCGCCTTGTCGTGGCGAGCCTGGGCCACCACCGCCTCCCGCAGCGCCTCGAAACTGTGGAGCTCGGGATTGAGCTTGAGGGCGAAGGCATCGTCGAGCGGCGGCAGGTCGCGTTCCTCGACGCCGTTGACCTTGACGCGGAGATTCTGCTCGTGCACCTCGGGGGCGCCGCCCTCTTCCGCCGCCGGGTGCTCATGGCGGCGGGTGAAGGTCTCCTCCTGCCCGGCCGACATACCGCGGACGGTGCTGGACAGCTCCGGCCAGACCTTGGGATCGCCGATCTCGATCACGACCTTGTCGGTACGCTCCTCCGGATGCTCGGGGGAGCCGAGGGTGGTGAGCTCCAGGTCCACGCGATCACCTAGGGCGGCCGGCCGGTCCGACGGGATCCAGCCGGACGTCTGCCTGCGGATCTCCTCGATCCTCTCCTCGATCTCCAGGGTCCCCGGCTCGGTTTCCGGGTTGGGAAGGTCGAAGTCCTGGATGTTGCGCAGCTCGATCTGCGGCCGTGTCTCCACCGTGGCGACGAAGGTCAGGGGCTCGCCGGGCAGCAGGTCGGTGATCTCGTCCACCTCGGGCGGCAGCAACGGCTCGAGGGAGGTCTCCGCCTGCGCCTGCCGCCAGTAGCGGGGCAGCAGCCGGTCCTTCACCTCGTGCTCGATGTCCTTGGCATAGCGCCGGCGGACCAGCTCGGCCGGCACCTTGCCTTTGCGGAAGCCGGGCATCTTGATCTTCTGCCCAAGCTCCTGAATGACGCGCTGCGTCTCGGCCTCGACGGCGGGGGCGGGAACCTCCACCTTCAACTGCTTGCGGCAAGGCCCCACGTCCTGCTGCGAAAGAACCACGCTCATCAGATTGTCTTCCTCGTTCTTCTATCCAGGGTGCGAAAGGGGGGACTCGAACCCCCAACCCGATCTCTCGGGACTAGATCCTAAGTCTAGCGCGTATACCAGTTCCGCCACTTTCGCAGAGAGAACCTCCCGACCGCGATGGGAGTGAAGGGGTTAGGGGGAGTTGGTGAGCCGCGGAGGAATCGAACCTCCAACCCGCAGATTAAGAGTCTGCTGCTCTACCAATTGAGCTAGCGGCCCGTGCAGCTGGATCATACTCAAAGATCGTCGCGGTGACAACGGCCCCGGTTTACAACTCGTGCAGCCGTCTCCGCAGCTTTCAAAATCGCCTGCCCCTCCCCAACATCGGTGACGAGCCCCGCATTCCCCGCCTTTCCCTCCCGGCCTCTTTCAGCCTCCCTGCACGAACCTTACCACTTCGATCCGGTCGCCCGCGGCGAGCACCGTTCCGGCAAATCGGGCCCGCGGCACGAGCTCGCCGTTGCGCTCCACGGCCACCGTGCGGGGATCGCTCCCCAGGCCGGTCAGCAGGTCCGCCACGGTGGCCCCTTCGGGCACCTGGTGAGGCTCGCCGTTGAGGATCAGCTCGAGCGCGGCGCCAACTCCGTGCATTGCCTCTTTATATCACCGCGCGGGAGCCGCACCGCCAAAAAACGCCACCTACAGGAGGTGCTTCAGCTCGGCGCGGCCGATGTTGCTGACGGCGTTGATGATGAGGGCCGAGGTGCCGCGGCCCACCTGGGGGATGTCAAAGCCGAGGGTGAGGATGCCGCGGTCGTCGGTGCGGCCGTTGGCCAGGACGCGGGGCTCGACGACGGTGGAGATCATGCGCACCGACACCTGGGTGCCGGCGATAGGCTGGCCATTCTTGCTGGAGCTGGTGCGCAGGACGAGGGTCGCGGCGTGGCCGAGAGCCAGGTTCCGTTCCTCCTCCAGCATGAGGACGAGTTGCTCCTGGTCCGCCTCGCTGGTCAGGTATTCGAGGATCACCTGGTCCAGGGTGCGCTCCGGCGACGGTGTCCGCGAGACCGGCGACGGCGGCGGCGACACCTCGGAACGGACCACCGTTTCGGAACGGACTACCGTCTCGGAGCGAGCCACCGTCTCGCCGAGCGGGCCGCCGGCGACGATCGTCGGCTGCGGGTCGGCGACCGGCGGCGCCGGAGCCGCCGGCGTCTCGTAGGCTGGATACTGCCCGGTGTGGCGGCCCGCCGTCATCGCCGCCAGCTTGGCGTCGAGCTTGCCGTGGCGGATCGCCGCGATCATGGTCCGGTGCTGATGGTCCATGAGGGCGACGATCTCCTTCTCCTCCCGGCCCTCGGCCAGCAGGTCGGCGTAGCTCGCGCGCTTGCTCGCCAGCACCTGCCCGCCCACGTAGACGAGGCTTTCGATAAACGGGTTGGCAGCCCCCTTGTCCTCCGTCTGGACGTGGTACACCACCTCGCCGTGACGAACGTCTGTGTTGTAGCCAGTGATCATGCGCAAGGCGCTTAAGGGAGGCAGACGTTTCCTAACCGCCGAATGTTACGGGCGAGTGGATTCTAAGAAGTGGGCGCCAGGGAATCAAGCGGCGGCCATTTGGGCTTACAATAGCAGAGCCCACCGAGCCTGCTCGGGCCCTCCCCGGAGATCCGGCGGGAGAGCAGGCCGAAAGGGTGGTCCGGGAAACCGGGCCGCCTCCCGTGCTTGGAAAGGCGTGGCGGAAGAGCCGGCGGCTCGGGGGCAGGGAATTTCTATGAGCCGCCTCGCCATCCTCGACCAGCCCCGTCCCCGCCCGCCCATCGCACCCCTGCGGGCTTTCGGACCGGCGAGCGCGGAGACGCGGCTGATCGACTCCTTCGGCCGGCGGCTCACCTACCTCCGGGTTTCCGTCACCGACCGCTGCAACCTGCGCTGCACCTACTGCCTGCCCGAGGACGCCGAGTTCCCCTTCGGCGACCGGGCGTTCCTTTCGCCCGCCGAGATCGAGACGATCGTCGGCGCCCTGGCGCGGCTCGGCATCCGCCGCGTGCGGCTGACCGGCGGCGAGCCGCTGGTGCGCCGCGACCTGCTGGAGATCGTCCGCCGGGTGAAGGCCCTGCCGGGAATCGAGAACCTCGCCCTCTCGACCAACGGCATCGGCCTCGCGCGCCTCGCTCCGGAGCTCAAGGCCGCCGGGCTCGACCGGGTCAACATCAGCATGGACAGCCTCGATCCCGAGCGCTTCCGCGAGATCACCCGCCGCGGCAACCTCGCCGAGGTGTGGGAAGGAGTGGAGGCGGCGCTCGCGGCAGGACTGGAGCCGGTGAAGCTCAACGCCGTGCTCCTGGCGGATGGCGGCACGGAGGACGCCGAGCGGCTGGCGGCCCTCACCCTCGACCGCCCGCTCCACGTCCGCTTCATCGAGCTGATGGGCACGGCCTCCAACCAGCATCTGCAGCTGGAGCACTATCTCTCCTGCGACGTCGTCCGCGGCCGGCTGGAGTCATGCTTCGGGCCTCTGGCTCCCTTCGACTCCGGACCGCGCACCGGCCCCGCCAAGACCTTCCAGTTCGCCGGCGCCAGGGGATCGGTGGGTTTCATCACTCCCCTCTCCCACACCTTCTGCGCCGAGTGCAACCGGCTGCGCCTGACGGCCCGCGGCGAGCTCCGTCTCTGCCTCTTCGCCGACCGCGTCTACCCTCTGCGCCAACTGATTTCGGCGCCCGACCCGGAAGCCGCGCTGGAGTCCGAGATTCTCCGCGTCCTCCAAGAGAAGCCGGCCGAGCACATGCTCACCCAGGGCAACTACGGCAACCTGGTGAGCTTCATGCAGATCGGGGGGTAGGCGCTCAAGGCGCCAGCGCCCGCGTCGGTTCCACCCGCGCCGCCCGGCGGGCCGGCAGCCAGCTCGCGAGGAGCGCCGCTCCGCCCAACACTACAAGGACGCCGGCGAAGGTGGCCGGGTCGGTGGCGGTGACGCCGAAAAGGAGGCCGGAAAGCGCTCGGGTCGCCGCCGCAGCTCCCGCGAGCCCCACAACCAGCCCGGCGATCACCGGGCGCATCGCCTGCCAGGCGACCAGCGTCAGCACTCCCCGTTCCGTGGCGCCGAGCGCCATGCGCAGGCCGATCTCCTGAGTGCGCTGGCTGACGAACCAGGAGATGACGCCGTAGATCCCCACCGCGGCGAGCAGCAGGCCGATTCCGCCGAGGGCGGTGAGCAGCAGCATGTTGAAGCGCGTTGTCGCCACCGAGGCGGCGCGGATCTCGTCCAGCGTCGTCACGTCGAACACCGGCAGCCGCGGATCGACGCCGAGAACGGCTCGCCGCAGGGGTGTCGCGAGGGCAAACGGATCGCCCGCGCGAGCTCGGGCACGGACGACGAGGCCCATCTCGACGTCGCGCCCCAAGAGGTCCGACTGCGCCATGGGCAGGTAGATCGTCGGCCGCATGGGGTCCGCCAGATCGCCCTGCCGGACGTCGCCCACCACGGCCACCACCAGCCGCCAATCCGGGCCGGTCTTGTCGTCGACCGACCAGGCGAGCCGCTTGCCGACCGGCTCCTCGCCCGGCCACGCCAGCCGAGCCAGCGCCGGGCTGACGGCCACCACGCCAGGGGCGCCCGCGCGATCGCCGGCTGTGAAGTCGCGGCCGTGCAGGACCGGGATGCGCATCGTCCGGAAGTATCCCGGGCTGACCTCGCGAGTGCTGGCCTCCAGCCGCTTCTCAACCGGCACCGGGTGCCCCTCGATCTCCAGGGTCGACGACGAATCGTTGTGCGACAGCGGCAGGATGGAGATGGCGGCCACGGACTCGACTCCCGGGATCCGGCTGGCGTCGTCCACCACCCGCTGCACGGCGGCCACGGCGCGGACCGGCTCCGGGTAGTCGGCGTGAGGGAGGGCGACCTGCGCCGTCAGCACGCCGGCGGAATCGAAGCCGATCGCCACCTGCTGGAGCCGGATGGCGCTGCGGATCAGCAGGCCGGCGCCGGCCAGCAGCACCAGGGCGAGCGCCACCTCGGCCACCAGCAGACCCGTCCGCACCCGGTCCCGGGGAGAGCCCGAGCCGAGGCTGCGGCCGCCTTCCTTCAGCAGGGTCTGGAGGTCCGGCCGGGCGGTCCGTAACGCCGGCACCAGCCCTGAGAGGACACTCGCGGCGAGGGCGAGAGCGAACGAGATGGCGAGCGCCGTCCCGTCGATTCCCGCGGAGGTCAGGCGTGGCACGCCCGCCGGGCTGATCGCCACCAGCCCCTGCAAGCCCAGGTGGGCAAGGCCGACGCCCGCGGCGGCTCCGGCGAGGCTCAACACCAAGCTCTCGGTGAGAAGCTGGCGGACGATCCGCCAGCGGCCTGCCCCCAGAGCGGCGCGGATGGCGATCTCCCGCGAACGGGCTGCGCCGCGGGCGAGCAACAGATTCGCCACGTTCACGCAGGCGATAAGCAGCACACATCCCACAGCGCCGAGGAGGATGAGCAGCCGCCGGCGCAGGCCGCCGAGAAGGCGGTCCAGGAACGCCTCCACCTTCACGCCGCGGCCCCGGTTGGAGCGCGGGTCGACCGTCTCCAGTCGCTTGGCGAGGGCCGACAGCTCGGCCTGCGCCGCGGCCCGCGGAACCCCCGGCCGCAGGCGCCCCAGCAGTCGCAGGTAACTGTCGCCGTAGTTGGTCGCCTGCTCGGGAGTCAGCGCCAGCGGCACCCAGAGCCGGCTGTCGTTGGAGCGCAGGTCGAAAGCCGCCGGCATGACGCCGATCACCGAGTGGACCACGCCATTCAGATGGAGGTCGCGGCCCACCACCCGCGGGTCGGCCGCGAACCGGTCGTGCCACAGCCGGTGTGAGAGGACCACCACCCGGTCTCCGCCGGGGCTGTCGTCCGCCGGCTCGATCGTGCGGCCGAGCAGCGGCCGGGCGCCGAAAGTCTCGAAGTAGCCCGCCGAGACGCGGGCCCCGGTCACCCGCTCCGGCTCGCCGTCTCCGGCCAGGTTGAAGCTGCCGTCAGTCTTGGCGGAGAGGCTGGCGAGCGATCGGGCTCCGGCGCGGTAGGCCAGGAAGTTGCCGGCGGAGATCGAGCGCAGCTCGCCGCGGTCGCTCATGAAGAGAGTGACGATCCGCTCGGGGTGAGCGAACGGCAGGGGCCGCAGCACGACGGCGTCGAGCAGGCTGAAGATGGCCGTCGTCGCGCCTATGCCGAGCGCCAGGGTGAAGACGGCGATGAGGGTGAAGGCCGGAGACTTGCGGAGCTGGCGCACGGCAAACACGGCGTCCTGCCACAGCTCCGAGAAAACTTCAGTCCGCCGCCGCCCCCGATGGCGCTGGCGGCCGATCTCGCGGCAGGTCCGCCGGACCCGCTCCACCTCGCCGAAGCGCCGCAACGCCTCGTCGCGGGCGGCCTGCGGCTCCAAGCCGTCCGCCATCAGCTCGCGCGCCGCCTGCTCGAGATGGAAGGCGATCTCGTCGTTCACGTCCTGCTCCACCGTGCCCTTGCGAAGATGAAGCCGGAAGGCTCGCCGCCACGCCGCCATGGTCTCCTCATCTCCCTTTCAGGCGGTCGCCGTCGCGGTCGCCAGCACCTTGCCTACGGCCTCGGCGTAGCGCCGCCACGATTCGGCCTCGGCGTGGAGCTGGCGCCGTCCGATCTCGGTCAACCGGTAGAACTTGGCGCGACGATTGTTCTCGGAGACTCCCCACTCGGCCTCGATCCATTCCCGCTGCTCCATGCGGTGAAGCGCCGGGTAAAGGGCGCCCTCTTCGATGCGCAGCGCGTCGTCCGTCCGTTGGGTGATCCAGCGCACGACCGCATAGCCGTGGAGAGGTCCCCAGGAAAGGGCCTTCAGAATGAGGACGTCGAGAGTTCCCTGCAGCAGATCCATCTTCGCCATCTTTGTTCTCCCCTAAACTGACCAGGGGAAGAATAGGCGAATTTCCCCTAAGGTGTCAAGGGGAGGAGGAGGGGAACACGGACGATCAGGGACGAGCAAAGACGATCATGGACAGGAGCATCTGGCCTTGATCGTCCTTGCTTGTCCCTGACTGTCCGTGATCGTCCGTGTTTTCCCCGTGGACGCTCCCCCCATCTCGTGGGACAATACGCGCGACATCCTGACCGGGCGGCTTCGGCCCGGCTCCCAATCCATCCAATCCTGACGAGAGGAGACTTCCATATGGCTGAGACCACGACTGCGGAACCGACCGCCGCCAAGAAGACGCTGGTTCACTACGACGTGAAAGACGGCGTCGCCTATCTGACGCTCGACGATCCGCCGGCCAACACCTACACCCACGAGATGATGCGCCAGCTCGACGAGGCGATCCTCCAGGCGCGCTTCGAGAAGGACGTCTACGTCATCGTCGTGCGCGGCGAGGGCGAGAAGTTCTTCTGCGCCGGCGCCAACATCAACATGCTGAAGTCATCCGACCCGTATTTCAAGTACTACTTCTGCCTGCACGCCAACGAAACGCTCAACCGGCTGGAGCAGACGCCCAAGTTGGTCATCGCCGCGCTGGAAGGCCACACGGTCGGCGGCGGTCTCGAGATCGCCATGGCGGCGGACGTGCTGATCGCCAAGAAGGGCACCGGCAAGGTCGGCCTGCCCGAGGTCACCCTCGGCGTGCTCCCCGGCACCGGCGGCACGCAGCGGCTCGCCCGCCGCGTCGGCAAGAGCCAGTCCATCGAGCTGATGGTCACCGGCCGGCTGATCGACTTCGAGGAGGCGCAGCGCATCGGCATCGTCAACCACATCTTCGAGGGCGACAACTTCGCGGCGCAGGTCCACGACTACGCCAAGCAGTTCTGCCCGCCGAACAAGGCGGCCAAGGCGGTCGGCCGCATCAAGCGGTCCGTGCAGTCGGGCGCCGAGGTGCCGTTCGAGAGCGGCCTCGCCATCGAGCGCGAGCTTCAGCAGCAGCTCTTCGAAAGCCCGGACGCCAAGGAAGGGCTCGACGCCTACATCAGCAAGCGCAAGCCCGAGTTCCGGGGCTGGTGATGCCAAAGAAGGACGATGACATCGTCCTCGCCGCGCCGGTGCGCACGCCGATCGGCCGGTTCGGCGGCGTCCTTGCGCCGCTGACCGCGGCGGACCTCGGCACGGCGGCGGCGAAGGCGGCGCTGGAGCGGGCGGGTCTCGATCCGGGGCGCGTCGATCAGGTGATCTTCGGCCACGCCCGCCAGGCCGGGGGCGGACCCAACACGGCGCGGCAGATCGCCTACCGCTCCGGCGTGCCCGTCGATCGCCCGGCGTTCACGGTCAACCAGGCTTGCGGCTCGGGGCTGCAGGCGGTGATCTCGGCCGCCCGCACCATTCTCCTCGGCGAGGCCCAGGTGGTCCTCGCCGGGGGTACGGAGAGCATGTCCAACACTCCTTATCTTCTACCCCGTGCACGCTGGGGCTACCGGCTGGGCCACACCGAGATCGTCGACGGCATGTACCAGGACGGCTTCAACGATCCTCTCTCCAAGTTCGTGATGGGCGAAACCGCCGAGGAGCTGGCCGAGGAAACGGGGATTGATCGCGCGGCCTCGGACGCCTGGGCGGTCGAGAGCCAGAACCGCAGCGAGCGGGCCCGCGCCGCCGGCCGCTTCGCCGCGGAGATCGCACCGCTGACGGTGCCGGGGAAAAAGGGCGAGATCCAGGTCGACGCCGACGAGCATCCCCGCGACGGCGTCACCTTGGAATCGCTTGCCAAGCTGGCGCCCGTCTTCCGCCCGGGAGGCCGGGTGACGGCGGGCAATGCCTCCGGCATCACGGACGGGGCGGCGGCGATCGTCGTCGCCTCGCGCCGGGCGGCTTCAGAGTTTGGGCTGCCGGTCGTGGCGCGGCTGGTGGGCTGGGAAGTGGTGGGCGTCGAGCCGCGGATCATGGGCATCGGTCCGGTGCCGGCGGTGCGGCGCCTGCTCGCCAAGACGGGCCTCGACACCGCCGCCGTCGACGAGGTGGAGCTCAACGAGGCCTTCGCCTGCCAGGTGCTCGCCTGTTTGAAGGACCTCGATTTTCCGCACGAGAGTGTGAACCCGGACGGCGGCGCCATCTCGCTAGGCCATCCCATCGGCGCCACCGGCGCCCGCATCCTCGTCACCCTGCTTCACGGCATGGCTTTGCGAGGTGGAACAAGGGGGATCGCCACCCTTTGTGTCTCCGGCGGCATGGGCCTCGCGGCCCTGGTCGAGCGGGAGGCGGCATGAGCGGACTGATCCTCGTCTCCACGGCTTCGGAGGAGAAGGCTCAACCCTACGTCGAGGCCCTGCTGGCGGTGGGCGTTCCCGAAGAGCGGCTCCTCGTCGTGACACCATCCGACATCGAAGCGGCAGCGGCGCTCGCTTCCGAGGCTGCCGGCCTGGTGCTTTGCGGCGGAGCCGACGTCGAGCCCGAGCGCTACGGCGAAACGATGCTCGCCGGCGCCAACGTCGAGGCGGTGCCCGAGCGCGACGCTCTGGAGTGGGCCCTGCTGGACGCCGCGTGCGAAGGACACCTTCCCGTCTGGGGCGTCTGCCGCGGCTTCCAGGTGCTCAACGTCTACCTCGGCGGCACCCTCTGGCAAGATCTGCCCCTGCAACACCCGACCAGCGTGAATCACGACGTCACCGAGACGCCGGAGACGCTGGCCCACACCGTCCAGGTGGTGGTCCCCGGCGCTCCCATCGCCGACCGCCTCGCGCGCGAGGTGCCGAGGGTCAACAGCCGCCACCACCAAGCCGTCAAGCGGGTGGCAGACGGCTTCCACCCCGTGGCCTTGTCGCCGGACGGTCTCGTCGAAGCCGCCTTCCTCGACCGCCGGGACTGGTGGGTGCGGGGTGTCCAGTGGCACCCCGAGAACCTCGTCTTCCTCCCTCAGCAGAGGGCCCTCTGGACGGATTTCGTCCGCGCCGCCGGCCTTCCTGACGACGGCAGATGACCGAGCCGGCGATCCTCCTCGATCGGCCGCCACAGTCGCCGCGGACGGCGACGATCACCCTGAACCGTCCGCCGCTCAACATCCTCGATATCCCCACCATCACGTTGCTGGGAGAAACCGTGGCCACCTTGGCCGCTGACCCGGAGCTTCAAGTCGTCGTGATCCAGGGCGCCGGCGACCGCGCCTTCTCCGCCGGAGTCGCTGTCCAGGACCATACGCCGGACAAAGTGGTCACCATGCTGGAGGCCCTGCACGCTGCGATCCGCCAGCTGCGCGACCTTGACGCGATCACCGTCGCCGCCGTTCACGGTCACTGCCTGGGAGGCGGAATGGAGCTAGCGCTCGCCTGCGATCTCGTGATCGCGGAGGACGGCGCACGCTTCGGCCAGCCGGAAATCGAGCTTGGTTGCTTCGCACCCGTCGCCGCCGTCCTGCTTCCGCCGCAGCTCGGCGCCGGCCGGACGCTCGACCTCCTGCTCACCGGCCGCACCCTCGATTGCGAGGAAGCAGAGCAGTTGGGGCTGGTCACCCGACGAGTGCCCGCAAGGACTCTGGATGCAACTGTGACCTCCCTTCTCGCCCACATCACTTCCCGGAGCGCCTCCGTAACCCGCCTCACCAAGAAAGCCGTTCGCGCCGGAAGGGATCTTCCCTTTTCCACCGCCCTGACGGAGTCCGAGCGTATCTATAAGGAAGAGCTTCTGCCTTTGGAGGATCTGGAGGAAGGGGTGGCCGCCTTTGTGGAGAAGCGGCGGCCGGTGTGGCGGCACCGATGATCGAGAAATTGCGATCGGCGTAGAATACAAGTGGGGGTGTCCTATGACGTACCGAGGCAGAGTCAAAAACGGCGCAATCGTATTGGATTCAGGATCCCAGCTCCCGGAAGGCTCGATCGTGAGAATCGAGCTGGAGTCCGGAGAATCCTTGGCCAGCAAAGCGGCCGCCGATCCGCTATTCCGCATGACCGACCTTGCCGCAGAGACCGGGATCTCGGATCTGGCAACTAATATCGATCACTATCTGTACGGGCACCCAAAGGCCAGCGATGCCGGCTAGACTGGCCTTTCTCGATACCAACGGCTGGATCGCTCTCCTCAATTCCTCAGACACATTACACTTCCATGCTGAAGCGGCCTGGACAGATTTGCTCAAGCAGGACTTTTCGCTCGTCCTGACTGATTGGATCGTGGCCGAAACCGGGAACGGTTTGGCTCGGACCGCCCTGCGGAAACAGTTCGTCCAATCGGTCGAGATCATCCGCTCAAGTAAGCGAGCGAAGGTGATCTCCATCTCGGGTTCGTTTCTTGAGAGAGCCCTGGAGCTCTATGACAGCCGATCCGACAAAACCTGGGGTTTGGTTGACTGCGCCAGTTTCATGGTGATGCAAGATGAAGAAATTCAAGAGGCGCTCACCGATGACCGCCACTTCAAGCAAGCCGGATTCAACTGTCTCCTGCCTCTGCTTTGACCTTGAGTCAGCTCTTCGCCGCCGCGGCCTGCTGCGTCGCGAGCCCCTTCAACCGGTTGCGAACCGCCTCGAGACGCGCCTCTGCGTCTGGAACGGACATGACCACCTGCTCGGTGTGAGTCATCGCGGTGGGCGAGTTGAGGCGCTGGCGCAGGTCAGCCAGGAAGGGCTGGACCTTCGAGAAAGCGCCGAAGAGCTCTCCGTTGGCGTCGAGGAACATCTGGCGGTCGATGGCTCCATGGGTGACCAGGGAGCAGGCCATGTCCCAGTAGCCGGTCACCATGCGGAACTTGCGGTTGTCGTCCGGAGACAGGGCAAAGATCTCATCAGCGGCGCTGGGGTGGAATTCGCGGACGAACCAGGCGCGCGCCTCGCGCAGGACCGGCTCGCGCCGCATCTCGAAGATCTTGAGGATCAGTTGGGCGCTCTCATAAGGTG
>Ga0134121_10002113_pt1 | contig 17626 bp, 12 predicted proteins | sample KB301_FD_96463 | JGI IMG/M metagenome (GOLD analysis project Ga0134121, IMG submission 96463) | Terrestrial soil microbial communities without Nitrogen fertilizer from Kellogg Biological Station, Michigan, USA - KB3-0-1 | ecosystem: Environmental > Terrestrial > Soil > Unclassified ... | reverse complement strand
TCGTACTGTTCGCTCGTCACTTCGCCTTTGAGGTTCCACTCGTCGGCGAGACGACCACTCCAGCGGCCCTTAACCTCACCGGCTTCGCTGTAGTAGTTGTCTTTCGAGTTGGTGAACTCCTGCTGGTAGTAGTCCAGCGCCTGCCCTGCCGAAATTGCTCTGCTCATCGTCATCATGGTCCACAGCCTCAGAACCTCGTGTCGAGCTGGTCTGCATCCTGGGGAGCGATTTCTAGCTCATCCACTTGCTCGTCTCCGTTTGCTTTGGCCGGCGCGTGCGCTGGTAGCAGTTGCCGTGGTTCGGCGACTGGCCGAGGCTGACGCGGCACAAAAGCGGCAGCCCGCATGACGACCAGCATGCTACCCAAGCTGCAATCACTCAGGTCTCTTCGCCGAGTCTTTTTCGGAATCGCAACCAACTATAAGGAGCGGTTGGATAAGGCTATCACACGGCTAGGTCGAGTCGATTACGATTGGGCCGTTCTCCCGCCCGACCTGCTCTCGAGATTACTCTTGTTGAAGAAATTCAACTCCATGATTAGCGATACTGATGCGAGAACGCTCGCGGCGAATACTATGTTTTTCAGCTATTTGGAATTGAAAAGGACTGTCAAAAACGTCGCGGCCGGTCTTGAGAATCCATGGAACACCGTTAAGCACCCAACCGGCTCTCCGGAAGGTTACGGAAACCGAATTGCTTCAGATGACGAGTTTGTGGCTCTCCTAAACACGTTGATTACGAAGCAGGCAGCGGATTTGGCGACGGTTGTCGTTCGGAATAATTTGCAGTCGCAGCTTAATACATTAAGAAGCAAAAGCGAGGCACGTCGAAAGGCGTCCGAGGTACTCTTTTTGAAGGAGACCGAGGACGAGATCAAAAAGGCGGTTACGAGATTGAAGTGATATCAGGCTCCGCTGGTAATAGGTTTGTTTGAACTTTGCAATGAAGTTCTTCTGCATTCGTCCTAAGCACCTTCGGAGGATCAAGAGCTTGCTAACATATTTGCTAACACAAAGTCGATAAGCGGGAATTGAGCCTTAGTGGAAATGCGGAGGCCTCGAAGCTAAAATGTCACCGATTCGTCACTCGACTCTCTGCAAATCGATGAAAATCCATGTCAAAGGACTGCACAAGAAATGGACCCTCTGATGGCTGCAACCTATTGAAGAATTGTAGTTTATGCCATTGCACGTCACTGCATGACAAAACCATGCAATGGTGGTCAAGCCCGTTCGCAATGCGGAGGTCAGGGGTTCGACCCTCTCTGCTCCACCATTTAGTTTCAATCATTTACGGCTGCCGTCACCGGCGGCCTGTTTCATTTGGACACAGAGCCATCGATGAATGGAATCTCTATCTCCTTGGTGCCTCTTGGTCACCAAGCGCAGATCGGTTTGCTGCCGGCACTCTGAATGGTGAGATTTGCATTTGGAACTTTCGCGCTTCAGGCATGGCCTTTCGCATTTGAGAACACCAAACGAGGATTGTACTCTATAGCTGTCTCCTCGGTGGTCCCCATTTATAATCTGAACGTGAAAGGTGAATGAGATGAAGCAGGTGAGGATGATTGTGAGTTCGGGTCTTTCAGTTTGGATTCTGCTTGCCGGATTTCCACACGGACTTTCGCACGCCACGGAGGAAGTCGCTGCACAGACAGATGCGCCGACGGTTATCATGTGAGGAAAGATGCCTGCGATCTGATACCGTTGAAGTACGAGCGCAAGATCAGTGAACGAAGAGCGAAAGAAGCCAAGAACGACTGCAAACACAGGTGCCACTAGCGCGAGCCTGCGCTCAGTTGAAATCAACAGCTCAACGTTAAAGCAGCAGACTCATGACTATTGGTTCTGGGGGGGGAATCCTGCGGAGGTAAGAGTACTGAGCGCATAATACACGTTCTTCCGAAAACGCATTGACGGTCCTGCTTCAATGGCCTATTGTCTCGGGCTGTAACTAGTTTAGTCTTTTGTCACGGTCACTAGTGACTTAGGTTGGCAATTCTATTCTCGCACACCAAGCGGTCAATCTGAGGTGGAACTCTCCTGATGAGAAAGTCCGCCCAATTTAACTATTCCTAATCCGGTTTATGAACTGACCCCTCGCTAACTAATCGGGACGAAGATCTTAATTTGCAAACTCAGGAGGCAGATTTCACGTGCTTCCAGTCTGGATCTCACACCATAACGACATTGACCTGCTCCGGCGCCAGTGGTATGCCGAGTTTGAAAAACGTGCGCTAGGGGGTGCTCTCGCATTATCGGGTTTCCACTACCAGTTTCTTGTAACTCTACATGACACCTTGCAGGCCTGGTTAGCTCGATCGGAGTCTGACCGCAATACTCCGGCAGTTTTCAGCGAATTCCTGTCTGACATATTTGAGCGATCCCCAGCCGATGTCATTATTGTCTCGCAGGTAAAGCGAACAACTCGCACCGACAGTTTTCAAGATGCATTGACCGAGCTGTGGTTGATCTATGATCTGGCTTTAAGGGTTACTCCCAGCTTAGTACCCTATCTTCGGTTTCGGATTCTGTCTCGGAAGACAGAACTCAAAGATCATGAGAAAACATTGCAGCAGTGGTATCCAAGTGAACAGGCACCGGAGTTTTCTGTTGAAACTTTTCGCGGAAAAGTCACCGTACATGTTTTCTCTAATCCCGAAGATGAAATTCTTGGACTGCTGGCAAATGATTTTAAGGCAACGGATCCAAGTGGCTATGTTCAGCGATGGCTAGGGGAATTACTTGCAGCCGCCAGCAAATCCCCTACGGGTTTTGAAGAAGCAGCAAAATCTATCTGGAACGACCTTCAGTCCCTACAGCATTCCTCATCAGCGTCGCCTCAAAGTATCTATATTTGGACCAATGGAGATTCTCCGCCAGAGAGAATAGTGGAAGGAGATGTGCTGACTGGTGAACGACCAAGTGTGCATCACTTGCGGCAAGGCTACTTTTCCAATAGGCCAGAGGTTTACCGACCGCTCGCGGAACGCGCTCTGGAGTGGGCGCGTGATGTGTTTGATAAACAAGATAAGCAACTCAGACTGCCTGTATTTTGGATTGGCGGTAGATCTGGAAGTGGCAAAAGCGTCGCCTTAATACACGTATTAGGATTGCTGTATGAATCAGGATTAGGGCCAGTTCTCTGGCTCGGCAACAAAACTGAGCTTTTGCGGCAAGCAATTCCGTGGGCGCTCAGACTTGCAGAGAATAGGCGTCAGATTATCATTGGCATCGACGATCCATACGCTCCGAACACCCAAAGTGATGACGTCATTTGGAAGGAAGCGTTGGCTGTTTTGGAGGGAACTCGCCAGGGTGGAAACGCAACCGCGTTACCATTGATCATTTGCTGTGGTCCAAGCGAGCAGGCAGAACGCATGCAGAATGATCTCCCGGAAGACGTAAAAGTTAATGTTTGGGAATTACCTGAGGAAAATCAGAAAGATTTCTCTGAGTTGCGGAACTGGTATGTGCAGCGCACTAAAAAGATTCCACCAAATGTGGGCGATGAAAACGTTTTGCTGGTACAGCTTTTCTTTGAATGGGAAACAGGACAACGACTCCCGGAGTTTGCCTCGCGATTTCGTGATCGTATTAAGGAGAGCGACACAGACACAATACTGGAAGGCGTATTTACGCGAATGTTATGCGCGAATCGCTTGTATGTTGGTTATCCCAAACAAGCAATTTCTGCACATCTCACCTCTAATCAGCAGGATACTTTTCATCGCTTGCGAGAAGAACACCACATCGCTCAAACGATAACCGAACGCGGAATTGGCCTCTGGTTAGCTCATCCTCATTTGTCAAATGTAATTTATGAAAGTTGGTACCCATTGCATAGCAATCGAGCAGTACGCTCGGACCATCTACGCCTAATTATCAAGGACGCAATTGAGTTTGGTATGTCGATGAGTGAAAAAATGGCCCCTTTATGGGCCATCTCGAATTTCCGGTATGGGTCCTCTGAACGAAACCCGATTACCAGCCGGCTCGATCAGGATAGTATCGAAGAACTCTTACCATTAATTTACGCGCAAAGAACCCAAGACTCAGGTGGACGACTCACACTGGCCGAACTACCTGTATGGATTCAGATTCGAAGTGTTTTGCCTGATGCAAGATTGGGAGTGGATCCGGTGAATGGAGCCCTGAGTGAAATTAAGATTGAGAACTTGGGAGAGAGGGGGTTGAGACTCACATGCCACAAGCTATTGCAACACTATGATTCATTTTCAGATTACCAACAGGTCCGAGTAATCGACTCGATCTCAGACTTACTAGCTAAAGCACCACTTTGGCATGAGTGGGCACCAATCGCCGATGACGCGTACAGACGAACCCGGAACTCTAGGTTCATAACGTTGATTACGGATTGGGTGAACGATCATCCTCGCTCGCGCTGGGCGAGTCGGCTAATGATTTCGCTATTGAACGATAACTCCTCTGATCCACGAATACTGAACGCAATCAGAGGTCTGTTGCCCCGCGCCGGTGGAGAATTAGGATGGGGAGATATAGCAATTAGATTGACGGAAAAGTCACCGGGAGCGATTCCACTTCCGGTTTTGCAGTGGGCACAAAACAATCAAGAAGAGTGGGGAGTGTGTTTTTTACTTGGCTACCTTCTTAGGAGAAGTATCACTCCAGCGAAAAAATGGGCGATGGTGTGGTGCAAGAATTGGCACGCACAGCGTTTAGCTCACTTTGTACTTGAACCACTATTAGCTTTTACAGAACCGAATGAGCAGGTCAAGGATTGGTGCATCCGGTGGATAGCGGCTGATCATGAAATCGCCGACTCAAGTTTTCTGATCGAAAAGTTGATAAAAGCTTTCCAGTCCGATCCAGAGGTTATGTTGATTGGATTAAGATGGTTGGAAACCAATGATATTGAGCATCCTTCGTGGTCGTTCGTTTGGCGTGCGATATATCAAGTCAATTGGTTCGAAATATTTGCCGAGCGTAATGAGGAAATGCTCGGTCCGCTCCCGATTACAACTGGCCATCCTGCCGGGTCTGAACCAGTTTTCAAAGCAGCCTACACGCTAACAAATCTGATCCGGGATGATCCGCGAGTTTGGTACTACCTGGCCCTGGGGCTCGGCAAACTCAGACTTCCTGAGGAAGGGGTTCAGGCACTAATAAAAGCAACTGAAATTGACCCTCAGTTTGGTCCTGCCTGGCAGAAACTAAGCGCTTTCTACAATCGAACTGGACAAACAGAACTGGCCCTGGAGGCAGCTCTAAACCTTACTGGGGCGAAGCCGGACGACCCTGAGGCTTGGTACTACTTGTCCATCGCGTATTACAAGGCTGGACAGTTAGACAACCAACTGGCATCTCTTATAAGAGCGACCGAACTAGACCCTAAATCAGTTCAAGCATGGCAAGCCCTCGCCTCTATTTATTCTGATCTTGGACAGACAGAATTGGCGCTGTCCGCAACACTCAACATCGCCGTGTCGATAACTGGCGATCCAGCAGCCTGGTATCGTTTATCCAGGATCTACGGCAAAATTGAAAATTACCAGGAAGAAATCACAGCTTTGCTGAAAGTAACGGAGTTAGACCCCGGGTACGCTAAAGCTTGGCAGAGATTAGGTGCTATCTATAATCGCCTCGGACAAACAGAACTGGCGCTAAAGGCAAATAAAAAACTCAGTGAGTTGAGGCCAGAAGATCCTCAAGCTTGGTACCATTTATCTATTGCATACGGAAAAACGGATCGTTACGAAGACCAGATTGCAGCACTCAAGAGAGCATCTGAACTCGATGCGAATTCTGCCAAGACCTTGTACTACATGGCAATGGCTTACGGAAAAGCCGAACGTTATGAAGAGCAGGTAACGGCGCTGCTAAAGGTTATTGATCTTGATCCTCAGTTTATCGAAGCCTGGTGGGTACTGGGAGCCGCTTACACTCAACTCGGTCAGAAAGAGTTGGCCTTGAGTGCAACTCTTATGTTAACCGAGCTGGATCCGAATGATCCAGAGAGCTGGTACTATTTAGCCATCGCCTACAGTAACCTTGACCGTCGTGACGAGGAAGTTGCCGCATTGATAAGAGCAACGGAGTTGAATCCTGACTACGCCGATGCATGGAGGGCTCTCGGCGCGACCGCTAACAGGGTAGGTAAAACTGAGTTGCGCATGACAGCGACGCTCAGACTAATTGAGCTAAAGCCGGACGACCCAGAGGCTTGGTATTATTTAGCCATCGCCTTTAGTGAGGTTGGCCGGCGAGATGATGAAATTTCCGCGTTAGTAAGAGCCACCGAGTTAAAACCGGACTACGCTGATGCGTGGCTTCAGTTGGGAGCGACTTACAACGGAATCGGAAATTATCAACGAGCTCGGGAAGCTACGCTGAAGCTAGTAGGCCTAAAACCCGATGACCCGGAGGCTTGGTATTATTTATCAATCGCAGAAGGCAGGACAGGACATACTAACGAGCAGATAGGGGCTTTAAGAAAAGCGCTGGAGCTAGACCCCAAGCTCAGCCAAGCCTGGTACAGTTTGTCGGTCGCTTACGAACGGGCCGGGCTTTTCAATGAACAAGTCGCCGCGTTAAAGAAAGCCACCGAATCAGAACCTCAGCGAGCTGAAAGTTTGGACTTGCTGCAGCGTTACTATTATAGAAGCGGCCAATATGATCTTGCTCTGGAGTATCTACAAAAGTTTTTGGAGTTAAAGCCCGGTGATGCCGAAGGTCAATACCATCTAGGCCTGCTCCTGTTCAGAATGCGGCGTTTTGCGGAAGCCGCCAGCGCCCTCGAAAAAGCGACTATCCTGGCTCCTGGACATACGTCCGCAGCGCCACTTCTGGCTGAAGCCATTGGCATTGTTGAGGCTTTCAGAGAACTAAATGTAGAGCCCGCTGGGTTGGATACACGAGAAGCCAGGGAATTCTATGCCATAGGTAATGAATATGCCGAGTCCGGCGAGGTTGTAGAAGCACTAAATAGTTTTCAGCGAGCGATTGAAGCATCGACGAACGAATTAAGCGCCGTTCTCACGCTGCAACAAGCGCTGCTTCGTAAGGCGACCGTTGCATTCCATAGTGAATCTTATGAGACAGCGATCATACTTCTCAAAATCGTGACAACTATGGATCCTGATGCAAGCGATGGATGGAGTTTCCTCAGCTCGGCTTATCGGCGATTAGGTAGAGACGAAGAGGCTCTTGACGCATCGGAGCGGCTGATCGTTTTGTCTCCGACGAGCGCTGAGGCTTGGTATAAGTTAGGTAAGCGCTACACAAAATTAGGACGAATAAATGATGCAGCGAGAGCATTCAATCAAGTATTGGCACTCAACGAGAATTTCAACGCTGCGCGGCGGGAACTGAGTGCTTTAAACAGCCGTCTCCATTCGACCGGCATGGTTGACAAAGAATCGGAATGAACAAGCGATGACGATATCCAATATGCTAAGTCATAGTGTCTTTCTATATTGACTTCGCGGCTCATTTGACGAATATTAAGACCACTCCAACCTTTCCCTCCTTTTTCCGGGTCTGTATCTAATCCAGTCGGGTCGATTAAGTCCGACAGCGTTTGAGCCGACACTGAAATGCCAGCCACCATCTTCAACAGACGTTTCTTTTCACTTTCACTCCCAGAAGGATACATTTCGATGCGACGTCCTGAATCTTCCTTCATTAACCACTTAACAATGATCTCGATTTCGATAAGGCTTCGAGACAAGACAAACGCATCGCTCCAGAGTTCCATGCTCGCGAGCGCTGCAATAGCCTTTTGCCGTCATCGCCGCTTTCTTACAAAGAGCAGGAAGGGGCCATAAATGTTCGCTTTTAAGCGGCGTAGAATAATTCAAAATCTGTTCACACAATCCCAGCAGTGCCTGCCAAGATGCAGTGTAATTTGGAGGGGAATCTTAGAGGAACTTGTTCGGCCATCTGAGCTTCATTCAGCTTGATCCGCGAGGTGTGTCTGATTTTAAGCTATTGACCGGCTCGAGGAAATGTAAAAGCCAATCAGTGTAATTCACTACAATTCGTTTTCCCGAAAGGCGGAATAGCTAAGTCATGCTCAACCGTAAGAAGTAACCTATTGCCACGATTGATCTGTTCGGTAGTACCTTCAATGCCTCTTAGTTATACGCCAATAATGGCGATCAAAATGAGTCATGGATAGTATTGCTCTTTGCTTCATTTTCAGACTCGCTAATTGATCTTTCATATACGCACCTCTGGTTCGCTATACTCGGCTCGAAGTCCATTAATCTGTTTATTCGATTCGCTACCTACATGCTATCAGAAGAAAAGAATCGAACAGCGATGGTGAGCCGGTTCAAGAGTGCTTTGTCCAAGGCCGCGTGCGAAGAGGACATCCATGCGTTTCTGAAAAACTCCGATCTGTTGCGCAAGGCCTTCGGTAACATGTGGGTGTTTTCCAAACATCAGCTCGGGAGTGAATTTGTAACCGATTTCGTCTTAGCAACTGCGTTTTCAGAAGGTCTACAGGTTTGGGCAATGGAGCTTGAGAATCCGAAATACAAGTCGGCTTTCACAGCCGACGGACGTGCAAGCCTTCCGCTTTCACGCGCAATAGGTCAGGTGCGGATTGGTTACAGTGGATAACCCAAAATCAACCTTTGTTTCTAAAGACTCTGCGTGCCGGAATTAAGCGTGACTATGCTGATAGTTGGTCACAGCTTCCAAAGCATCGGTTTTACGCTCTGTCACGGCTCCGCTTTATTTTGGTCGTGGGCAGGCGCAGCGATGAAGAGTCGGAGAGCATCGCAGCATTGAAGCGCAAATACCAAGCGATGATGCCCGATGTGACGCTTATGTCTTACGACCGCCTAGCTGAATTAGTGGAGAGAGGGGAAATTTATTCGGCCTAACCGCTGAAGAGATATAGAGCGCTGACCTATCTTTGGTCAAGAGGACAATGATCTCATGAGCCCCGTTGTTTCCGTGAGAAGAGAGCGTTACTCGAGGTCTCGATATGCAGACGGAATGTAGAAGAGTGACTTAGGTGCGGCGGGAAAATCCTGTCGGTCTGAATGGAAAGATGGGCTTATACGCGTAAGCTGATCCAATCCCGACGGCTGTAGGGGACGCGACGCGCGTACAATACGCGTACATCGAGAAGCCGAAAATGGACCAAACGAGCCTACATCAGCCTAATGCGTCGCTGATGTAAGCTCGTTATAGTCAACAAGATCCGTTGATTTCAAACCACTTCCGCGATTCGGTAGGCGGCCCTGAAAAGGCCGGCGTCGGCGGTTCGATTCCGTCCCTGGCCACCAATAATTTCAACAACTTACAGATAGCCAAAAACATTCAAAATTCCTCGCGCGAACAATACGCGAACATTCGTCAGCCAACGTTCGCGCATTGTGGTTCAAGGATCTTCCAAAGTTCCCCCGCTGTTCCGCTGGTTCGTCAGCAAGTTCGGGAAGCATCGGAACGTAACGCATCTTGCCACCCTTTCAGTCTCCTGTTTGCACACGAATAGAAACAAGTAGCACTTTCCGCTACTCGCTTTCGTGGAATGGCTGTTTAGGTTGTGCGGAGAAAGTGAGTTGGTCTTGAATGGAAAGAGACGCCCAACGCGCGTCCATTAAGCGTCCAATAACGATCCCTTTGAGTACCTTTGACTACCTTACGGTGCTATCCATGCCGCAGGTTTCCTTTGAATTCCTATAAATCACTTCTCTTTCACGGCAGCGACACGGGTTCGATTCCCGTACTGGACGCCACGAAAGCTCGGGCAGCGTCCTGCGCAGTTCGGGGATGGCGGGTGAGAATTCCGTTCGAGTCGATTAGTTATTTGCCTTTAGAGTTTCCTCCTTGAGGCCAGGTTATTGTCATTATCTCCCGAGCCGGGCTTCCTGGGAGCCACGGCCATGATGTAGTCCTTGATTTCGCTGCGAATTAATTGCTCGACGTTGGTCGCGAACTGTGGATAAGCCTCGGCATGAGTATGGTAATCCTTGTACTCGCCGGCCAACTGAAGAAAGCTGAACCCTTCGCTTTTGATTAATTCCGCCGCCGCACGCTTTTCGCGCCAGATGTTGCCGTAGCTGTAAAGACTCTCGATCCCTGCGCAGATCGCGACCACCAAACTTGCGAGGATCGAAGCCACGGCAAAAACCCAGCCGTATCTGCCCCACACGTTCAATTCTCGCAGGCCGACCAGCGCGGGAATCAGCGCGCCGGCAATCACGACCGCAGCTCGTAAGTATTGATACCTCCACTTGGCGTCGCTCGAACGGTAATCCCACCACTCGATGTACTTCAGCCAGCGGGCATTAACGATGGCGGCGGTGAACTTCTTGTCGCCAAGTTTGTCGCCAAGATCTAGGCCAGCGATCAGTTCGCGCAATTTTTCCAGCTCGACGAGTATTGGTTTGTTGCTCATGGTTTTTTCTCAATCCACGCAATGCCACTTCATCTACCTTGAAAGCGCTGGGCCAAAGACTAATCGCTATCGGCACGCTCATAGCCGGTACTCCGTTCAGCGAAAGTCTTATAGATATCTCGCCCCAACTTCGAATTTTCCTCGCCGAAGAAACTTAATAACTTCTTAAATGCCGTCTTCCCTTGTGAGGCAAGGATTAACTTTAATATCGCAGCTCTCACTCCAAACTTATTTTGAAAGTCATTCAATGGATTGGCGGACCAACTCAATCTTAACCAACTAACCCCAATGGAGAGGTTCGTTGTTCCTCCGCTCTTGGAGTCCTGAAGTGCATTGATACTCTTGGCAACTGAGTCGAGTTTCTTCTTGTGTTTGATCAATTGTTTTGTATTTTCATCGGCATAAGCCTTTTCGTACGTGGTCAGCCACTTCCGGAGTTTCGAATACTTGTCTCTGAGCTGTATTGCAACCGGGATTAGTTCGACGGCTGTTCGAGAATTGTTTATCACTTGTACCGCGACGGGTGGGAGATTGAAGTTTGCATAAGTTCGAACATCGCTCGTGCCAATTTGTTGAAACAGTCTCGTGCGTTCGGTGTTAATTACTTCCATTACTTTATCCGTAGCACTGACCCGAGGAGCGATGAGAGCGGTTTCTTTGATCAATCTTTGTCGTAGCAGATGTCCGGTATATGGCATCTGAAAAATATGGCTCCTCGCCAGCATGCCCGCGCCACCACAAACTATCGCTGAGAAGCGCCCGTCCTTGAGCTGTCGTTTTTCTTGCCACAAAACTTCATTTTGCTTCTGGAGATCCCTTAAACTTTGTGTGATGCACAACTCGCCCAACAGTATCTTGCGCGGCTGATCCAACTGAGCTGCCGACGAAAGAAACGGGTGAAGCTTCACCACAGATTCGCTTTGCACTGGCAACATCGGACTAAAAGGAAAGCACCATCCGGTCGCGAAGCGGTCATCGACAATTAGTTCGTCACGCAGAACAATGTCACTAAGCAGTTGTAAGAGTGCGTCAAACTGTATATTGGATTCCGGAATATTTCGGAATCGATGTCTTTGTTTTCGTTTGTCGAAGGCGATATCCTTAATTGATCGTGTTGACACACCGCCAAGAAGCAGGCCGCAGACTTCTTCGAGAGACCAGTTGTCGATCATCAATAAATTTGGCATCTCGGTTTAGTGGATTATTTCTCGTTCTGCCTCAATTCGTGAGCTTCCTCCGAAAAAGCAAGTGTACAGCAGGCTCACCAGCGCGGGGTACTCTTAGGTTTAGCAGCGCTTTCGGCATTACAACGTAGCACGCGCGTACAATACGCGAACATCGAGCAGCCGAAAACAGACCAAACGAGCCTACATCAGCCTAAAGCAGCGCTGGTGTAAGCTGGTTAGTGTCAATAAGATCCGTTGATTTCAAACCACTTCCGCGATTCGGTAGGCGGCCCTGGCTGATCAAGATTGCCTCGCTGATTAGTTTCCACCTTCGCAGTAGAGTGGTCTAGAAATAGCAGTAGGCAAGAATTACCCCATCAGTCGAGAGATGAGACGATAAGAAAATCCTCAGAGTTTCGTACCTTGGTTTGAGCTTCGGCAACCGATCCCGCGGTAAAATGAGAACAATGATTCTACCGCTTGCGGTTCTGTAACGGTGTCTTTCCACCACTTCCGGTTCCCGAGACAGAACAAAGTCTTCATTCAGTGAATAATCTGGGCTTAGAGTCCGAATAGCGGGTACCCGACTCTATTAAGCAGCGTACAATCTGTCGTCGCGAATCGGGTTGACTGGTACGGGTCGCAGCCTTAAAGGCATGCAAAATGAAAGATGCCTCAAGCGTTTGTTCTGGGTCAGAAAGGATCCGCAACCTATAAACAGCATCTTCCTTTCATACGCACGTGGCTCTGATGAGCCGTTTGTTCGGCGGCTATATGATGATCTGCGTGCACATGGTTTCGAGGTCTGGTTCGATCGCGTGTCAATGCCGTCGCGCCAACTTACGTTCTTTCAGGAAATCCGTGATGCCATTGCGTCCTGTGATCGGCTGCTGCTGGTGATTGGACCAAAGGCTATAGCTTCAGACTACGTCACGCAGGAATGGAAGAACGCGTTGGAAATGGGAAAGTGCGTCAATCCCATCGGGCGGCTGAACGGCGAACGCGACGATGGCGGCAGGATCGATTGCTACGCGCTGATTCCCGAAGAACTGAAGCTCATTCATGCTGAAGATTTTCGTGACAACTCACATTATGCCGAATCACTTGCCAACCTCGTCCGCCAGCTCTCTGATCCGGCACCGCCACTCGGCAAGCTCGTAGAGGTGCCAGCACTGCCGGTGCATTACCTGGCACAGCGCGAACGGCTTCTCGAGCTGAAAGACGCGTTGCTCAATGACCTGAAGAAACCCATTGTCATAACTGGCGCATCCGTGCGCGTCGGTGTGCAGGGTATGGGCGGCATCGGCAAGAGCGTGCTGGCGGCGGCGCTTGCTCGCGACCTCGATGTCCGCCGCGCCTTTCCTGATGGGATTTTTTGGATAGGCGTTGGCCAGAAACCAAACCGGACGGAACTGCAGCGTGGTCTTGCGAAGGAACTGGGTGACCAGTCGCTCTTCAACGATCTGCCCGCAGGCAAACAAAAGATTAAGGAACTGCTAGTGGATCGCGCGGCGCTGCTCATCCTCGACGATGTCTGGCAGGGCACGGATGCGAATGCATTCGACGTGCTCGGCCCGCGCTGCAAAATGCTCCTGACCACGCGCGATGCGGGGCTGGTCATCTCGATTACCGGCACCGGGTATCAGGTGCAATTACCGACCGAACCCGAGGCTCTGGCATTGCTTGCCAGCGCTGCACATGCGACCGTTGAATCATTACCGAAATTGGCCAATGAGATCGTTGCCGAGTGTGGTCGCTTGCCGCTCGCGCTGGCTCTCTGCGGCGGCATGATACAAGCGGGCGTTACCTGGCGTGACTTGCTTGACGCCCTTATTGAACACGAACTCGAATTCGTCTCAGACCGGCATGCTCTCGAAAATCAGCATCGAGATCTCTGGCGCGCCATGGAAGTGAGCATCCGCGACTTTCCCGAAGATCAGCAGCAACGGTTCGCTGAACTCGCCGTGTTCCCGTCTGGCGTTAAATTTCCCGAAGCTGCCATAGTCGTCCTCTGGGGTCACACGGGTGGACTGAGCGAACGCCATGCTCGACGGCTACTCGTGGAATTCAAGCAGCGGTCCTTAGTGCAACTTGATCGATCGGCGGAGACGGCGGAGGTGACATTCGCCCATGTTTCGATGCACGACCTGCTGCACGACTTTGCCGTGCGCGTTGCCACGCAGCTTTTCGGCAATCTAGCCCTGCCTAATAATCAGCTCCTTGATGCCTATCGCAAAAAATGCCCGAACGGTTGGCCCAGTGGACCAAACGACGGTTACTTCTTTCAGCACTTGCGCGATCACTTAGTCCGAGCTGGTAGGTCCGCTGAACTGGTTAGTCTGCTAATGGATTTACGCTGGCTGGAAGCTAAAGCATCGAATCAAATGGTATTTGACCTCATAGACGACTATCGCGCTCTAGATCGACAAAATTTCGGATCTGATTTGGCTGACTTCGAACGCTTCGTTATTGCAAATTTACACGTCCTCGAAGCCACGCCATGGCTGACCTTTCAGCAAGCTGCCAATCAACCATCGGATAGAGCGCCAGCTAGGACAGCTCATCGCCTCTGGAGCACCAGTGAAGAAAGACGTCCTTGGATCCGTTGGATAAACAAACAGAACCCCCAGGAGATAATGACTCTGCTGGGTCACACAGCGGAAATAACCGCTTGCATGTACTCCCTTGACGGCAGCCACATTCTTTCCGGGTCGATGGACGGCACGCTGAAGATCTGGGACGCAAAGACGGGGCAAGTTATTGAAACGTTAGACAACGAGAAGCCAGTTCTATCATGCGTATATTCACGCGACGGCATGCGTATCGCCTCAACGACCTGGGACCAGATTCGCATTTGGGATACCACAAATGGAAAACTCATTCGGGCGTTTCCAGCAGAAGGCAAGGTGATCGCGTGTGATTATGCGCCTGACGGAATTCGGCTTGTTACAGCGACGGCCACAACAATCACTGTATGGGACGCAACCACGGGCCAACAGATCCAGTTCTTCGCCCGAAACAATTTACCTGGCGATGAAACTACACCCACGAGGGGGGATTTCGAAGATTGTGTGTTTTCTGCTGACTCACGGCTCGTGGTTGCGATTGGCCATGACAGTGCTCTCAGAATATGGGATCTCGTAACAGGCGAAGCTATGTTGATTCCTCCGATAGAGCGGTATGTTGGTGCTTTCGACTCAAGCTGCACGTTCTCGTCGGACGGCGCCATGATTGTCTCTACCGGAGATCCGGGCCTAACGATCCGAGGTACCACAACGAAAGAGGTATTGAAACGAACGGACGGTGGCGGTTGGGGCGGCCCCTGCGGAATGTCTGCCGACAACTGCTGGATTTTGTCGCGATTGCACAGAGATGAAATCGGCGTGTGGAACGCCGTGTCCGGCCAGATGGTCGCGGTCTATAGTGGCCATACGGCAGAGGTCATCGACGTAGCCTTTTCTCCTGACGGAAAACTAATTCTTTCTGGCGCGAAGGATTCCACCCTGAAGGTTTGGAAGTTTGCGCCCGGAGAAGAGCCCCCTAAAGAATCCATTGAAGGCGCCAAGACGGGTGGCCACACTGAGAAAATTACATCATGCGCGTTTTCTCCTGATGGGGCTCGTTTTGCAACAGGGTCAGGTGATCACACCGTCAGAATCTGGGACTCTGCGACGGGTTTACGCATTGGCAAGCCAAGGCAGCATCCTGGCGGGACCCTGATGAATAAGATATCTGTCGCCTTCTCCCCTCTCGGTAGACAGCTATTCTCCAAGTCGATTAGGGCTCCCGGACTAGCATGTGTTTGGGACGCCGACACAAGTCAGCAACTCGTTGTCTTTTCGCGCGAAGATCGCATGAACGTGGTGAACTCTTTTGCGCATTCACCTGACGGACGATGCATCGCACTAAGCTTTTATGACGGCAGCTTATCTACATGGGACTGCTACACCGGCGACCGCACTATTGACCTGATACCCGACGAACGTTGGGGAAGACATTCTGCCTACGACGAAGGTTGTGCATTCTCCCCTGATGGCAGCTTGTTAGTCACGCTTTCCGGTTCTGTCTTCAGCATCTGGGATATTACCAAGGGCAAGCTGCGTACAACGGTGGCCGACGAAGGTGGAGGATGGCTTCCGCAGGTATTGTTCTCGCCTGACGCGAAGCGAATCCTAAAAACCGCACAAACAACAACGTCGATCCTAGATCTACGAACCGAAGTTTTAACGCAAATAGATAATTGCCGGGCTAGTGCGTATTCTCCTGATGGACGCACGATCGTGATGGCTCACGATAGCGAATTGAGAATCTTGGACTCAGAAACTGCACAGTTGATCCAAGTCTTTAAGGGGCACTCCTCTGAAATATTCTTTTGTCAGTACACGGCAGACGGGCAGATGATCTGTTCGGCCGCTCGCGATGGAACGCTGCGCATATGGGACGTCGAGACCGGAAAGAACATTGGAACCTTCTTCGTTGGGGCTACTTCATGTGTTTCAATCGGTCCCGGCTGCCTGGTAGGAGCGGGCGATGAGGCGGGGCACGTTTACATCTTGCAGTTCATTGGTCGGTCCTTCCGCCCGTTTGTGACCACAGCCGTACGACTTTACCGCTCGGATCTTAAAAGCTTTGACGAACAGTTATCTGCTTACTGTCGCGCGTGTGGAACTTGGGGACGAACGCCAGACTCTATAATAAGAGTACTGAACCACATGCCTCCGAATGCGCCTTGGGACGATCCTGAATTGGTGTCAAAGTGTCCACATTGCAAAGCGGCTTTGAGGTTTACGCCATTCATTGTCGATAATCATCGGTGAGCGACGGTTTAAAGGGAACTGCCAATGACGCGCCCCGAAAAGGGGCACGACAAAACTGGCTTCTACGCGATTCCAGGGATGAATTGGCGCAAGATAGCGGTCGACCATGGCGCGTACAATACGCGTACATCAATTCCCTCACATTTCACTTTTGGCGCCGCTCGTTCGAACAAACTTCCGCGTTCCTGCGCCTACGTATTAGTAAACAACCTGCTGAGCACCAGTTCTCATGCGTCCCTGTCCTCCTGATATGCAAAGTGGTCCAGGATCGCTCGTAAGTGAAGCGACACCTTATCTCAACTGGCTTGTGGGCAATAAAACGAACCAAGCAAACCTGGGCGATGACCTTTCCCCGGAAGCTTTTTGTACTGGCACTGTCAAAACTGACAGTTATATGGCTTGCCTGTTAGCCACTAGACTCGCGCTAAATTTGAGAGGATTGAAACATAGCTACCCTGAAGCCTTCGTAGTGGCCCCTCCCGCCGAATGAGACAAAAGCGAATCAAGGATTTGGATATAGCCGCCAAGGTGTGGCTGCACGGTATGGACAGCCACTGAATGGCGCGCGACCACGATCGACAAGATTCGATGGCCCAGTGAGATCGAGGTGAATTTAAACCAATGAACAAAGAAAAGACTCGCCCGATGAAAGCAAAACACGCCCGTAAGCTCATAATAAGCGCACTGCTATGCGCGGCACTCGCCGGAAGCCTCGTCTGGCTGCGAGTAGGGGCTCAACAGCAGACGCCAACGGATGCCGGCACACTCGACAAAGCGACCGCAGAAAAATCTTTCCCAAACAAGCCGCCATACTCGCCCTACGCGGGACGAAATTTTCCTACACGGCCGTTCTTCGGCGATACACACCTGCACACTTCGTTTTCGATGGACGCGGGCGCCTTCGGTTGCCGACTTGGACCAAGGGAGGCCTATCGTTTCGCCCGGGGCGAGGAGATCACCGCTTCGAACGGCCAGCCGGCGAAGTTGTCCCGACCGCTCGACTTCCTCGTCGTGGCGGATCACTCCGACGGCTTTGGGTTCTTCCCGCAGTTGATGAGCGGCGATCAGGAGTTGCTGGCCACACCGCAGGGCCGGAAGTGGTATGACCAGATCAAGTCTGGTCATGGCGCCGAGGCGGCGATGGATATCATCGTCAGTTTCGGGCAGGGAAGGATGCCTCAGGGGTTCCCACTTCCGGGGACGCGCGCATATCGGTCCGCTTGGCAGGCTACTATTAACGCGGCGGAG
>Ga0134121_10002112_pt1 | contig 17633 bp, 18 predicted proteins | sample KB301_FD_96463 | JGI IMG/M metagenome (GOLD analysis project Ga0134121, IMG submission 96463) | Terrestrial soil microbial communities without Nitrogen fertilizer from Kellogg Biological Station, Michigan, USA - KB3-0-1 | ecosystem: Environmental > Terrestrial > Soil > Unclassified ... | reverse complement strand
TATTTTGCGACGAGCCGATCGAACTGCAGTGAAGAGTGACGGGGGCGTGCCTGTCGCTACGACACCGCATCACTGCTTGCTCATTGCCGCGGGATGTTCGCCTTCTCGATGACGCTTTTCCACTTGGCGATTTCGGAGACGAGCAGCGCGCGGAATTCTTCCGGCGTCGCCGGCCGCGCCTCGACACCGAGTTCCTGGAAGCGCTGGCGGATGTCGGGCGCAGCGAGCGCATCGGCGATTGCCCGATGCAGGCGCGCGACGATCGTGCGCGGCGTCTTGACCGGCGCCGCGATACCGTTCCAGGACGTGACCTGGTAGCCGGGGACGCCGGCTTCGGCGACGGTCGGCACCTCGGGCAGCCCCGGGAAGCGCGTAGCGGGCGAGACCGCGAGCGCGCGCAACCCGCCGCCGCCGCGTATCTGGCCGATCACCGGCGCCATGATCTCGAACGCGACCTGCACATTGTTGCCGCGAAGCGCGGTCAACACGGCGCCCGTGTTCGGGAACGGCACGTTGAGGACGTCGATTCCTGCCAGGGACTTGAACAGTTCCGCCGACAGGTGCTGGGTGCTGCCGATCTGGATGGTGCCGACGGTGAGCTTGCCCGGGCTCGATTTGGCGGCCGCGATCAGCTCTTTCACCGAGCGCAACGGGGATTCGGTAGTGACCAGCACTACGACGCTGAAGGTGCTGATGGTTGAGACGGGGGCGAAGTCCTTCGCCGCGTCGTAAGGAAGCTTCTTGAACAGCGACTGGCTGACGGCGTGCGCGTTGTTCAGCAGCAGCAGGGTGTAGCCGTCGGGATCGGCCTTTGCGACGAGCTCGGTCGCGATCACGCCGCCGGCGCTCGGGCGGTTGTCGATGATCACCGGCTGTCCCAGAGATGCGCCCAGTTTCTGCGCCACCGCGCGCGCGGTGATATCGCCGACGCCGCCGGGTCCGAACGGGACCAGCAGGCGGACGGGCCGTGCGGGGTACTGTTGAGCAGGCGCAGCCGCGGCAATGCCTGCGAGAACGAGTAACGCCGCTACCTTCAGCCGAGTGCGTAACATGATCCTCCCCATTATTGTTATTGCCGGCGCGGCGGCGTTACTCCGCCGTCACGCCGACCTCCTTGATGATCTTAGCCCACCGGGCGGATTCGGAACGCAGGAATTTCGCCAGTTCCTCGGGCGTGCTTCCCACCGTCTCGGCATCCTCCTGCCGCAGCAGCTGGTCGCGCAACTCCTGGCTCGCGAGCGTCGCCACCAGCGTGCGGTGAATTTTAGCGATGACCGGCTTCGGCGTGCGCGCCGGCGCGACGAGCGCGTGCCAGGCGCTGCTGCAGAAGCGGGGCAGGCCGGCCTCGGTGCAAGTCTGGACATCGGGCAGCTGGGCCGAGCGGCGGGTGCCGCTGCTGACAATGCCTTTCATCCGTCCTGCCTTCACGTGCGGCAGCACGCCCGGTACGGTGCTGACGGCGAGCTGCACGCGGCCCGACGCGATCTCGGGCGCGGCCTGGCCCATGCCCTTGAACGGCACGTGCACGAATTTCACGCCGGTTACGCTCTGGAACAGCTCGCCCGCCAGGTGCAGCCCGCTTCCGATGCCGCTGGTGGCGTAATTCAACTGCCCCGGCCGCTCGCGGGCGTACGCGATCAGTTCCTTCGCCGTGTTCACTGGCAGCGTGGCGGACGAGAAGATCATGAATGGCGAGCTCGTCACCTGCGAGACCGGCGCAAGATCCTTGAAGAGGTCGTAGCCGGCGGGCGTCAGGTGCGGGCCGATCGAGAGCGGCCCGAGATTGCCGTAGAGCAGCGTGTAGCCGTCGGCGGGCGCGTGGGCGACCAGTTGCGTGCCGATCGCGCCGGCGGCGCCGGCACGATTGTCGATCACGAGTTGCTGGCCGAGTTGCGCGCTCCAGCGCTGCGCGATCGCGCGCGCGACGATGTCGATCGAGCCGCCGGCGGGGAAGGGCACGATCACGCGGACCGGCCGCGTGGGATAGTCCTGGGCGTGCGCCGGGACTATCCCAAGGGAAAAGAGGAAAGGGAAAAGGGAATAGGAAAACCGCCGAAACATGGCTCCCGGCCGGTTCATGCTGGCCCTTTCCTCTTTCCCCTTTTCACTTTTCCCTTCAGCGAAAGCGTGCTTCGAGCCAGTCGGCGATGTAGTCGGTGCCCATCTGGCGGTTGTCCACCTGGCAGTGCTCGGCGGCGCCCTCTTCTTCGTCGAAGATCTTCAGCGTCTTGTCTTTGGAGCCTGTATTGGCGTAGAGCTCGTCGGCGACCGAGCGAGGGGTCAGCTTGTCCTCCGATCCCCAGAGAATCAGCATCGGGCAGGTAATTTTCTGCGCGACGCCGGCGAGCGTGAACTTCTTCAATTTTTCCATCGCCGTGTCCATATCGGGGGTGCCGAGCACCCACGGCAGCTGGAAATGCGAAGTCGCGACGCTGTTTTCGTCCTTCTTCATCGCGACCCAGCGTTTTTCCCACACCGCGTGGTAGTCGTAATGCGGCCCCCAGGCGACGCAGGCGCAATAGCGCGGCTCGAACGCCGCGGCGCGCGGCGCGTAGTAACCGCCTGCGCTGTAGGCCATGATCGCGACGCGCTTCGGGTCCACGTCCTTGCGCCTGGCGACGAACTCGTAGGCCGGCGTGCCGGCGGCCTCGTAGTCGAAACGCGCGTGGTGGCCGCGCAGGCGCAGCGACTCGCCCTGGCCCGGACCGTCGATCGCCAGCGTGTGGAAACCGCGGAACGCAAGCTCGACGCCGGCGAAGAGCACGTTCATCTCTTTGCAGTTGTCGAGCCCATTGAACAGCACGACCGTCGGTGCGGGGCCCTTGGCGACCGGTGACTTCAGGAAGTAGGCGGCAAGCGAAGAATTCTCGTAGGGAACGTCCACGATCTCCAGGTTAGGGTAGCGGCGCTTGAGCCCTTCCTGGGAGTAGTGCAGCGACTTGCGGTAGATGCCGGTCTTCAACTCGCCCGGCGGGACCATGCGCTCGCCGGTGTAGTAGTACTGCCCCGCGCGCAGGTAGTAGTTGCCCGCCGTGGCCTGGTTGCCGGCTTTTGCCGCTTCGTCGCCCTTGGCCGCGACCTTGTCGGCCACCCGGCACCATTCTTCATGCCACGCCTGCGGCTCGTTGGAGCGCTTGTGCAGAGCCTGCACGATCCAGTCGATTTCGCCTAGCGCGACCGCGCCGTACGGCGCCATGCCCTTGCACACGAGGGTCGCGTTCGACCACTGGAAGTTTTGCGGAAAGCTGTGGATCCAGTTGCCCGGGTAATACATGTGCCTCCAGTGACGAACGCGGTTTGCTGCTGACCTTTACTTCGTCCACTCCAGCACGTAGAGGCCGCCGGTGAAGCGGTCGCCGATGAACACCAGCTCGCGGTCGTCGACGTAGACGTCGTTGATCTGGACCGCGCCCTTCGGCGAGAGCTTGGGCGTGCCCGGCACGAAGTACGCGATCTCCTTCGGCTGGAACGGGTTGGAGAGATCGTAGGCGCGCACGCCGCCGTTGAAGAACGTGGCGAGCACGATGCTCTCCGAGCGCCACGAGCAGTTGCCCGGGTAGTTTTCGTAGAGGTTGTGCGAGCCGTAGCGCCCGCCGCGCTTGCCGAACACTTCCACCGGCGGCAGCGGCAGCGTGGAAATCGGCACCGGGTTCTTCTCGTTGCGAATGTCGAACACCCAGGTCGGCTTTGGCCAGTCCTCACCGTCGTCCTTGGTGCATTCGTCGGAGACGATCAGCAGGTTCTTCTCGAACAGCGGCATCGCGGTGTGAGTAAAGCCGTTGTAGGGCGGCGAATAATTGAATTTCGAGACCAGCTTCGGCTTCGACTTGTCGCTGATATCGAGGATGACGACACCGCCGTCGATGTAGCCCAGGTAGGCGCGGTCCGGGCGCTGCTTGTAGACCTGGATATTGTGCGGGCGATAGCCGCTGTCGAACTTCGGGTGGCGCGGCAGCGGCGGCTCGGCGTCGCCTTCCTTCTGGCCGGGGAACCACCAGCGGCCGACTTCCACCGGCTTCGAGCGGTTGCGCACGTCGAGGATGCGGTAAATCTGGTGATCGTTCTTGTCGCGCGGCTGGAAGTCGTGCGCGCCCGAGGAAATGTGCAGGTAGTCGCCGTCGCCGGTCCAGATGCAGTGGCAGCCGAGCGAATGCGGGCCGGATGCGTCGAAATGCGAAACCTTGACCGGCTTCTCGGGAGTGCTGATGTCCCAGATGTCCACGCCGGCCGGCGTCAGGCCGCGCTGGCCGCGGATCTGGTGGGCGACGAACAGCGTGTCGCCGTACACTTCCAGCGAGTTGGAGCGCATGTTCCCGTGCGGCAACTCGGTCTGGACGATCATCTTGAGGTTTTTCGGGTCGGTGACGTCGATAGCGGTGAAATTCTTGGGCGCGGCCTCGTGACCGAGCCACATCACGCGCCGCCCGTCCCTGGTCTTCTGCATGCCCATGCCTTCGCCGACGCCGCCGAAGCCGCCCATCTCGTGATGGGCGATCAGCTTCATGTTCAGCGCCAGCGTCTGGGACGCCTGTTTTCCGGGGCTCATCGATTCCTTCATTGCGTTTCCTCTCCTTTGAAATTTGCCGTCAGTAATCAGCCATCAGCTATTAGCATTTAGCTCTTGGCTAACTGCTAATGGCTTATAGCTAATTGCTGCTATTCTCGTGCCAGGCCGGCGTCCACCAGCGCGATTTTCAGCTGGCCGTAGAGCCGGGCCATGCGCTGCGCGCTTTCCTTGCTGCCGGCATAGTCGAGCGTCGCTTCATTGCGCTCGACTTCCTTTTTCCAGTCTTCGGTCGCGACGACTTTACCCATCGCCGAGTCCCAGTAGGCCACCTGCGCCGGGCTCATGCCCTTGGGGCCGAGCAGCAGCCGCACGTTCGCGAACACCACGTCGACCCCTTGCTCCTTCCATGTCGGCACTGAGGCCATCGGGCCGTCGCCGCGCTTCTCCGAGGTGACGCCGATGATACGCAATTGCTGCTGCTTCTGGGCGTTGATCGCGGCGCCCACGGACAGCGTCCCGATATCCACGTGTCCGCCCATGACGGAGGTAAGCGTCTGCGCATTGGTCTGTATTACCACGGTCTTTACTTTCTTCACGTCGACGCCCATGGCTTTCATTAGCAGGGCGACCGTAAGATGGTTGGTCGCGCCGACCGCGACGCCGATTGCTATGGAGAGCGACTGCGGATCCTTTCTCAATTTTTCCTGGATATCGCGCGCGTTCTTCAGCGGCGAGTCCGGTTTCACCACCAGGGTCATGTACTCGCTGAACAGCGTCGCGAGCGGCGTGTAGTCAGTATAAGTGGTCGCCGACCGCCCCAGGATGTGGCCGGTCATCAGGCCCATGGTCGAGGTGAGCAGGTAATGCCCGTCCCCGGCGTGCTGGTCGAGATAGTGCGTTGCGATGTTGCCGCCACCGCCTGCTTTATTCACGGTTATGACGGAAACGTCCACGATGCGGCTCGCCTGGAGCACGCGCTGAATCAGGCGCGCGGTGCCGTCGATCGAGCCGCCGGCTGCGGCCGGCACCACGATTTCCACCGTTCGTTCCGGCTTCCAGCCGGCCGTTTGCGCGTGCGACGGCGCAGCGGCAGCCATCGCCGCAGCCATGGCCGCCCGGGCGAGCCAGGACAATGAACGACGATAGACCATATGGTGGTTACGGAAGAAACGCGGATAACTCACGGCGGACAATAGCACTTCGGGGAGACCGCCGCCTAGTGTCGTTGATGGCGTCTCGCGTCGTGACACGGCGGGAAGCGCCATTCCGGGCCCGCGGGGTTAAACTAGCGCGCGTTATCACGCGATTCAACGGGAGAGAAAATGAAACTGATGTACTTCGATGATTTCAAGCTGGGGGTGGTGAAGGGCGATGCCGTGGTGGACGTGTCGGGCGTGGTGCAGGACATCCCCCACACCGGGCCACACGACCTTATCAACGGCTTGATCGAGCGCTTCGCGAAATACCGCAGCGCCCTGGAAAAGGCGGCTGCGGCAGGCAAGGGCGTCCCGCTCAACAAGGTGCGGATCCGCCCGCCGCTTCCGAGGCCCATCAACATCGACTGCATGGCGGTGAACTACATGGAGGACGGCACCCGCACGGAGCCGGCTCCGATCAACGCCTTCCACAAGTCGCCGAGCGCCATTATCGGCAATGGCGACACCATGGTGCTGCCCGACATTCCGGCCTCGGTGTTCGAGGGCGAGGCGGAAGTGGCCCTGGTGATCGGCAAGCGCGCGAGCCACGTGCCCGCCGCGAAGGCGATGGACTACATCTTCGGCTATGTCTGCTTCATCGACGGCTCCGCCCGCGGCGTGGTGCCGCCCAATAACGTGTTCTACCAGATGAAGTCGCGCGACACTTTCGCGCCCATCGGGCCCTATATCGTGACCGCCGACGAGATTCCGGACCCGCACCACCTGCAGCTCAAGCTGTCGGTGAACGGAACGGTGATGCAGAACTTCAACACCAGCGACATGGCGCACAAGATCCCGCGCTGCGTCGAGTGGGTGAGCTCGATCCACGCGCTCGAACCCGGCGACATTCTCGCGACCGGCACCAACCACCGCGGGCTGAACCCGTTCCAGGACGGTGACAAGATAGAGTTGGAGATCGAGAAGCTGGGCAAGCTGACCATCAAGGTGCGCGACGACCTCAAGCGTACCTGGGCGCGGGAGACTCGCCTGATGCGCCAGGAAAAGAAGCTGGAAGGGCTGACGCCGCAATTGACCGGGAAGTACGCCAAGGGCGCCTGACTGAATGCGGAATGCGGAATGCGGAAGGCGGAAGGAGGAAGACGATGAGCAAGCGAGCCAGGAAGGGCCCGGCAAAGAACGCGGGGCGGCGGGTCGCGGTGAGTCACCTCGAATCCTCGAAATTCGCGCGGCGCGGGCTGCGCGGTTATTTCGAGTACCGCGACCTGGGCATCAAGCGCGCAACGCGCGGCGGGATGATCACGCACGTCATCCGCGCGCGGCCGGGCAAGGCACCGCACGGGGACTGGCATTACCACGACTGCAACATGCAGTTCGTCTACGTGGTGAAGGGCTGGGTCAGGATGGAGTACGAAGGCATCGGCAAGGTGCTGATGAAGGCCGGCTCCTGTTTCTACCAGCCCCCGCGCATCCGCCATCGCGAGCTCGCGCATTCGAAGAACGTCGAAATGATCGAGGTCGTGTCGCCGGCGAACTTCAAGACCTACTCTGCCTGAAGAGAAAAGGGGAAAGGGAAAAGGGGAAAGGGTTCGAGAAGATGTTTACAAAGCGTAGCTGGATCTACTTTTCCCTTTTTACTTTCCCCTTTTCCCTTGGATATGGGTGCGCGTTCGCGCAGGCGTATCCCTCGAAGCCGATCCGCATCGTCATCCCATTCACGCCGGCCAGCGCGAGCGACATTCTCGCGCGACTGATCGGGCCAAGGCTGCACGAGGCCTGGGGCCAGCAGGTGGTGATTGACGACCGGCCGAGCGCCGGCGGCACGATCGCGGGCGAGATCGTCGCTCGCGCGACGCCCGACGGCCACACGCTGATGCTGACGTCGTCCGCGTTCGCCGGCAGCGCCGCGCTCTACGACAAGCTGCCGTACGACTCGGTGAAGGATTTTTCCGGCGTGAGCCAGGTTGCGGAGACCGCCCTCGTGCTGGTGGTGGCCCCGTCGCTCGGCGTGAAATCGGCGAAGGAGCTGATCGCCCTCGCGCGCGCCAAACCCGGCCAGCTGACTTTCGCTTCGTCCGGCATCGGCAGCGGCACGCACTACGGCACCGAGTTGTTCAAGCAGGTTGCCGGCATCGACGTCGTGCACGTGCCGTTCCGCGGCACGCCCGAGGGCATCACGGACACTGCGGCCGGGCGCGTCCATTTCTTCCTGACGCCGCTTCTGACGGCGATGCCGCTCATCCGGTCCGGAAGGCTGCTGCCGCTCGGCGTGACGACGGCCACGCGCCAGCCGCTGATGCCCGAGGTGCCGACATTCACGGAATCGGCGCTGCCCGGTTATACCTACGACGGCTGGTTCGGCGTATTCACGCAGTCGCGGGTGCCGCGCAAAATTGTCAACCAGCTCTCGCGCGAAATCGCGCGCATCCTCGAGGTGCCCGAGGTAAAGGAACGGATCGCGACCCAGGGGGCCGCGGCGAAGTCGAGCACGCCGGAGCAGTTCGACAAGCTGGTGCACGGTGAAATATTGACGCGCAAGAAGGTTTTCAAGGCCGCCGGCGTCAAGCCCGAATAGTTTTTCATTCATTTTCCACTCATCCACTCAAGAGGATTTCATGGCAAGACCCATCCGACGCGTGGTCACGGGCCACAACAAGAACGGCAAGGCAATCGTGCTCTCCGATGGCGCGGTGCCAGTGGTGCACAGCAACCCGATGCGCCCGGGCCAGCTGTCCTACGAAATTTGGAAGACGGGCGCGATGCCCATACCGATGGCGCCGCAGGAGCCCGAGCCCACCGGTGGCAAGCGCCAGCTGCACCCGGCCCCAAACGGTACCGTTTTCCGCATATCCGAAGTGCCGCCGGAGTCGGATGCGATACGCAACCTGACACCCGAGCAGGCGCGCGCGGCGTTCGCGGCGAGCAACGCTGAGGACGCTTCGACCTGGGGCCGCGGCGGACGCCATCCGCTGATGCACCGCACGGAAACGGTTGATTACGCAGTGGTGCTGGAAGGCGAGATCACGCTGCTGCTCGACGAAGGCGACGACATCAAGCTGACCGCCGGCGACGTGGTTATCCAGCGCGGTACCAATCACGCCTGGCGCAATCACACCAGCAAGCCCACGCGCATGCTTTACGTGCTGATGGACGGCAAGTTCGATCCTGCCCTCGAAAAGCAGTTCAAGCGGCAGCGCGAAGGCAAGTAGCGGGCGCAGCGGGGCTGCGCCTCATTCGGCTTTGACGCCGGCCTCGCGAATGATCTTTCCGTACTTGTCCAGTTCCCGCCGCAGGTAAGCTGCAAGGTCATCGGGCGTGCCGGATAGCGGCTCCGCGCCCTGGCCGAGCAACCGCTCTTTCATCTCCGGTCGCTGGATCGCCGCGTTGATCGCGGCGTTCAGGCGTTCGATGACAGCGCGCGGCGTGCCGGCGGGAGCAAAGAGCCCGAACCAGCTCGCGAGCTCGTAGCCTTTCGCGCCGGCTTCATCCAGCGTCGGGAGCTGCGGCAGCAGCGCCGAGCGCTGCAGCGTGGTGACCGCAAGCGGGCGGACCCTGCCCGAGCGCGCGTGCGGCAGCGTCGTCGGCATCGAATCGAACAGCACGTCCACCTCGCCTGCGATCACGCCCGTCATCGCCGGCGCCGCGCCTTTATACGGCACGTGCGTCATCTTCACTCGGGTGAGGGACATGAACAGCTCGGTCGCGAGATGCGCGGTCGCGCCCTGGCCGGACGAGCCGAAATTGAGACGACCGGGCTGTGCTGCAGCCAGCGCGATGAGTTCTTTCACCGATTTTGCGGGCACCGAGGGGTGGACATCCACCACGAAGGTGAGCCGCGTGAACAGGCCGACCGGCGCGAAATCCTTCACCGGGTGGTACGGTAGCTTCGGATTGAGATTCGGCGTGATGGCGAATCCGCCCGAGCTGCCGACCGTGAGCGTATAGCCATCGGGCGCGGCGCGCGCGCCGAGCTCGGTGCCGATGATGCCGCCGGCACCGCCGCGGTTGTCCACGACGAACGGCTGGCCGAGCAGCTCCGTCAGCTGCTGCGCGAGCGCGCGCCCGACGATGTCGCTGCCGCCGCCGGCGGGAAAAGCGATGATCATGCGCACCGGCTTGGCGGGGTAGGGCTGCGCGCTCGCGGCGCCGGCTGCAAGCAGCGCGCAGGCGGCGAGGCGTATCAGCGGACGTTTTCCCCGATCCACTTGCGCAGCAGGCCGGCGATCTGCAGATTGTTCTTGTCCATCATCATCATGTGACTGTTGCCCGGGATGCCGGCCTCCGGCAGCAGCAGGAACGTTGCCTTGCCGCCGCCGCCGTTGATCATGTTGACGGCATGGCGGCAGCCTTCGCGCCGCTGGTTGCCGTTGACGCCCCATGCGCCGATGCTGTTGTCACCCCACACCGAGACGAACGGCACCCTGGCGAAATATTTCGCGACGTCGTCCTGGTTCAATGTCTCGCAGCCGCCTTCGATGCTGACCAGTCCTTTCACCAGGTTCGGGCGCTTGCGCACCACGTCGAGCCCGTAGACACCCGATTGTGAATGCACGACTACTACCGCCGGCCCGATTTTGTCGAGGAGCACGGCCAGCGCGTCGATGGTATTGCGCCCGCCGCCGGCGAGCGTCGTCTCCGCGTTGGGGACGAGCTGCGCGAGGTACTGGTCGATCGCCTCCAGCGGGAATTGCAGATTGGGGAACGGCTTGGGGTATTCGGAGCCGAACCGGAAATTCGCCCACGCGCGATCGATCGGCCCGAGGAACAGCGTCGGCAGCCCTTTCGGGTCCGCGCCGCCGTCGCGCACGGCATTCACGGGCGTGGGATTGAAGCCGGAACGCCCGCGTCCCGAGTGGTCCACCACGTAAACCGGGTGGCCCTGGCGTGCGAACCAGGTGGCCCAGCCTTCGCGCCCGTCAGGCGTAGTCTCGTAAGTCATGCCGGTGTGGTTGGAGCCGTGAACCATGACCAGTGGCACACCTCTCCTTCCGGCGGGCACGCGGTAGTGCACGTACATCTGATTGACTGTGATGTTGCCCGCCGGCGCGGGGCCCGTGACGAGGGACGCGCCGGGATATTCCGAGCGGATGCTTTGCCCGTTGACGAAGAAGCTGCCCTCGTCCTCCAGGTTGAGCGGGCCGCCGAGCGTAGCCGCCGGTGCCGGCGCGGCAAGCGCGCCGAAGAAGGCTGCGGAGAAGAGGGAAATCGGGAAACGCGCGAATACCGGAAATGTTTTCATGTTTGCCTCGACGCTGTGCCGATGGAACTTCGAAGTTGAAATCGGACTGCCAGCGGATGGTATACCGTTCGCGGATTGGAACAAAATGAAGGCTGCCGAAACGTTCTTTGAGCCTGCCGGGAACGGTGATATGTTAGTGATGGCCGACGACGCCCGATGCCGGAATTCAATCTGGCCAGCGGTAGTTTGTTCGGATGGGGAGGACGCAATGAAAGATGCGATTCGCAGACCGGGATACACGGGTGTGGTCCTGGCTTTCCTGCTGGTTTTTCCGCTGACGATCCTTTCGGGCGTTGCCCATGCGCAGCAAGCAAAGCCGACTGGATTTCCCGATGCCCCCGGCCGCGACTTGCTGCTGGGCCGCTGCTTCCAGTGCCACGGCGACGGAATATGGCGCGATCATCGTCAGGACCAGCGGGGCTGGGAAGGCGTGCTCTACCGGATGGTGGGGCGGGGAGCGCTCTGGACCGAGCAGGAAATCGGGACCATGGCCGGTTACCTGGCCACCGTGCGAGGGACTTCAACCGACAAGACGCAACGCTAGGCGGGCGCAGGAGGATTACACATGAGAGAACTGGTCGCGCGTTACCTGTCGCGCTCGATTTCGCGGCGCAGCTTCCTGAAGGGGTTGACCACGGCTGGCGTTTCGCTCGGCGCGGCGAAGGGCATCCTCGAGTCGATCGTGCCGGCCGCCCACGCACAGGCGGCGGCGCCCGAGGGGATCAAGGTTTTCCAGGGCACCGGCGGCGCGTGCTTCGCCGAGCAGCTCATCGCCTCGGGCGTGAAATACGTATTCGGCAATTCCGCGAGCGAGGACGCGCAGTTCTACGAGGCGCTCGTGGACCGGCCGCAGCTGAAGTACATCCTGTCGCCCCACGAGGGCCCGGGCGCCGCCATGGCCGCGGGCTATGTGAAGGCTTCCGGCGAACCAACCATCGTGATGCAGGCCGCGGTTGTCGGACTCATGAACGCCATGGGCCAGATGTACAACGCGTTCAAGGAGCAGACGCCGCTGGTGTTTTACAGCTACCGCACCGACCAGACCCGCCGGGCGGGCCGCGACGGCTTCGAGGAAGTCGCGAACCAGGAGCAGATCGTCGGCCCGCTCACCAAGTATTCCTGGCTTGCGCGCCGCGCGGACATGATCCCCGAGACCCTGCGCCGCGCGTTCAAGGCCGCCTGGACGCCGCCGTACGGGCCTACCTACGCCTCATGGCATTCGGACTTCAACGACGAGACGGGAGTGCGCACCGAAATCATCACCCAGCAGAAGGTCGACCCGCGGATGCGAGTGCGGCCCAATCCCGCCGAGGTCGAGCGCGCGGCAAAGCTGCTGGTCGAGGCGCGCATGCCACTGCTGATCGTCGGCGACGAGCTCTATAACACCAAGTCGGTGGCCAAGGCGGTGAAGCTGGCGGAACTCCTCGGCATGCCGGTCACGCAGGCGCGGCAGATGTACGCCAATTTCCCCCAGTCCCATCACCTCTGGGTCGGCACGCCGGGCGCGGGCACGCTCGCCTCGCTCACCTACCCAAAGGAGCCCGACGTGGTCTTCAGTGTCGGCAACAAGCTCCAGCACAACGGCCCGTCCCCGATCGTGCCGCGCAGCGCGAAGTTCATAGACATGCGCATCGACAGTGCGAGCATGGGTAATGTCATCACCACCGAGGTCCCGCTCGTCGCGGACGTGGCCTACGGGCTGGACGACCTCACCGCCGCCGTCGAGGGCCTGATGACCGCCTCGATCCGGAAGCGGGTGGAGGAGCGGGCGCAGGAGGTCAGAGGATTCGGCGAGCGGGCGCGCGGCATGAGGGCGCTGGTGGTGAAGAATCCGGACTGGAACCGCAACAACCCGATGTTGTCCGACCGGCTGACCTGGGAGATCGCCCAGTTCGCGGACCCGGACGCGATCATCGTCCACGAAGCCGGCTCGATCGGCTTGCACAGCTTCGGCTTCAATCCGCTCGGCGGCCGCGAGCTGTTCTTTTATTACGGGGCGCATCTCGGCTCCGGTGTCGGTACCGCCGCCGGCGTGAAACTCGCGCGTCCCAACCAGCAGGTGATCTGTCTCGTCGGCGACGGATCGTTCATCTTCGGCCCCACCGCGCTCTGGAACATGGCGCGCCTGGAGCTGCCGGTGATCACCATCGTCTACAACAACCACGCCTACTCCGGGCCGCACAGCCGGGTCATCGAGAAAACGGCGGGCGGGCGCATGGTGCAAACCGGCCAGTTCTATCACGACTATCTCGGCAATCCGGACATGAACATGGCGCATATCGCGAAGGGGTTCGGGGTGGACGGCGAGGTGGTCGAGTCGCCCGTCCAGTTGAAGGCGGCGCTGGCGCGGGCGCGCAAGGCGACGGTGGAAGGCAGGCCCTATCTCATCGACGCGCAGGTAGCGCGCACCGGCGTCGCGTGGGCGGAAAAGCCGTGGGTGCCGCCGATTCGCGTGGCCGGGGAGCGCACGCGAAAGGTCTAGGCGCCGGCGCGGAGATGAAGCTGCCGGTCGCGGCGCGCTGAAAATGGGCGGCTTCAACCAGTGCCTGGTCAAGACGATCGCGGTCTGCGCGCTCGCGCTGGCCGCTGCCGGGGCGTCCGCGCAAACCTACCCGGGCCGTCTGATCCGCATCGTCGTCCCGGTGCCGCCGGGCGGCAGCAATGACCTGCTCGCGCGCATCGTCGCGGAAAAACTGATCGCGAGCACGGGCCAGCCGGTCATGGTCGACAATCGTCCGGGCGCGAGCGGCAACATCGCCACGGAATTCGTCGCGAAGAGCGCGCCCGACGGCTACACGCTGCTGATGGCGAACACCGCCCACGTCATCAACCCGAGCCTGTTCCCCAGGCTGCCGTACGATCCGGTGCGGGATTTCTCGCCGGTGGTGCTGATGGTGTCGGTGCATTTCGCGCTGGTCGTGCATCCCTCGGTGCCCGCGCGCAGCGTGAAGGAGTTCATTTCCTACGCGAAGTCGAGGCCGGGAGAGCTGACCTTCGCCTCGGCTGGCAACGCGGCGCCGCACCACCTGGCGATGGAACTGCTGAAATCGATGGCGCGCGTGGATCTCACCCATGTCCCGTACAAGGGCGCCGGGCAATTCGTGCCGGCGCTGTTGGCGGGTGAGGTGTCGTCGGTCATCGGTGCGGTCAACTCGCTATTGCCCCACGTCAGGTCGGGGAGACTCCGGGCATTGGGCATGGCGGGCAGCCGGCGCACGCCGCTGCTGCCCGGCGTGCCGACCATCGCCGAGGCGGGGCTGCCGGGTTTTTCACTGGATAACTGGGGCGGCATGCTGGTCCCGGCGGGCACCCCACGCGGCATCATCGACCGACTGAATGGAGAGATCGTGAAGGCGCTGCGCGACCCTCAAATCGTGAATCAGCTGGCCGCGCAGGGAATCGAGGTCATCGGGTCCACGCCGGAAGAATTCCAGGATCTAATGAAGACCCACCTGGCCAAGTGGGCGAGGGTGGTGCGGGAAGCCAATATCCGCCTGGAACCGTGACCGGCGGCGGGGCTTCCCGCCGCCCGTCGTCCGCTACTTCACCGCGAGATCGAGAATGCCGGACTTGGGCGTGAAACCCAGCCCCGGCGCCTGCGGCATGGTGACCCAGCCCTTGACGGGCGCGGGCATGCCGTCGAAAAGCGCCTCGCCGATTTTCCAGCCCCCGGCATGAAACTCCACGCGCCCGCCGTTCGGCACGCCGGCGTGGAGATGCATGTTGATGTGGGGGAAATTCCCGCCCATCTCGAGCTGGATGTTGTACGCCTGCGCCAGTCCCGCCGCGTGCAGCGCGCCGGTAAAGCCGCCGATGTCGCGCACGTTGGGCTGGCAGATGTCGATGGATTCGTTGATGAAGTACTCGCGCAGGTAGGCAAGGTCGTAAGTGCCGCTGCTGCCGGCGGCGATCGGGATCGTGGTCTCGCGGCGCAACTTCGACATGAGGCGCGGGTCGGCCTTCAGCACCGGGTCCTCGAACCAGGCAAGGTTGCAGTCCTCGACGCTCTTCGCGACGCGGATCGCCTGCGGCAACTTGGCGTTCTTGTTGGCATCCACCATCAGCGTCACCTTGTCGCCCAGCGCCTTGCGCACGTGGCGGATGCGCGCGATGTCCTCGAGGATGTCGTCGTCGGTGGGCTCGCCGTACATGTGATCCGTCGGATTCGAGCTCGCCGCGATCGCCATTTTCAATTGCGTGTGCCCGTCGGCGATGAACAACTTCGCCGATTCGACGAGCTCGTCCCGGCTGTAGACCGGCAGGCCCCAGGTGATGTAGATCGGGCACTTTTCGCGCGCGCCGCCCATCAATTTCCAGATCGGCTGCTTCAGCGCCTTGCCGCGGACGTCCCACACCGCGACGTCGATCATGCTGGCCGCCATCGACCATATGCCCATGAAGTGCTTGTTGGCGATCTTCCAGAAGAGCGTGGTGCGCACCTGCTCCGGGCGCATCGGGTCCAGGCCCGCGATGACCGGCGCTACCTCGCGGTTGATGAGGTCGGAGACGCTGTAGCGTTGCGGGTAGACCGAGAAGGCGTGGCCTATCAGGCCGTCGTCGGTCTCGATCTCGACGAATGTCGTCAGCGCATGCTGGGTTTGCTTGATGAGCGGGAACTGGTACGGCACGCGCAGCGTGTGCGCTGTGGTCTTTGCGATTTTCATCGATGAATCCTTCGCGAAATGTCCTGGGAAATGCGCGCCGTCCGCAGTCTGGACTTGCGCCGCGCGCCGTGGTCCGGCCGGGCGCCTACTATACCCGGCGGCGCTGCCGGGCGCGCCGCCGGATGCATGACGGGATTCGTCAGCCGCCCAACCCCGCAGCAATGCGGTCGATGCCGGCTTGCCCGCACTTCTCGTCGAACGTGCCGCCGGATACGCCTTGTGATCCCGCGGAGCCCGAGATGCCGATGGCGCCAACCAGCACGTTGCCCGCGCGGATCGGCACCCCGCCCCCCGCGGTGGTGATATTGGCAAGTAGTTGCGGCCCGATGCCGGCGGGGTTCGCCGTCGCGCGCTTGCCGTACTCGGCCGATGTCGAATTGTAGGTGAGGGCAGTGTACGCCTTGCGCAGGCTGTGCTCGACGGAATGGGGCCGGGCCCCGTCGTCGCGCAGCACCACCTTGGTCCGGGCGGCGTGATCGAGCACCGTAACCGTGACCTTGTGGCCATCCTTGCGGCATTGTTCCAGGGCTCCCCGCGCCACTTCCAGCGCCGCTTCTACCGACAGTGTGCGTTCAGTCAGGAGGGTTTGCGCGCCTTCGGCGCAGGGGATCGTTGCGAGGGTTGCCGCCAGGACCATCCATATGCTGTTCTTCATGTGCTCCTCCCTTGAAAGAAACGGGTGACCGGTGAATCATGAATTGATTATCATAAACACATTACGCGGACGGGCACTACCCCGTCATCGCGGCACCTTGACCGAGGCAAAAGATGATCACTGCCAAATCCGCCCGCATGCTTGCGCGCTACAACGCGTGGGCGAACAAGATTACGTTCGATGCCGTCGCCGCGCTGCCGGAAGGCGAGGCCGAAAAGGAGCGGCCGAGCCTGTTCCGGAACATGGTGCACACGCTCAATCACAACTACGTGATCGATCTCATCTGGCAGGCGCATCTCGAGGGCCGCGATCACGGCTTCGCCGCGCGCAACACCAAGGACCATCCGCCGCTGGCCGAGCTGTGGCGCAAGCAACAGGCGGTCGACGCCTGGTACATCGCCTGGAGCGACAAGATCACCGACGCGGTGCTCGATGAAACGGTTCACTTCACGCTGATAGGCGGCAACGCGGGGGAGATGTCGCGCGGCGAGATTCTGCTGCACGTCATCAACCACACGTCGTACCACCGTGGCTTCGTCGCCGACCTCTTCTACCAGATACCGGCGCGCCCGCCCACGACCGACCTGCCGGTGTACCTGAGGGAAGGCGTGAGCGCCGACCGGTAACCGGAAAAAGCGTGTATCATTTTTTTGCCAGGATCAGCCAGGAGGTGTGAACATGAATTCTCAAGGCAACGAACCCGTCAAGGGCGCGGCGGAGGCGCTGACGCAGGAATTGAACGGCAAGCCGCTAACAGTGACATTGTTCGGCTACGAACCTCCGGCAGACCAGCAGAAGTCCAAGGCCATCGTGCGTTTGTGCCGCAGCGATGTCGTTTATTCGACGGTGCAGGTGCTTAAGGAGGGCGGTGAAAACAACCTCCACGCGCACACCGCGCAGGATGGCATCTGGATCGTATTGAAGGGGCGCGTCAAGTTCTATGGCAAGGACAACGCCATTCTCGCCGAGCTCGGTCCGCTGCAGGGCATACACATTCCGCGCGGCTTCTTCTACTGGTTCGAGAGCGCGAGCCCTGAGACGCTGGAGATCCTCCAGGTCGAGGCGATCGACAAGACCGTCAAGAGCGAGCGCCTGAACGCCACGCCGCAGAAGGACTTCTCGAAAGAGATCCAGTACTTGTGACGCGACGGGCGGCGGCATCCATTTTCTGGAGACCGGCCCATGAACGAGTCATCGAACAGCGCGAAACCCGGGCCGGCCATCCGGACGAAGTTCATCTCGCACGGTACGCTGGGTTCGCGCGACCTGGAGGCGAGCCGGCGTTTCTACGAGGAATTCCTGGGGCTCGAGGCGACGCGCACCAGCCCGACCTCGCTCATGATCCGGTTGGGTGGGCAGCACGTCTACGCCGTTGTGTTCACCAAGAAAAAGGAACGCATGCCGCGCATGTACC
>Ga0134121_10002110_pt1 | contig 17646 bp, 10 predicted proteins | sample KB301_FD_96463 | JGI IMG/M metagenome (GOLD analysis project Ga0134121, IMG submission 96463) | Terrestrial soil microbial communities without Nitrogen fertilizer from Kellogg Biological Station, Michigan, USA - KB3-0-1 | ecosystem: Environmental > Terrestrial > Soil > Unclassified ... | reverse complement strand
TGTGGTGGTGGCGGCGGTGGTTCCGGCGGATATGTCGCGCTCGAAGCGCCGGCCGTGACGATCGGCGAAGGCGGCGTGATCACGGCGAACGGCGGCGGCGGCGGGGGTGGCGGCGTCACCATCGATGCCGGCAACGACGGCTCCAATGGCAAGATCGACCTGCTGGTAGCGCCCGGCGGAGCTGCCAATGCGAACGGCTGCGGGAAATCCGGTGGGGCCGGCTCGGTAGCCACGCAGCTCGACGGATCGAACGGCCCGGTCCCCGGTACCTGCGGCGGTGGTGGCGGCGGGGGGGGTGGTGCCGCTGGCTTCATCTTGGTCTCGAGTGCCGGATACACGACTACCGGGACTGCGAAGCTGTCACCGCCCGTGACGATGCAGTAACCGAGCGCGATCGATCGCCGTGGAGGGGCCCCCCGGCGACACCCGGGCATGAGGGAATCCTACTGAGATGACCGAGCGAGCCCGACGGACCGAGCGCCGAGCACGTACCCCCTGACGCGAGGAACCCAGGACCACAGTCGCTGGCGCCGGTCGGTGCGAATCAGTGCTGGCACGCCATCGGATCGGCCTCGCAGTCCTCGACGGGTTTGTCGGCGGGCTTGTCGGTAGGCTTGTCGGCGGGCTTGTCTGGCTTCTTGCGCGCGGTCGCGGTGATGTCGACGCCGAGCTGCTTGCAGTTCAGGATGAGTTGATCGCGCCGGCTGGCCGGGACCGCGGTGAGCAACTGGCGGGCCTTGGCTCCGTTCCCGGTGTGGCACGCGGCGAGGAAGCAGAACCGCGCGTGCTCGGCGCTCACCGGCCCGGCGCTGCACAGCGGCACTACCTTGTCGTAATGCTCCGCCGCGAACAATCGCCCGATCTCATCACCCTGTAGATCGCGCTTGTCTGGCGTTTCCGGCTGGCGTGCCGGCGCCTGTCCCGGGGCCTTGGCCGAAAGCTCCATGCTCCGTGATGACGCGGAGACCGCGGGGGAGGCCGGCGATCTCCGTGGTGGCACCGACGGCCGGGCCGGAGGCTCGACAGTCCGCGATAGCCCGGGCGCCGCGCCCGGGTCCTGCGTACTCCCCGTTTGTACCGGAGGCGGCACTGCGGGCCCGGTGTCTGAGCTGTTCGGAGCCGCAGCGGCCACACGTGGACCGGGCATCGCTGCATTCCCTGCATCAGGAGCAGCGGCAGGACCAGCGGCGACAGCAGGACCGGTGGCAGAACCGGCGGCGGCGACCTCGGAGGTACCCTTGGCATCAGACACGCTGGGCTTGGGTATCGGGGCTCGCGGCAAGGGTTCGAGCGGCGTGACCACGGGCGGGGGTGGCTTGGCGGTATTCGCAGCGTCGACCACGACCGCTTCGGAGCCGGCGCGCATCATGATCACCACCGCAATCGATCCGACCAGCGCCGCGCTGCCGATCACCGCGTACAGCGGCCATGCGGCACGACGATGCTCGGGTGTGCTGTACGACGCCGCGACGCGCATCGAGCTCTGCGATCCCGAGGAAGCCTCGTGTGCTCCCGACGGCCCCGAGAATGCTCCCGCGTGCGGCCCCAGCGGTGCTACGAACGATCCCGAGGGTGACCCTGGGGATACCGCATGCGGCCCCGAGTGCGGAACCGACGACACCACCATCGATCCCGAATACGGACCTGGGGGGATCGCATGCTGTTCCGAGCGCGGTCCAGGCACCGCCGCGTGCGGCCCCGAGCGCGGTCCAGGCACCGCCGCGTGCGGCCCCGAGCGCGGTCCAGGCACCGCCGCGTGCGGCCCCGAGCGCGGTCCAGGCACCGCCGCTACCGCTGGAATAGCGAGCTGCTCCGACGACGACGGGAAGGAATCCAGGGCGGGCGGTGGTGACACCGAATATGCCGATAATGATTGCGTGGGAACAGCCGAGCTCGGCGGTGACGCCGAGTAGGCGGGTGCCGTCGTGCGCGCCGGCGGTGGCGGCAGCGACGCCGGCGGCACTGGCGGTGGCGGCAGCGACGCTGGTGAGACCGCCGCGGTCGCCAGCGGGGTGATCCGGGGCTGCGTTGGTGGCGGTGCGGTCAAGGGAAGGTCGAGCGACGGGAGCTTGCCCAGCCTCGCGGTCGGAGCGTCCAGCGGGACCGGTTCGAGCTCGAGCGACTCGGTGATCGATGGTGGCGGGCTGAGGTCGACCACGCTCGCGAGCTGCTGGTTGACCGCGTCGGACGCTCCCAGCGCGAGCTCGCGCGGAATCGGCTCGCTGGTCACCGTGACCGCCTCACCCTGCTCCTGCTGGCCCTCGAGCTCGAGCCACGGCTCGGGCCGCTGCCCGAACAGCTCGCGCACGAACCGCCCGAGCGCCGATGCCGACAGGATCGTGCTCGTCCGCGCCGCAACCCCCTCGATCGCATCGACCACCTCGTCTGCGGTCTGGAACCGCTCCTCGGGGGACTTGGCGAGCAGCCGGAGCACGAGCTCGTCGAGCTCGGGCGGCACGTCCGGCCGGCGCGACGATGGCGGCGGCGTGGCCTCCGTGACGATCGCGTTCATGTTCTCGAAGTCGCTGGCGCGCTTGAACAGCCGCTCGGTCGTGAGCATCTCCCAGAAGCAGATACCGAGGGAGAACAGGTCGCTGCGGCGATCGACCCGCTTGCCCCTGCACTGCTCGGGCGACAGGTAGCTGATCTTGCCCTTGACCGTGCCGGACTTGGTCTCCTGGGTGCGGTCCGCTGCCTTGGCCACGCCGAAGTCGACGACCTTGACGCCTCCTTCGTAGCTCACCATCAGGTTCGATGGCGACACGTCGCGGTGCACGATGCCGAGCGCTCGGCCGTCGAAGCCGAGCCGGGCGTGTGCGTGGTGGAGGCCCGCGGCCGTGCCGGCGGCGATGGTCAGCACACAGCCGATGGGCAGCTTGCGCCGGAGGCCCAGCGCGCGGTGGAGTAGCGTGCGCACCGTTTCACCGTGCACGTACTCCATCGTGAAGAAGTACGAGTCGCCGAGCTTTCCGATGTCGTAGACCTGCGCGATGTTGGGATGCTGGAGCTGTGCCGCGAGCCGCGCCTCGTCGAGGAACATCCGCACGAACTGCACATCGCCGGCGCGTTCGCCCAGGATCCGCTTGAGGACGCAGTACCGCTCGACTCCAGCAACACCTTCACCGCGCGCGAGGAAGATCTCGGCCATTCCTCCCGTCGCTAGCTTCGCGAGGATCTGGTAGCTGTTCGCGGTTGAACCGACCTCTGCCGCGGCCCTCGACACCCGTCGATTCTCTGACTCGATCGGAGCGAGTGTCAAACTACCTCGGTGGGCGGATGCGCCCCGTGAGAATTGTTGCAAGTCGTTGCAGGTTGCGCCTTCGGCCGGCTTGCACGCTGCTGCCGGACCTGCTGCCGCTCCTGGCGGGTCTCGTTCATCAGAATTCTTCTATGCCTACCATGCTCGAAGCGCTTGCCCGCTGATCGTGCTCGCGGCACGCCGCACGGGCTCCCCACGGCCAACCTGGCCAATGACCGGTCCTGACATCCGTAAGGAGCGCCCTCCGGATCCGGCGCTGCCTCCAGACCCTGAGCGCAGGCGCTCGAAGCCGCGCAAAGGCCAACGAATTCGACACGGACGGGTGACGTACAGAAGTCGACGATGAGATCGAGCTTGCTACAAAAGCGGCCGGCACGATCGAAAAATAAACGTTTTGCTCGCACTCCGGGTTACCTGGCAGGATCGTCGTCGTCCGGAGCCTCTCATGAAGAAGACCCGCCTACTTGTCCTTGCCGCCCTTATCACTGCCACGATCACTGGCTGCATCATTCGTACGGCCCGCCCGTGTCGCACCGAATGCTGGTGGGATCATGGGCGGCAGGTCTGCGAAAAACGCTGTCGCTAGGCGAGCGGAAGCGAGCCGTCTCCGTATAGCCGAGCGTTTCGCGAGGCGATCAAGGCTTGGAGGCCGTATGCCATACGGGCTCCTAGGAGACTGGTGTCAAACACCAGTCTCCTAGGGTCATTATTGGGCAGAGCCCTCCGGACGGGCGCACTCGCGCCCGCTGCGCCGCAAGCTCGCGAGCGAGCTTGGCGTGCTCGGTAGGAGGCTGGTTTAACACCAGCCTCCTAGCGATAAGTCCCGAGATCGACGAACGCCTGGTCGGTCATGATCACGTAGGGGCGATCCTCGAAGCTCAGGTTGCCCTGACCGTCAAACTTCTGGATCTGCAGGAGGCCCATGCCGTAGCCCATCGGGCCCTGCGAGTAGTAGTTGATCGACAGCTGATACGGGCCAGCCTTCGGCGTGCCCGGGATCGCGAAGCACTCGGGGCCGTAGCCGGTCGTGATGTCCGCGTAGAGCTCGCCGCCCGACCGCAGCTGCTTGTGGCTGTACCAGGCATGCCCGCCGCGCGCATCTCTGATGTGGAAGTCGACGTCGTTGGCGTCGGTCTCCCAGTACATGATGAAGCGGGTCGACGGCTTGGTCGCGAGCTCGATGCGGCGCTTGGCGAGCTGGGCGAGCACCTCGTCGTGCTTGCCGGTGACGTGCGCGATGTACGCGGCGCCGATCATCCCGGCGTCATCGGCGAGCACTCGCTCGGCGCCGGCGAACCGGTTGTCGGGATACTGGCGATCGATGCCATCGAGGATCGCGGTGAACGCTGCGCCATACTGGCCGTCGCGCAACAGCGCGTAGGCGAGCATGCGGTGGCCGGTCAGGTGATCCGGGCGCTGTTCCACGGCGCGCCGGTAGGTGTCGATGATCAAGGCGCGGTGCGCCTTGCCGAGGCGCTCGAGCCGCTCGCCGGCGAACCGCCGGAAGTCGGCGCGCGCCGGGTACAGATCGATGATCGAGCCGTAGACGCGCGCTGCGGTCTCGAGGTTCTGCTTCGCCTCGAGGGCGTCGCCCAGGCCGATCAGCGCGAGCACGTCGCCGGGCTCCTTCTTGTGCCACGCGGCCGCCTGGGCGAGCGCCGCGTCGGCGTTCTTGGCCGCGAGCAAGCGCTCGATCTCCGCGAGCGGACCGTGAAGCGCAGGCTTGCGCCGGTTCGCGGACAGGCCGTCGTCGTTGTCGTTCATGTCACCGTACGAATCGGAGTCGACCGCGAGGGCCTCGGCCTGCTGCACGCGGGCCCGCGACGGTGGAGGTGGGGGTGGAGGCGGGGGCGCCGGCATGGCGGCCGGACTCCGGCCCGTCGCCACGCGTTGATCCCGTCCGAACGCGCGCCCGGTATCGGCGGCATCTGCGCGGGCCGTGCGATCGGCGCTCCTGACCCGTTCGACGCTTGGCGCGGGCGGCATCGCCGGCTCCGGCTCCGGCGCGCCTCCGTGCGGGCCCGCCGATCGGGTTTCCTCGCGCGGCGCGCTCTTGGGCGCATCGAACGCGGCCTCTGACTTCTTATCCTCCTTGGCATCCTTGGCCTTCATCTTGCCGTCCGAGTCGTCATCGCCGTCATCGTCGCCCCGGTAGGCCTTGAACCCCGGCTTCCTGGGCGACGGCTTCTTCGCGACCGGCGGCAGCGGCGCCGCGATCTGGACGGGCGGCAGCGTCCGGTGGGTGAGCTCGACGCCGGTCGGGCCGATCGCCAGGATCTCGGAGAGCGCCGTGCGATCGATCCCGTAGCGAGCGTAGTCGGCGTCGGACTCGAGGACGAGCAGCGAGGTCTGGCTCGAGATCACCCGGGCGGCGACCGAGCGCTTGACGATCTCGGCGCGCAGCTTGGTGGCGGCATCACCGGTCAACTTCGCGAGCTGGCCATCGAGTTCGGTGATCTCCGCTCCGGCCACCGCGCGGCCGAGCAGGGCCGGCGTCACGCTGACCGGCGTCACCGCCGTGCGCGCGCCGGCGATCGTCACGCCGAGCTCCCGGGCTTGCGCGGCCCGGCGGACGAACACGGTGACCTCGTCGCCGGCCTGCGCCGCGGTGATCATGCGCGGGAACACCCAGCGCGCGCCGTCGACGGTGATCGGGATCTCGGTGCGCACAGCGAGCCCGATCCGGCGCGCGACCTCGGCGACCCCCTGGTCGAGATCGAGGATCGCGCCGGTGTGCGCGAGCCCAGCGTGGGCGACCGCCGCGGCGGCCTGATCGTCGCGGATCCCGCCGGTCAGCGCGACGTCGATCCGGTCGACGCCATGACCTGCCAGCTGCTTGGCGAGCGCGGGAAGCGCAGAGGTCTCGGCACCGGCGGTGACCACGCCGTCGGTCACCAGCACGATCCGCTGCTTCGGCGCGTGGCTCCCGAGCCAGGTGAGCGCCTGGCCGAGGTCAGAGGCACCGAGCGCACCACGCTCGACGAGCGCGGCCTCGATGCCGCCGATCTTGTCGGCGCGGCCGTCGTAGATCGGCGTCGTGACCTGATCGAACGCGACCACCTGCACGGGGAGCGCGCCGCCATAGGCGTGCGCGAGCTCGTCGACCAGCTGGTGGATGGTGCGCGCCTCGCCGGCGAAGCCGAGCGCGCGCGACGCGCTGGTATCCACCAGGATCGTCACAGACGCCGGTGGCGCCGCCGCGTTCGGCAGCTCGACCTTCACGCGGGTGGCCGCGAGCTCGCCGGCCGAGATCGCCGCCGGCACGCCGATCGAGGTGCCATCGACCACGACGTCGCGGTTGGGAGTCCAGTTGCGCTCGCTCAGCGTCTGCTCGGCGATCCCGCCGTTCTGACCGCGAACCTGAACGCGCACATCGACGCGCTCGCTCTTCGCGAGCCCGCGCAGCGGCAAGGTGTAATGGCCCGGCGTGACCTCCTGCGAGAAGCTGATCACCAGGTGCTTGTCGGCCGCGGCGGGGATCGGGAACACCCGCGCAGAGAACTGATTGCCCTCGCCCTTCTCGAGCAGCGCCGGATCCTGCTTGCGGTGCAGGAAGTCTTCATAGGCGCGGCGGGCCAGCTGCTTCTCGACGACCTCTGCCTCCATGAACTGGCCATTGTTCTCCATCGCGAACCGCGACACCGCGGCACCGGTCGGCAACGTGATCGAGAACGTGCCCTCGCGCGTCCGCTGTTCCGGGTTGTGGAAATAGAGGTGGAGCTCGGTGAACGCGAGCGGCCCTTCGACCACGGCCTTCGCATCGACGCGCGTCAACAAGAGGCCGCTGCCGTCGAACGCGGTCAGCGACCACGGTGGCGCCACGTCGCGCGCGATCTTCTGCTGCGACGCCGCCATGAACATGGTCGTGACCGGCGTGACCTTGCCCGGCGCGACAGCAACCACCGGAGTCGGCACGGCCGGCGCGGCCGGCACAGGGCGTTTCGGTGGCGGTGGCGGGGTGCCGGGATCGGCTTGCGAGGCCGTACAGGCAGTGGAGAGGGCGAGAACAGCGACCAGGCAGGCTCGGAGGCGCATTGGCTCTTGTAACGCGCAAGTCGCCGCGGCGGTCTCGCTCTCTTGTGCAGCGAGATCAGGGGGTTCTCACCTGACCTCGGTGGGCGCGGCTCCTCCGAGCACCAGCGCCTGCCTGCGCTCCCGGCGACGCGCGACGAGGCTTGTGACCACCGCCGTGCCGATGACCAGCGCGATCACCCCGACCGACACGATGGGCGAGATCACGACCCACGGCGCCGCCAGCATCTTCGCACCGGCAAACGCGATCACCGCCGACAGCCCGTAGCGCAGATACCTCAGATCGGCGATCGCGCCGACCAGCACGATGTACAGCGCACGGAGCCCGAGCACCGCGAACACGTTCGAGCTGTAGATGACGAACGGCTCCTCGCTGACCGCGAACGCCGCCGGGATCGAGTCGAGCGCGAACACCACATCGGTGAGCTCGATCGCGAGCAGCGCGACCAGGAGCGGCGTGGCCACCCAGCGCCCGGCGCGGCGCACGATGAAGCGATGGCCCTCCCGCTCGCTCGTCCACGGCAGGTGTCGCTCGAGCCACGGAAGCAAGCGCTGCGATGTCTCGTTGGTCTCGCGCAGCATCTTCAGCGCGGTGACCACCAGGATCGCGCCGAACACGTAGGTGACCTCGTGCCAGCGATGCAGCACGGCCGCGCCGAGCGCGATGAACACCCCGCGCGTGACGAGCGCTCCGACGATCCCCCAGGTCAATACCCTGCGTTGCTCGGCCGGCGGAATCCCCAGCGCCGTGAACACCACGAGGAACAAGAACAAGTTGTCGACGCTGAGGCTCTTCTCCAGGAGGTACGCGGCAAAGTACTGCTCCGCTACCTCGGCACCGAAATATGCCGCGACGAACACGCCGAACAGCACGGCCGCGGCGATCCACGCAATGCTCCACACGAGCGCACGACGACGCGAATCGAGATGATCGCCACGATGGGCGAACAGATCGATCGAGATCAGAAACAACATGACGCCCGCAAGCAGGGCCCAGGCCCAGGCGGGCACGACGAGATCAAGCATGCCACCTCCTAAAGGTTCACGTTTCGCGATGTACAAATCAGCGAGACGCGACCAGACGTGGCGGACGGAAGATGAGGACAGCGTGCATGCGCCCTACCGCGGGTGCGGAAGGCGCTTCGATGCAGACGGGATCCTGCCGATCTGGCAGCGGAACCGTGACCGGCTCCGGCAGGACGGGCGTATCCAGAGCCGGTGTGTCGTCAACGCACACCGCACTCGTGGCGCCAGGCGACGCGCCCACCTGTCCTGCGGCACCCGTCATCATCATGACGGCAAGCAACAGGGTGATGATCCGCACGAGCACCATCCCAATCTAAGACCTCATCGGCGCATGTCCACTGCTTTGCAGGCAGGAACCGCCGCGTTCCGGTGCACATCTGCGAAAAACGGGGACGGCGAACGGGGCGGGAGACCGCGACTGCCGGGCGGCGGGGCGGCGGCATCAGGTGTGATCGGATGGCTACCAGTCGTGCTCAGCTGGCTCGCCTTACGCGCTGCGCTTACGATGAAGGGATGTCTCAGCATCCAGCTCGGAAGCTCGACTTCACCGAGCTTCATTCGGGCCTCGAAGCGCGCGTCAAGTCTGGAACCGTGACCGTCAGCCGCCAGGGGCCGCTGGCGCTCTACCACTATTCAAATCGCTGCGTGTACGACCTCCTGTGGGACGACTTCTCGCTGCTCGCCCGCGGCCTCATCCTCGATGTGGAGCGCGGTGAGCTCGTCGCGACGCCGTTTCCCAAGTTCTTCAACTACGGCGAACGCGACGCCAAGCTTCCGGACGAGCCGTTTCACGCGTTCGAAAAGCTCGATGGCTCGCTCGGCATCGTGTACTTCCACGCCGGGCGCTGGCAGGTGACGACCAAGGGCGCGTTCGGCGCGGGCCAGGCCCGCTGGGCAGAAGCGCGCCTGGCGCACTACGATCTTCGCCTCCTCGATCCGCGGTCGACCTACCTGTTCGAGATCATCTATCGCGACAACCGGATCGTCGTGCGTTACGACTACGAGGATCTGGTCTTGCTCGGTGCCTACGACGGCGACGGGGTCGAGCTCGACGCACCCGGCGTCGCGGCGCTCGCCGCCCAGCTCGGCACACGAGCCGCCCGCCGCTACGAGTACGCGCAGGTCGAGGACATCGTCCGCGCGGCGGAGGCGCTCGACCAGAACGACGAAGGCTTCGTCATCCGGTTTGCCAGCGGCTACCGGATCAAGCTCAAGGGCTCGGCCTACCGCCGCGTCCATGCCCTGGTCTCGCGGGTCACGCCGCTCGGGCTCTACGACGCGCTCTACGCGGGCGATGACCTCGACCTCTTGCGCCGCGAGGTCCCCGAGGAGTACTGGACCGACTTCGACAACATCCGCTCGCTGCTCGCCGCCGAGATCAGCAAGCTCATCGAGGCGACCGAGGCGGAAGCGAAGCGTTTGAGCGGCCTCAGCGACAAGGAGCTCGGCCTCAGCCTGCAACGCGGCGAGATCGCCGAACTGGCGCGCCCCTACATCTTCGCGTGCCGGAAATCGCCCGACGGCTGGTCGAAGGAGCCGCGCTCCCGGCTCTCGCTGCTGCGCGCGGTCCGGCCCACCGGTAACCAGCTCGCGGGCTACGCACCATCGACGTACATCCTCGGGCTCCGCGACGACGTCTGACGGTTATCGGTCACGATTATTGCTGTGCGGACGGTGCGTCGACGTCTTCGCTGACCGCGCTCGTTGCGAGCTCGGCCTTTACCTCGTGCTCGGCGATCAGCTTGCGGGTGTAGTGGCCATTGAAGTCGATCTGCCATGCAGGCTTGTAGCCCGGGATCTCGGTGTCGATGGCGATCTGCGTGATGCCGGTCGCCGCCAGGAACTGTTGGGTCATGATGAGCTCGTGCGTGATGAGCTGGGTGCCGTCTGCAGCGGAGCTGCTTGCAGACATGTCCAGGTGATCGAGCTCAGGCAGCGTGGCCCAGTTCGTCGAGAGCTTGCCCTGATCGATCTTCCACTGCACGCCGCCAAGCGAATCTGGGAGCTTGTACGCGGTGTTGTCGCCAACCTGGAACGGGCGTTTCAACTCGCGTAGCGCGGTGCCGCTGGTTGCCCGCACCGTGGCGCTCTGTGTGGCGCCATCGAGGAGCACGGACTTGGCCGCCGCCTTCGCCGTGGCAGCCGGGCCGAGGTAGATGCGCGCAGCCTGCGTCGACTGCGTCGTCAGATCCACCGACGCGACGAGGGTCTCGTCGGGGGCCTCATTCGTGGCGGTGAACTCGACGCCGACAAGCGCAGGGCCCTCGGCCGTGACGTCGAACGGCGACGTGATGGAGAGATCGCCTTTGACCTCGATCGATCGCCGCATCGCAATCCGCTCGGAGTTCGTCCCGATCAGATCGTACGAGCCGTCCGGCACGAAGAGCTGGAAGTCCCAGTCGGCAGTCTCCGACGAGTCGCGCGAGGACCCGAGTTGCACGAACCCGGGCTGCACCATGTGCCCGGTGACCACGTGCCCACTCGGAGTCGTCAGGTCACAGGACAGCCTGAGGTCGTGCGAGTCGCCGGGCGTACGGGCGAGCTGCAACGTCCGCGAGCGCCCCGTGACCGGATCTTCGCACACGACAACGACCACGTATGGACCGTGGACTCCAGCCTCGAAGAAGGTGGGCGTGTTCATCGTCGCAGCCCGCCAGGAAGCATCGAGCCCATCGCGAAACATGACGAGCGCCGGGGGCTGATCGGACGCGATCGTGATCCTCGGTAGCGGGGGTAGCGTCGGTCCGCCGGGCGGGTCCATTTCGACGCCGCCATCCGTGCAGGCGGTAAGCAGGTTGGAAAAAAGGAGGGTGAATAGAATTGCGTGATTTCGCATGGCAGCCGGCTCAGCAATTCAAGGACCACTTCGAGATGCCCTGATTTGCCAGGCCGTCCACTGCGGGGTTTTTCGAATTCTTCGTCGGAAACTTGATCGATCTTACCCATTTTTGGGCGGCAGCTCCTGCGGCATGATCCGGCAGGAGCACACCGCTCATCGTGAGCGGTGAACGGCTCGCGGTGACCGCGCGCATGAGCAACCGGGCATCCTGTGATCAGGGCAGCCAATGATGCATTTTCGAGATAGAAAAATCCGTGGTCGCGTCGCCTAATCAGATCGCAGCTCAGCTCGCCTTCTTGGTCTTCTCGGCCTGCGCCTCGGCCCAGGTGACGACGCGGTTCCGGCCGGTGTGCTTGGCGTGATAGAGCGCGAGGTCGGCGCGCTCTATCAGGGTGGCGCGATCGCGGCCGTCGTCGGGGAACGCCGCGACGCCGATCGACTCGGTGACCGACAGCGGGCCCTTCTCGGTCTCGACGACGACCCGCGAGATCTCGATCCGGATCCGCTCGGCGACCTGCTTGGCCTGTGCGAGGTCGACGTTGTCGAGCAAGACGGCGAACTCCTCACCGCCGTAGCGCGCCGGGATGTCGATCTTGCGCGGCACCTCCTGCAGCACGCGGGCGACGCGGCGCAGGACCTCGTCGCCGACCGGGTGACCGTACCCGTCGTTGACCTTCTTGAAGAAGTCGACGTCGCACAGGAGCAGCGCCACCCGGTGGTTGTGGCGTGCGGCACGCTCGAGCATGTCGGCGAACCGCTGCTGGAACGTGCGGTGGTTGGTGAGGCCGGTGAGCCCGTCGGTCGTCGCCATCGTCTCCATCTTGCGATAGAGGAAGCCGTTCTCGAGTGAGATCGCGACCTGGTTGGCGATCACCGCGAGCATCTCGCGGACGTCCTTGCCGAATCGCTTTTCGGCGCGCGCCACCAGCGTGAGCGTACCCACCGGCTCGTCGGCGGCGAGCAGCGGCAAGACGAGCAGCGACCGGGCGTCCTCGATCTTCACCTTGCGCGTGTAGATCGGCGCCGAGACCTCGCGCGGCTCGCCGCCCGCCGGCAGGTAGTGCCGGTTCTTGACCACCATCGCGGCGAGGCCGGCGTTGTCCTTGAACTCGAAGTCGGTCAGCTGCGCGGGATCGACGATGCCCTCGCCGCCCGGCCGTACGCGGACCGCGGCGATCTTGTGGCGCGCCTTGGCCTTGTCGTAGAGCGCGATCGCGGCGGCGTCGTAGTCGACGATCGCGGCGGCCGCGTCGAACGCGGTCTCGATCACCTGCTCGACGGTGAGCGCGCGGCCTAGCATCGCGGTCGCCTGGTAGAACCGCTCGTGCTCGTACTTGGCGCGCTCGACGGCGCGAAACACCTGCTCGGACTGCACGACCCGCAGGACCTGCGCGCTCGCATCGGCGAGCAGATCGCGATCCGCCTCGGTGAACGGCGCCTCGCGATCGGCCGCGAGGATGCCGCGCAGGTGACCGTGCTCGATCAACGGCACGGCGACGAGCGCCACCCCGGCGTGGCCGGACTCGTAGTACGGCAGCTGGCCGGGCTTGGTCGCGGCGCACAGGAGCGGCTGGCGATCGCGCACGACCGCGCCGAGGATCCCCGCCGACGGCAGCCGCGGCGTCTCGGTGATGTCGTCGGCGTCGGACGCGACCTCCTTGAGCTTGACGCGCTCGCCGTCGTCGTCGAGCCAGAGCAGCGCGACCGTGGTGGCGCCGAGCGAGCGCTTGAGCGTGGCGAGCACCCAGCTCGCGGCGTCGCCGATCATCCCGACGCCGCCGATCGCGAGCAGCCGCTCCTCCTCGTCGCGACCACGCGGTGCGCGGCTACTCGGCCCGAGCGCCGCGGCGATCAAGCGGTAGTCGCGCGCCGAGTCGCGCAGCGCGAGCAACTCCTCGTCGAGCCGGGCCGCGCGACGCCGCCGGTAGCGCGCCGTGAGCCCGCGCAACAAGAGCACGTGCGCCACCGCCGCGCCTGCGAGGTACGCGGCGTGAATGCCGGACGCGAGCACGGTCGGCTCGGCGATCCGCGTGCGGGCGAGCAGCGCCGCCTCCAGCAACAGCGCGGCCACCAGCGTCGCGATCGCGCCTGGCCGGGCGAGCACCGTCATCGCGAACGCGACGACGCCGTAGAGCAGCGGATAGGCCGGCGAGCCGAGCCCACCGGTCACCGCGATCACGACGTGGATCCCGGCGACCAGCGTCAGCGCGAGCTCCAGATCGGCGAGATCGCTTGCGGCGGCGAGCCACAGCGAGACGCGCTGCGCGCGCGCCGACGGCGGCGTGAACTGCACCCGGCGGATCACGGCCATCGCGACGAGCGCGGCGATCCCGACGACGATCATCGTCATCGGCAGGCTCGGGCGCTGCGCCAACACCGCGGCGCCATCCACGCCACCCGCGGCAACCACCGCACAGGCAACCCCGCCGGCGATCGCGCCGATCGAGACCTTCACCGCGCGGCGCACCGTGCGAGGCAGCGCCGTCACGGAGCCCCCTCCGGCACTGGGGCCGCCGGCGCTGAGGCCGCCGGCGCTAGCTCCTGCGATGCTGGCTCCTGTGACGCTGGCTCCTGGGGCAGCCGGAGCACGATCTCATCGGGGTACACCATGCCGAGATCGGCGCGTGCGCGATCCTCGATCGCGGTGACGTCGGTGCGCAGGGCGGCGATATCGCGGCGCAAGGCGGCGTTGCGCGCGCCGACCTCCCGCGCCTCGGCCGCGAGCTCTTCGATCTGTGCCTCGAGCTTCGCGGCGCGTGGATCGCGACGCACCACCTGGCCAGGCACGTAGCCGATCGCGATCGCGATGATCACGGCCAGCGCGAACCGAGCGCCCCAGCGCCGGAACGCCGGCGAGACATGCATATCGGCCATGATCTTGGGCACCGTGTCCCGACGTTACGGATCGCGCGAAGCCGGGCAACTTTGTGGCGCTGCTGCGAATGCGAGGAAGTTTCGGCGGCCTGCGTGTAGGTTGCCGCCGACATCGATCACCACCCGCGGCGGTGCCGCCGCGCCGGATCACTGCGAAATCAGCGTCAGCGAGCCGGGCCCGCGCGCCCACACCCGGTCGAACTGATCGGCGGCCACGTCGATCATGGCGTTCTCCGCCAGCCCGCGCAGCATATCGATGCGCCGGACCTTCTTGCCATCCCACGCCGCGATCCCGCGCTCGGTTGCCATCCAGACCTGGCCGTTGCGCGTCGCCACCACGTCATTGATCTCGAAGCGCAGCGCCGCCGGGAAGTCCCAGGCCGTGCCATTCCACACCCCGGCGCCCGCGCCCGTCGCGATGATGACGTTGCCATCGGGGGCGATCGTCACCGCGCGCGCCAGCTCGCTGCGTAGCCCATCGGCCTCGGTCCACAGCTTGACCTCGCTGCCCACGAGCCGCGCGACGCCTTCGTTGGTTGCGAACCACGCCGTGTCGCCGTGCACGTCGGCATCGACCACGCCAACCGGGATCGCCAGCATCTTCACGGCTTTCCTGTCGGCGGCGCCGGACTCGGCCCCGGTGCGATGATAGGCCGTCTTCCCGGTCGCGACATCGACGATCGCCAGGCCGTACGCGCGGCGCTCGAGGCCGTCGTGATAGCGCAGGCCGACCCACAGCGACCCCGCGGCGGCGAACCGCGCGAAGCTGACCTCAGGCCCCGTGCCGGGCGTCGACAGCGCGACCTTGGAGATCGGTGCCCACGTCGTGCCTTCGATCCGCGACAGGTGGATCTCGTTCTCGCTGGATCCGCGATGCAGTGCAAAGATCGGCCCGCTCGGGTCGCGCACCACGGCGAGCACCACCTGGTCGGGCCCGCCGGCGGCGAACCCGTTGCCCGTCCAGTGCCACGCCTGGCGCGCCCCGGTGGCGATCCAGCAATCTTGCGCCCGCGCACAGGCGACCGACAGCGTCGTCGCGTCTTCGAACATCTGCTTGCGGCGCAGCCAATCGCGCGGGTGGGGGTCGCCCTCGCGGTACCGCGCCGTGCCCAGGTCGCGCGTGCCGATCAACAGATGATCATCGGCGCTCCCTACCGTCACCGCGCCGGGCGGGACCACCAGGTTGATGGGGTCGATCACCCACTCGGTCGAGCCATCCCCGGCGAGCGGCACGAGCCGCATCCCATCGCGGGCCAGCGGCCGCACCTGTGCCGCGTCTTCCGGCGAGATCCGGTACACGCGATCGCCCCCCATCACCACCGCGCCAGGCCCGCGCCGCGCCGCCGCGTCCCAGTGCACGTCGGGCAGCGCGCGATACGTCACCCACGACAGCTGCTTGCCGAACGCCAGCCGATCGTGGCCGTCGGCATCGGCGCCGATGACCAGCATGCGGTCGCCGGCCAACTCGACGAGGATCCGCGGCTCGGCGATCGCGAGCCCCTGCCCACTGCCGATCCGCACCGTCTCGCCGTTCGGCTTGCGCGCGATGAGGCCGCCCTTGGCCGCGACCCACAGCCAGCCCGCGTGATCCCGGGCGAGCGCGCGGATCGGGTCTTTGATTGGCGTCGACACCCAGCCGCCCCGCGCGCTGACGTACACCAGCCCGCGCGGGCTCGCGAGCCATGCGCCGCCGTCGTCGGCAGGCGCCACGCTCGCCGTCGCCTCCTTCGCGAGCGCCCCGAAATCGATGCCCACCGATGCCGGCGGCGGGGGCATCTCGCTGTACAGCTCGGCGCCCGCATCATAATGGCCCAGACCACCCTCGGTCAGGATCCAGACCCACCGGCGATCCGGGTCGGGCACCAGCGCGGCGACATGGCTGCCCGACAGCCCGTGATCGGCCGACAGCGTCAGCACGCCCCCATCCAGATCCCAGCGCTCGAGGTCGGTATCCGTTCCCACGAACACGAACCGCCCGGCCGGCGCCAAGAGCCGCACCGGCGAGGGCTCCGTAAATACCCGAACCCGCACCTTTCCTGTCGATACGGGAGGGATCGGCGCGGCCGGCGGCTCCGGTGGCGGGCACCCCGCAACCAGTGCAACCAGCCCAATCAGCAGGCCGCGAGAAGTCACGACGGGTCGCACCGTAGCCCAGATGTTAACCTGCCGCCATGGCAACCAAGCGACGGGGCGGGTTCGGTCCTCCGGAGCTGCGTGGCACGCTCGGCACGCTGCTCCGGACCACGACAGGTGTCGTGCGCGATGCACTCGAGCGCGGCGCTCGCGAAGGGCGCGCCCGCCTCGACGACGTTCGCACCAACCGCCGGCGGCAAGACGCCCTCGCGGAGCTCGGCGAGCTCGTGCTCGACCTGATCCGGCGCGGCGAGATCGATCTCGCGGAGCTCCCCGAAGCGCACGACCTCGTGCGCCAGCTCGACGAGTTCGACGCCGACCCCGACGACGACCGCCGCCCCGAGCCACGCGCCCTCAGCCGCAGCCGGTTCGATGATCGAGCCGCGCGCGACGACCGCCACGCCCGCGACGAGCGCCACGCTCGCGATGAGCCCCCGGCGCACGACGACCGCCACGCACGCGACGACCGCCCAGCCCGCAACGCCCCCGCCTCGCGCCACGAGCCCCCAGCGCGCAGCGCCCCCGCCGTGCGCGACTCCTCCGCCGCACGCGATGATCGAGCCAACCGCAGCGCTCCCGACGATGACGGCACGGTCTCCTCGGGCGCCGCCCTGCGCGCCGCCCGCCCCACCAACCCGGGCCGCCCGCTGCACCCCAGCGAGCTCGCCTCCATGCGGACCCCGACCAAGCCGATCCGGAACACCTGGCGCCCGGGCCTCGAGGACGACGTCCCAACCTTCGATGAAATGCCAGCCGCCAAGCGCTCGCCGCCTCCGCAACACCCCCAGCGCAAAGGCGGGATCACCTTCGATGACGATGACCTCAACGAGTACATGCACCCCGATGACGTCCCCCCAAAAGGCCCGTCCAAAAACCCAGACGATGGCGACGCTTGACATGCCCCGGGCCCACCAGTAGAACCCCTCTTCTCAGAACGGGGATATAGCTCAGCTGGGAGAGCGCGTGAATGGCATTCACGAGGTCAGGGGTTCGATCCCCCTTATCTCCACCACTTAACTAGCGGTAACTACACAACTTCCATCTGCGGGAACCGGGTTTGCTGCCACCTGGCTGCCACGCGCCGCGAGCATCTTGAGGATCCGGCAGTCCGGATCGAGTTCGCCAGACGCCGCCGCAACGATCGAATCCGGAAGGTCCCGGCGATGGGTCTCCGCCACGTGGACGTAGATCATCGTCTCGTCGATCCGCTTGTGGCCCATCCAGGACTGCAGCCGCCACGGGTTCACTCCGAACAGGGCCGCATGGGTCCCGAACGTGTGCCGTAGCGTGTGCCAGCGCTTCTCCGATAGCCCGGCCCGGCGGCAGATCCGGAGGATCACCGCGTTCGCCTGGCGCCCCGAGGATCGCTTTGGCACCGCGCTCGAGCTGGCGGGGGCGCTGCGCGCCGCATCGGGCCTGGGCGCCAGCTCGACCGTTCTGCCCAGGCTCACCCCGGACGTGCGCGACGCCCCGACCGACCTGC
>Ga0134121_10002109_pt1 | contig 17653 bp, 15 predicted proteins | sample KB301_FD_96463 | JGI IMG/M metagenome (GOLD analysis project Ga0134121, IMG submission 96463) | Terrestrial soil microbial communities without Nitrogen fertilizer from Kellogg Biological Station, Michigan, USA - KB3-0-1 | ecosystem: Environmental > Terrestrial > Soil > Unclassified ... | reverse complement strand
CGGAGATCCTGCCGGCGCTGCTTCCTTACTCGACACGAAACTAATCGCCGAACAAACTTCTCTGGCTGACTACGCACTGTCGCTGCGTGGCAGCGCACTCGAGCAGGCCGGAAAAACTCAGGAAGCACGGGCAGTTTATCAGGAGTTAATGCAGGCGTATCCGACGTCGCTGCGCGCGCGCGATGCGGCATTGCGGGCCGCGGATTTGCTGACGAAGGCTGGCGAGGTCTCGGCCGTTCCGTTGTTACTAAAAGATTTTGCGCAGGCTGACGACGCGGCTGCACTGGTGCTAACCGCAAAAGCGTACGAGCAAACTGGCGATCAAACACGTGCCCTCGCCGCCTACCGGCGACTGTATTTCTTCGCGCCTGACGCTGCCGAAAGCACCGAAGCTGCGGCCGGAATAACGAGACTTGGCTCGACCACCTCGCCGGCAAGCGTCGAAGAGGCGATCACGCGTGCTGAGCGTCTATACAGTGCGAAGAGATACGCCGATGCACTGACTGCTTACGGCGAGGCGTTCACGAAGTTTCCCACCACCGCCACCAACGAGAACCAACTCCGGCGCGGTATCGCTGCCTACACACTGAGAAAAACTCCCGACGCCGTCGCGGCGCTGAACGCAATTCCGACTTCCGCTGCCGAGACACGCGCGGAAGCGTTGTTCTACCTCGCGCAAACGTACGCACGTGCGAAACAGTGGGAACAAGCCCGCGCGACTGCCGAAGAGTTGCGGCGCAATTTTCCAAACAGCAACTTCACTCCGCGCACGTTCGTCGCCGTCGGCCAGATCGCAGCGGATGCAAACAACACGGCTGACGCTTCTTATTTCAAGCGTGCCGCAGTTAATGGTTTCGGCAGCTCGATCGAGGTAGCCCAGGCGCAGTTTGATCTGGCGTGGGAAACGCACCAGGCGAAGAACTACGCTGAGTCGTCCCGAATGCTGACCGAGCATCTCGCCAACTACGCCGACAAAAACACAGACAATCGTGGCCGGGCAGGCTATTGGGCCGCGCGCGACTCGGAAAGAGCCGGGAAACTCGCGGAAGCTCGCGTGCTTTACGAGGCGATGCTTGAGCGCTACGACGCGAACTGGTACGGATATCTCGCGAAACAACGGCTGGACGCGATGAGTCGAAACACTCCCGCGAAAACATTCCCCGCCGACTCCGTCGTCGCCCGCGCAGTCGCGAATCTGAAGACAGTCACCGTGGCAGAAGAAACTGTTGGACCAGAGGCAGATGCGCGCATCATTAAGGCCGATCAGTTGTCGAATATCGGACTTGACGATTGGGCGCAGAGGGAACTGACGAAGGCTGGTGAAAAAGCTCCCGATAGCCCGAAGGTCAATCTCGCGATGGCGAAGATCTACCGATCTGACGACGATAACGTTCGCGCCCTGAACACGCTGCGACGCAGTTTTCCGGATTACTCGCAGATGAAGCCGGAAGAGATGACGCGCGAGCAGTGGGACGTTTTCTATCCGCTCAATTACTGGGACATCATCGTGCAGGAGTCGAGGGCGCGTAATCTCGATCCGTATCAGGTTGCGGGTTTGATTCGCCAGGAGACGATCTTCATGACGCGCGCGCGTTCGGGTGCGGCTGCTTACGGGCTGATGCAGGTGCTCGTGCCGACGGGAAGGCTGACGGCGCGCAAGTATGGCGTGAGTCGTGAGATCACCGTCGAGTCGCTTTACGAGCCGCGTTTGAACATTCAGCTCGGCACGGCGTATTTGCGCGATCAGATCGATAAGTTTGGGCGCATCGAGTATGTGGCGGCGGCTTACAACGCCGGACCGGGGCGGGCGGTGCAGTGGAAGGCGTCGTTGCCGTTGGAGATTGATGAGTGGGCCGAGGCGGTGCCGTTCAAAGAGACGCGCGGGTACGTTCAGGGCGTGGTGCGAAACCGTTTACAATACCTGCGGCTTTACGACGATAAGGGAAACTGGCGGCCGGAAGTCGGGTCGCGCGCTGTGACAGGTGGCGATCCGAACGTGAGGAAGCGGCGCGTCAGTGGCAGCGGCGAAGAATAGCCCACGGATTACACGGATTGTTTACGGATTATGAAGTTAGGATTTGCGGTCCTGTTGTTTTTACTCGTCGCGCCCTCGATTCACGCGCAAGCCTCGCTGACAATTACAAGTGAACCTAATGCCATTGTTTGGATCGACGAGATCAGACGTGGGATGACGGACGCGTCCGGCAAACTCACGCTCACCAAAGTCTCCGCCGGTCGACATTCGGTTCGCGTTCGCGCGAATGGATTCAAGGAAACAAGTGCTGTGCTGCTTCCCGGCCGTCGCGCGCTTGCGGTGAAGCTTTTACCCACGACCGATCCGGCAGAGCTGAAATTCCAGGAAGCCGAAGCGGCACGTGAGAAAGCACGCGACGATCCGTCGTTAAAAAACGCCGCCGATCTTTATCGTGAGGCGATCAAACTCCGGTCTGCATTTCCCGCGGCGCAGGTCGGCCTCGCGCGCGTGCTGATGTCGCTCAATGAGTTCAAGGAAGCTCACGCCGCGATCGATGCCGCGCGTCGCACGCGGCCGTCGTACGCCGAAGCCTCAGCGGTTGAAGGTCGCATTTATCGTGAAGAGGCGTTTGACGACGATGCGACACGGTCGTTTCGCCGGTCGATCCGAGAAGGCGGCGGTGTGCAACCTGAGGCTTACGTCGGCATGGCGAAAGTTTTGGAAGACAAGGGCCAGTTTGCAGAAGCGATCGTTGAATACAAGAAAGCGTTGGCCCAACTTTCTGACAGCGAGCCAGTGATTTACCAGATGCTGGGCGCCGCGTACGAACGAGTCGAGAAGCCGAAGGAAGCCGTGACTGCTTACGAGAAGTATCTGGAACTGGCGCCAAACGGCAGCTACGCCGCAGCCATCCGCTCAATTCTCACACAACTGAAACGCGAAGCCGCCGGCGAGCAGATCATTCCTTAAATCTGTGTAATCTGTGGTTAAATTGCTTTCCTATGACTACAGCAGCACCCTCAAAGAGCAAGTATGTGTCGCAGAAAGCAAGCTCGTTTACCGAGTCGGTGATTCGGGAGATGACGCGCGAGGCGTTGAAGTATGGCGCCGTGAATCTGTCGCAAGGCTTCCCCGATTTTTCTGCGCCCGCCGACATCAAGCGCCGCGCGATGGAAGCGATCGATCAGGACATCAATCAGTACGCCATCACGTGGGGCTCGAAAGACTTTCGCGACGCAATCGCTGCGAAGACGCATTCGTATCTCGGCATCGAGATCGATCCGGAAGCGGAGATCACGGTCACGTGCGGCTCAACTGAAGGCATGATCGCGGCGATGATGGCGACCGTCGATCCCGGCGAAGAAGTCATCGTCTTCGAGCCGTTCTACGAGAACTACGCGCCTGACGCGATCCTTTCCGACGCGCATCCCGTCTACGTGCCGCTGCGTGCGCCTGACTGGACTTTCGATCGCGATCAGTTGCGAGCGGCGTTCAATAAGAAGACAAAAGCCATTATCGTCTGCAATCCCAATAATCCGACCGGAAAAGTTTTCAGTCGCGAGGAGATGGAGTTTATCGCCGGGCTCTGCCAGGAGTTTGACGCGCTGTGCTTTACGGACGAGATTTACGAGCACATTCTTTACCCGCGTGAAGGCGCCGAGATTAAACACATCTCGATGGCCCAACTCGACGGCATGCGCGAACGAACAGTCGTCGTGAACTCGATGTCGAAGACTTATTCGGTGACAGGCTGGCGCGTGGGTTACTGCATCGCGCCGCCGGACATTACGAGTGGCATTCGCAAGGTCCACGATTTTCTGACCGTCGGTGCGGCGGCGCCGTTGCAGGCGGCGGGCGCTTACGCGTTGTCGTTGCCGCAGGAGTATTACGACACAATGCAGCGCGAGTATCAGAGGCGTCGAGACATGCTGTTGCCGGTGCTCGAGCAATCAGGATTCGGAACGTTTGCACCCGACGGCGCTTACTACATCATGACTGACATCTCGACGTTTGGCTTTGCGGATGACGTGGAGTTCACGCGGCATTTGATCCGGGAGATTGGCGTGGCGTGTGTGCCTGGATCGAGCTTCTACAGCAATCCCGCCGACGGCGCGCAGCAGGTGCGCTTCTGCTTCTGTAAGAAAGACGAGACGCTACACAGCGCGGCTGAGCGACTGTCGAAACTGAAATCGCGTTAAGCATGATTATGAAACTTCTTTTCGCAATCTTTACGTTACTCGTGTGTTTGACGCCGGCCATCGCGCAGCAACAAGCCGATCCGGAATTTGATACATCCGTCGCCAAGCCTGCTTATAAAAAAGATGGTCCGCGCGTGATGTTTGACGAAGCGCATCACAACTTCCACACTACCGACGGCCGCTACAAACCATTTGTCGATCTGCTGATGAACGACGGCTACAACGTCATTCGCAATCGCCAACCGTTCGTAAAGACAAGGCTGAGCGGCTTCAAGATCCTTGTCATTGCCAACGCGCTCGGCGCCGAAGAAGATGATGACAAAGGCGCCGACGAATCTGCTTTTACCACCGAAGAGATCGCCGCCATCGCCGACTGGGTGAAAGGCGGCGGTGCGTTGCTGCTCATCGCCGATCACGCGCCGTTTGGTGGCGCAGCCGCGGCACTCGCGAACAGTTTCGGCGTCGAAATGAGCAAGGGTTACACGTTCGATCCGGCAAACTCAGTCGCCGGCAGTCCCACGCAACTGATCTTCTCGCGCGAAAACAAACTCCTCGCAAACCACCCGATTGCCAGGCCGCAATGAGACTGAGCGGATCAATCTCGTGCGCAGTTTCACGGGTCAATCATTGAAAGGACCTGAAGGCAGTGTCGAGATTCTCAAGCTCGCCGACTCTGCTACTGATAAGCCGGAGTACACAGCCGAAACGTCAACTCCGGCCGCCGGGCGCGCTCAGGCGATTGCGTTGAAGTTTGGGAAAGGTCGCGTCGTGGTCCAGGGCGAAGCGGCGATGTTGTCGGCGCAGATCTCAGGGCCGGACAAACGCACGATGGGCATGAACGTGCCGGGGAACGACAACAAGCAATACGCGCTCAATCTGCTCCACTGGTTGTCAGGGATATTGAAGTAGTGTGGGACAAGAAGCGTAAGTTGATCTGGATCGCGGGCGGTGTGCTGATGGGAACCTACGTCGCTTACTCAAACGCGTTCACCGATGAGAGAGAGTTTTCGCTCAGCTTCTTCGTCTTCATGGAAGGGCTGATTTTGCTGATTATGGCCGGGCTGTTTTATCTCTATTCGAGGAAGGGTTAGTTCGGTTGTTGCATTGACTTAGAGCGGACGGTGATGCCTTCGTTGCCGACCACTAACAAACTACGCGCTTGTCCAAATGGTGCACTCGACGGCACGTACGAGAGCACGTAACGATTCTGTCGTAGCTCGTCGCAGATCGCTTTCGCCGCCACTTGTGGCTCATCTATTGAAAAGATCTGCCCGCCAGTTCCCTCAGCCAGTTTATCGATAACAACTTTTGGCTTCGGCACGTCGCGCCGGATCGCGCCGCGCGTGCGATCGACTGCCTGGACCGCATAGACCATGATGTTCTCTGTCTGCAGTTCCGCCAGCGTTTGTTCGAACGTTGCTTTGCTACCACGATCGAGACCATCACTGATCACGACGATGATGCGCTTCGGATTCTGCATCGGCCGCATCGCTTCTTCGACCACCGCGCGGATCGCATCGAACAGGTGTGGCTGGCCTTTCTTTCGAAACAGTTTCAACGACGATTCAATCGCTTTCGCATCGTCGGTCCAGTCAGAGACGATCTCGGCCTGTTCGTCATAGCCGACGATCAGCAGCTTGTCGCCTTCGTAAATCTCATAAGCAAACTCGCGTGCGGCCTGTTCGAGCTTCTCAACGTCCGCGCGAATCGTTAGTGAATTGTCGACGAGGAGAACGATGCGCGCCGGCGACGGATCGGGTGTGAAATTGCGAATCGACTGTTCGATGCCGTTGTCGTAAACCGAAAGTTCCTTGCTCGTGACCGGGTTGGTCTGCTTGTTTTCGCGTCGCGCCACGACGCCGATCATCACGCCGCCCGAAGCGTTCGCGTTTGGTCGAACGCCGGATTGGGCCAGGATCGAGATTGACAGTAATCCGATTACGAGGAGGGTGATCAGGAGTTTACATCGCGAACGCATGTTGAAATCCGGGGCGGTTATTCGCCGGTTGCTTTCGGAGGTGAAGCCTTGTCGGAGGTCTTCGAAGTCTTCTGGGGGGAACTCTCTTTCGTCTTCTTGTCTGTTTTTTCGGCTTTTGACTCGGTCGTTGACTCGGATTCTGACTTCTCGCTTTTAGTTGTCTTTCCGGCGTAATCGGTGACGTACCAGCCGGAGCCTTTGAACTGAATCGCGGGCGCGGAGATCTTCTTTTCCAGCTTCCCGCCGCACTTGCCGCACTTCGTCAGCGGCTTGTCGCTAATCTTCTGGAAGGCCTCGACGTGAGCCTTGCACTTTCTACACTCGTACTCGTAAATTGGCATGCAAGGTTATATTAACCGCGGATAACACAGATAACCAAATCCGATTTTTTTATCCGTGTCATCCGTGGTTAAATTGTCCCGAACGATGTCCAACACCGCCCAATCGCTTTCTCTGGAACGCAAGATCAAAATGCATGAGGCGCGCGAAGGGATTATCAACCGCCTCGCGATGGTCCTGCCTCACGCAATCAATCTCGACCGTTTCCTCAACGTCATCGTCTCCGAGCTGGGACGGATGATGAACGTCGATCGCTGCGATGTGATCCAGTTGAAGTCTGCCAGCGAGCTGCGCATCAGTCATGAGTGGCGTGCGTCGAACGATGTGCCTTCGAGTCTCGGCACGGTCATCCCGCTCGATCTCAAACAACTTCAGGAACACGTCGATCTGCGGAAACCGATCCGGCTGGACGACATCTCCGCCGCTAAGATTGATCAGAAAGTGCGATATCTGGCCGCGAGTCTCGGTACACGATCGTTGCTCGTCGTGCCGGTGATGCTTGGTGATGACGTGCTGGGTCTCGTTGGTCTACACACTACGCACTCGCCGCGCGAGTGGCTGGATGATGAAGTGAGTTTTCTGCAATCGATCGCCGGGCAGATCGCGATCGGTTATCAATACACGCGGCTCTACACCGATAAGGAACGCGAAGCCGAAACGAAGCGCGCGCTGTTGTCGATTGCGAATGCGTTGAATGCGCGTTCGGATTTTGGCGAGGTTTCGTCGCTCGTGCTCGAACGCGCGATTGCGCTTGTCCAGGCTGATTATTCAGCGCTTGGTGTGCTCGATCCCGCTGGTAGTCGACTTAGCCTGGCTGCTTTTAAGGCGGCGCCGGAAGCGGCTGTCGATTCCGTTCACGGACTGTTCGATTCGCATGGAAAATCGATTGATTTGTCGGCCTTTCCAGCGATGATTGAGGTGCTCGCGCAGGGGAAAACGCTGCGTCTGCTCGAGACGGATCTTCCGTTTACGTGGCGCATGGCTTTCAACGTCGTGCTCGGTGCACGCGCGGCGCTCGTCGCTCCTGTGAGAGTTGGTGGACAGACGTTTGGCTTACTCGGACTGGTATGGAGCCAGGAGCGCGATGGTTTTGAAGATCACGATGTCGCGCTTGTCGAAGGCATCGCCGATCAGATCGGAACGGCACTCGAGCGCGATCAGTTGTCGGCGGAGATCATGCACCTGCGCAGTGCGCTACACGAGCGCTACGGCGAGGAACGCATTATCGGTCAGACGCCTGTGATACGTCGCGCGATCGAGCTCGCGTTGAGCGTCGCTGATACGCAGACCACGGTTTTGATCGAGGGCGAATCGGGAACGGGCAAAGAGCTGCTCGCGAATTTGATCCATTTCAATTCCGGTCGCGAAGACCAGCCTTACGTCAAGTTAAACTGCGGCGCGATTCCCGAGACGCTGCTCGAATCGGAACTTTTTGGTCACGAAAAGGGCGCGTTTACTGATGCGCGCATGTTGCGACGCGGCAGGTTTGAAGAAGCGAATGGCGGGACGCTGTTTCTCGATGAAGTCGGCGAGATGAGCCCGTCGGCGCAGGTGAAATTGTTGCGCGTGTTGCAGGATGGCGAGTTCATGCGTGTTGGTGGTAGTGAAGTGATCAAGACTGATGTGCGGGTGCTCGCGGCGTCGAATGTCGATCTGAAACGCGCAGTTGACCTCGGGACGTTCCGGCAGGATCTGTTCTACCGCCTCTCAGTGTTTCCGATTAGGCTGCCGCCTTTGCGCGAGCGGCCAGAAGACATTCATCCGCTCGTGATCCACTTCCTCGAGCACTACAAACAAAAGACCGGGCGCTTCATTTCCGGAATTTCAAAAGACGCGCTCCAGGCGCTGATCACCTACGACTGGCCGGGCAACGTTCGTGAGCTTGAAAACGCGATCGAGCGAGCGGTGATCATTGCTTCCGGACGCGCGATTGAGCTCGAAGACCTGCCCGAAGCGATCAGCAAGATCGCATTGCAGGATCGCGATCGGATCAAAGTCGAACGCGCGAAAGCGGCAAGTGAGGGCCGCACGACGACTTTCGAAGTCACGGTTCCTTCGTCGATGGAAGAGATCGAGCGTCAGGCGATCGAGGCCACGCTCGACTACACCGACGGCGACAAATCCCACGCCGCCCGCGCCCTCGGCATCGGCCGCAAAACGCTCTACCGCAAGCTCGAGCAATACGGCAACGGCCAGTCTTAAGAAAATATCGGACCTATAGGACTTATAGGCCCTATTCTTGGCAAAACATCCTTGCGGCTGCTATAGTCCAAAACCGTAATCCTCGTAATTTTGGTGTAAGAAAGGACCCCAGAAAATGGGAGACGAAAGTATCTCGAACAAACTGACTTACCTGCTCATCGGCGGCGGCATCGGTGCGATTCTCGCACTGCTTTTTGCCCCTAAATCGGGCCACGAGCTGCGCGGCGACATCGCCGACGCCACCCGAAAGGGTATCGATCGCTCGCGCGAGGCAGCGCAACAGTTGGGTGACCGTGCCGGTGAATACTACGAAGCAACGCGCGGCCGTGCCGCCGAGCTGTATTCGCAAGCATCGGAGAGAGTTTCCGAGGTGGCCCAAAACGCACGCGATGCAGCATCACGTCAAACCGGAACGCTGACTGCAGCAATCGACGCCGGCAAGAAGGCTTACCAGGAAGAAAAACGCAAGACCGAAATGTCGGGCCGCATCGAAGCGCCAAACTTTGGTGGTGAGTCGACGAACTAACCAGAAATGAATCTCGCACTGCTTCTACAAATGAGCACTAACGATCCGATGTTCTGGATCATGGTGATCATCGCTGCTTCGTTTGTCTTTATTGCGGTGGCGATGATCACGCTCGCGGTTTTCGTTAGCCGCGCGGTGAAGACTGTGAACCGGCTTGAAGAGAAGATCGAGCCGTTGCTCGAACGCGTCACCGCGATTAGCGAACAGGGCAAACTGGTCGCCGTGCAGGGAAAACTGATTGCCGAGCAGTTCACGGCAGTTTCCGGTCATCTATCGACGGCGACGGGCCACGTTTCCGAGTCGCTGGCGGTGATCAAGAGTGAGATCATTGAGTTGAAGGAACTGGTGAGTGATACGGCGGTCGAAGCTCGGGATAAAGTCGAGCTGGTTAGCCGCACGATCGATCGCACCCACATGCAGGTGGCGCAAACGACTGACTATGTGCAGTCGAAGGTGATAGAGCCTGCGCGTGAGATAGCGGCGATTATGGCGGGCTTCCGCCGTGGCCTCGAGGTTCTCGTGGCGCCGATGCCGAAGCCCATTAATCAAACATACGCCGAGGATGAGATGTTTATCGGTTAAATTCCAGTTAGAAGCTGATTCGAACGGACCCGAGCTCATCCTGGATGGCTCGGGTTCTTAATTTGTACAACGCTTTGTTACTATCTAGCACTTACGCTTATGTCTACTGAAACCCCGCTCGATCTCAAAAAGACCGTCAATCTGCCAAAGACCGCCTTCGCGCAGAAGGCCAATCTGGCGCAGGGCGAGCCAGCGCGTCTGGAGAAATGGAACAAGCTCGATCTCTATCGACTCATCCGCCGCGCCGGTGAAGGCCGTCCGAAGTTCATCATGCATGACGGCCCGCCATACGCGAATGCCGACATCCATCTCGGCACCGCGATGAATAAGATTTTGAAAGACTTCATCGTCAAATCGCGCACGATGATGGGCTTCGACACGCCGTACGTTCCGGGTTACGACTGTCACGGTCTGCCGATTGAAACCTTCGTCGAAAAAGCCCTCGAGAAAAAGGGCAAGAAGAAGAACGAGTTGAGTGTCGAGACGTTTCGTCGCATCTGCCGCGAACACGCTGAGAATGCGTTGAAGAATCAGACACGCGATTTCAAACGACTCGGCATCCTCGGCGAGTGGGATGATCCGTATCTCACGATGTCGAATCACTACGAAGCCGAGACGGCGCGGATGTTCGCGCGTTTTGTCGAGCGTGGCTGGGTTTACAAAGGCGCGCGGCCCGTTTACTGGTGCATCAAGGACCAAACGGCGCTCGCGGAAGCTGAAGTTGAGTATCACCAGCACACGAGCCCGTCGGTGTATGTGAAGTTTCCGCTCAAGAGCGATCCGGCGTTGATCGATCCCGCGCTTGCCGGGCGGAAGGTGTTCCTGATCATCTGGACCACGACTCCGTGGACGCTGCCTGCAAACCTCGGCATCACGGTGCATCCTGATTTTGAATACTCGGCGTTTGAGTACGGTGACGAGGTTTATATCGTTGCGAGTGAGCTTGTCGAAGCAGTCGCTGGGAAGTGTGGGCTTGGATCTGATCTGAAGGTGTTGGCGCGCTTTCCAGGGTCGAAGCTGGATCGGCTTGAAGCTCGTCATGCGTGGCTCGATCGTCCGTCGCTATTGATGGTCGGTGAGCACGTGACGCTCGGCGGCGAATCTGATGCGGAAACGGAGCTCGACGTCAGCGAAGCGCAGAAGAAGGCGGACCACAAAGCCGGGACAGGTCTCGTACACACCGCGCCCGGTCACGGTCATGACGACTTCGTGATCGGCAAGCGTTACGGTCTCGATATCTATTGCCCGGTCGACAATGCGGGGCGTTTCACGCCTGAGGTTGAATACTTCGCGGGTCAACGCGTGTTTGATGCAAACGATCCGATCGTTGAGTTTATGCGCGAGAAGGGCGTGCTGCTTTTCAGTGAGAAGTATGACCATCGTTATCCGCACTGCTGGCGCTGCAAGAATCCGGTGATCTTCCGCGCGACGCCACAGTGGTTTATCGCGATGGACCAGGCGCACACCGATCTTGTCGAGAAAGATGAAGACGGTCGCGATCGCAGCAACTTCACTGACAACTTGCCGGAAACGCCTGCCACGTCGTTGCGTGCAGCGGCGCTTTCCGAGATCGAGCGCGTCAACTGGATTCCGGGCTGGGGCGTCGACCGCATGCGCAACATGCAGAAAGGGCGGCCTGACTGGTGTGTTTCCCGCCAGCGTGTTTGGGGCGTTTCGATTCCCGTTTTCTACTGCGCGCGCTGCACCGAAGCAGTGGCTGATCCGTCTGTGATCAATCACGTTGCGGACATCTTCGAGCGCGAGTCAGGCGATGCGTGGTACACGCATCCGGCCGAAGAGTTGTTGCCGCCGGGTTATACGTGCAAGGGATGCGGGGCGCAGGAATGGACCAAGGAGACTGACATTCTCGACGTCTGGTTTGATAGTGGCACGTCATCCATTGCGGTGCTGGAGAATCGTCCGGAGCTGCGCTGGCCCGCGGATGTTTACATCGAAGGCGGCGATCAGTTTCGTGGTTGGTTCAACTCGTCGCTACTGATTGGCATCGCGGCCCACGATCACGCGCCGTACAAGACCGTGATCACGCATGGCTGGACGCTCGACGCGCAAGGTCGCGCGATGCACAAGTCTGCGGGTAACGCGATCGAGCCTGACAAAGTGATCAAGCAGTCGGGCGCCGAGATCATTCGTCTGTGGTGTGCGTCGACAAACTATTTCGACGACATGCGCGCGTCTGACGAGATCCTTCAGCGTGTGACTGACGGGTATCGCAAGTTGCGAAACACGGCGCGGTTTGCGCTCGGCAATCTCGACGGGTTCGATCCGGCACGCGACACTGTGCCTTACGAAGAGATGGAAGAGATCGACCGCTGGGCACTCGCGGAGCTCAACCAGGTGACGAAAGAGGTGCTCGCGGCGTACGAAGCTTACGAGTTTCACAACGTCTTTCGCGCGTTGTTCAACTTCGCGACGGTGACGTTGTCAGCGCGCTATTTCGACATCATCAAGGATCGGCTTTACACGTTCGCGCCGCGTAATAAGGCGCGGCGCTCGGCGCAAACCGTGCTGTTCGCGATTGCAGACGCACTCGCGCGAATGCTGGGGCCGATTCTGGTTTTCACGGCTGACGAGATCTGGGAAAACTTGCCCGATCGCGCGGAACCGTCGATCCATCTTGCGTTGTTACCAAAGGCAGCGGAAGAGAGTCACGATGAGCTGCTGCGCGAATGGAATCTCTTGTTTTTAATTCGCGACGACGTGCTGAGAGCGCTTGAAGAGGCGCGTGACGCTAAAGTTATCGGGAGCTCGCTGGAAGCAAAGATAACTTTGAAAGCATCGAACCAGACGCTGGATCGATTAAAACGTCACGAACAAGATCTCCGTTATATCTTCATTGTTTCGCAGGTGACCCTGGTTGGCGTGCCAACCCTCGTTGCCCTTGTAAAGGGAGAATTCAAAGTGACTGTCGAACGAGCCGAAGGGGAAAAGTGTGAGCGCTGCTGGAATTATTCAACGCGCGTCGGTGAATGGGAGCGCTACCCGACGGTTTGCGAGCGCTGCGTCGCCGCGCTGAAGGAGATCGAAGAACAAGCAGAGGTCGAATAGGACCTGTTTTCTTGGACACTAGCATCGACAAAGCCACCGGTTTCCGCACGCGCTTCGCCTGGCGCGCGGGCTACCTGCTGGCTGCGTTCGGCCTGTACATGGCCGATCAGGCGTCCAAAGCGTGGGCGGTGAAGGCGCTGCGGTTCGGCGACGAGCGCGTGGTGATTCGCGGGTTTCTTCAGTTCATCTACACTGAAAACCCGGGCATCGCGTTTGGGCAGTTGCAGGAAGGTGGCGCGTTTGGCCGCTGGTTTTTCGTCGTGCTGGCGGTGCTCGCCGCGATCGCGGTCTTTTATTACTTCATGCGCACGCCGCGAAACGACGATCGCGTGCTCGGCGCGTGTTCTCTTCTGCTCGCAGGAATTCTGGGCAACCTGACTGACCGGGCTCGACTCGGTTATGTGATCGATTTCATCGTCCTGCATGCCGGCGACTACCATTGGCCCACGTTCAACATCGCCGATGCGAGCATTACTGTTGGAGCTTTATTATTGGCGTACGATCTAATTTTTAGTCACAGATCGACACGGATGAAAGCGGATGTATCCTGAGCTATTTCGAATCGGTAATTTCCCCATCAACACCTATGGTGTGTTTCTCGCTGTCGCGTTTCTCTGCGCGATTCTGATCGCGGTTAGACTCGCGCGGCGCGATGGGCTGCCGGCCGAAAAAATCTACGACCTCAGTTTGTGGATGCTGCTGGCGGGACTCGTGGGATCGAAGATCCTGATGCTCTTCACGGAGCCTGACTACCGCGACAATCCGGCGCTACTTCTGTCTCTCGATTTTCTGCGTTCCGGCGGTGTCTTTTACGGCGGGCTGCTCGGCGCAGTGCTCGCCGGCTACTTCCTGATGAAACGTTATAAGTTGCCGTGGTGGAAAACTGCTGATGCGTGTGCGCCCGGCATCGCCGTCGCGAACTTCTTCGGACGCCAGGGCTGCTTCGCCGCAGGCTGTTGCTGGGGCAAGCCGACCACGCTGCCGTGGGGCGTGAAGTTTACGGAGTTGGGCCATCAAATCACGGGCGTGCCGACAGACGTTCACCTTCATCCGACACAGCTCTACGAATCGTTCGCAATGCTGCTCGTGTTTGGTTTCCTGCTGTGGCTGCACAAACGCAAACGCTTCGACGGGCAAGTCATTCTCACGTACGCGTTGCTCTACTCCACCATTCGATTCGCGATTGAGTTCGTGCGTGACGATCCGCGTGGCGACGTCTTCGGTCTGACGTCGCTGACCGGGCTCTCGACCTCGCAATTGATCAGCCTTGTCATCGGCATCTGGGCGTTGATCCTCTTGATCCGTCGCCGCCGTCGCGCTAATTCTGTAAATCTTGAAAATCCTGTAATCCTGTCTAAAACAGCCGTATGAACCCACTAAGACTGCCCCTTTTTCTAGTCATCGCTATTCTCTTGTTTATCTCCTCCGCAAAGACACAAGACAATCAAGAGAAGCACCTGCAAAATCTCAAGCAGCTAACGTTCGGCGGCGAGAACGCCGAGGCTTACTTCTCCGCCGACGGCAAACAACTCATCTTTCAATCAACGCGCGACGGCCGTGGCTGCGATCAGATCTACACGATGAACGTCGACGGCTCGAACGTGAAGATGATCTCGAACGGCGATGGACGCACGACGTGTTCGTACTTCTTCCCCGATGCGAAGCGCATTCTCTATTCGTCAACACATCTCGGTGACAAGCAGTGTCCACCACGACCCGACTTCTCGAAAGGTTACGTGTGGGCCGTGTACCCGTCGTTCGATATCTTCACCGCCAAGCCCGATGGCTCCGATCTGAAACAACTGACAAACACTCCGGGCTACGACGCAGAAACAACCATCACTCTCGACGGCAAGAAGCTCGTGTTCACATCGATGCGTGATGGCGATCTCGATATCTACACGATGGACGCGAATGGCAAGAATGTGCGTCGACTCACAAACGAGCTCGGATACGACGGTGGGCCGTTCTGGTCCTATGACGGCAAGCAGATCGTTTATCGCGCATATCATCCAAAGACGGACCAGCAAAAAGCCGATTACACGGATCTGCTGAAACAGAATTTGATACGTCCGACGACGCTCGAAATCTGGGTGATGAATGCTGACGGATCGAACAAGCGACAGGTGACGAGTAACGGCAAGGCCAACTTTGGTCCATACTTCTTCCCGGATGGAAGGCGAATCATCTTCGCGTCAAACATGGACGATCCGCGAGGAAGAAACTTCGATCTTTACAAGATCAATACCGATGGGACCGGATTAGAACGGATCACGTTCAATGACACGTTCGATGGATTTCCGATGTTCTCGCCTGACGGAAAGAAGCTCGTGTTTGCATCGAATAGAAATGCGAAAACGCAGGGTGAGACGAATGTGTTCATCGCTGATTGGGTTGAGTAAGACATTTCTCACGCAGCGGCACAGCGGCGCGGAGTAAAACCTTCGTTGCGCCGTTGCGCCGCCGCGGGAGAAAAGAAAGAAGCGCATCATGAAACTCCAAAGATTTACGCTCCTCATCGCCGCAGTTCTGTTATTCACATGTGCCGTTGTTGCACAGGAACTTGAGCCGTCGGCGGCGAAACTCCAGCAGCACGTCACCTACCTCGCTTCTGACGAATTGGACGGGCGTCGCACCGGAACCGCGGGCGCGAATGAGGCCGCGAAGTATATCGCCAAGGAGTTCGAGCGTCTCGGCCTCCGGCCTGCACCTGCCACTGACTCACGCAAAATCAACGTAATGTCGGCGCGATACCTGCAAACGTTCCCGTACATCGGTAGCGTAGAGTTGGGCAAGAATAATGTGCTCTCCGTGCAGAGCGGTGAAACACTGAATTTTCGCGCCGGTGAAGACTGGATGCCGCTCGGCATTTCAACTAACAAAAAGCTCGACTTAACAGAAGTCGTATTTGCCGGCTATGGCATTACCGCTAACGAGCTCAATCACAACGACTATAAAGGCACTTACACGAAAAACCAGGTTGCCGTGATCCAAAAGGGCACTCCAGACGGCGACAATCCACACGGAAGATTTACAACCGCCGGTCAACTGCGTTTTAAAGTCGCGGCCGCCCAGAGCGCCGGCGTGGGCGCGCTTCTAATTATCTCCAGTGAAGACGATCTCAAAAACGATGCACTCGCGCGCTTGAGTTACGACAACGCCGGACTGGCAGGCATTCCGGTGGCCGTGATTTCCAAACAGACCGCAGAGAAGTTGGCGAATGCGAAACAGATAACGCTGGCGACCGACGTCGTTCGTGCCGACGTCCCGGCACACAACGTCATCGGCGTGATTGAGGGCTCAGATCCAGTTCTGAAAAACGAGTACATCGTCATCGGCGCACACTACGATCATCTCGGCCGTGGCGGTGAAGGAAGCCTGGCGCCGCGCTCCGGTGAGATCCATCACGGCGCTGACGACAACGCCTCCGGAACCGCAGGCGTGCTCGAACTCGCGCGCATCTTCAACACACAACGACAAAAGCTCAAACGCACACTCGTCTTCATCGCTTTCGGTGGCGAAGAAGAAGGACTGCTCGGCTCGAACTACTACGTCAATCATCCGCTCGTGCCGCTCGACAAGACCGTCGCCATGATCAACATGGACATGATCGGCCGCATGAAAGATCGCAAACTCGTGATCGGCGGTGTGGGAACGGCGCAAGAGTGGCGCCAGCTCATCACTCAGGCAAATATGTCTCTAAAGACGACCATCGCAGCCAACTCCGGCTCGGCAGTTCCCAAAGGTGTTCCGATCGTAGTTTCAGCTAATGGCCGTCCGATCATGACTGTCGATCCGAACGGCGCGTTCGAGTTGACGATGAACGAAGACGGTTACGGTCCGAGCGATCATTCGTCGTTCTACAGCAAACAGATCCCCGTTCTGTTCTTCTGGACAGGAACGCACAGCGACTATCACAAACCGTCTGACACATTCGACAAGATCAACTACAACGATGAAGCGCGCATTCTGAGTCTCGTGGCGCGCATCGTCAGAGATGTCGATTCAGCGGACCCGCGACTCACTTTCACGACCGCAAAAAGTGCCCCGCCGCGCGGCGGTGGCTTCCGTGTTTATCTCGGAACGATTCCAAACTACGCAGACAGTAACGATGGTTTACTAATCGACGGCGTGCGGGACGATTCACCGGCGGCAAAGGCCGGACTGAAAGCCGGCGATAAGATCGTCAAGATCGGTAATCGCGAAGTGAAGAACGTTTACGACTACACGGCAGCGCTGGGCGATATGAAAGCCGGTCAGGAATATGTGATTGAGGTATTGCGGGGAGGAGAGAAGTTAACCCTGAAGATCGTGCCTCAGGCCAGAAACTAATTTGCCACGGATTACACGGAAAAAGTTGGGATCTGAACCGTGTAATCCGTGGCCAAAGTCTTACCAGCGGGGCTCGCGCTCGTAACGATCGTTATCGCGATCACGGCCGCCACCACCGCCGTAACCACCACGACCACCACCGCCACCACGTCCACCACCATAACCACCACGACCACCGCCGCCCCGGTCAGTCCTGGGCTTGGCTTCGTTGACGGTTAGATTGCGTCCGCCAAAGTCTTTGCCATTGAAAGCCTCGATGGCTGCTGCTGCTTCTTCAGGGGTTGCCATTTCCACAAAAGCAAAGCCGCGCGATCGTCCTGTCTCGCGATCTTCAATGACTGAAGCTGATTCGACTGTTCCTACTGACGCGAAAGCCTCGCGCAGTTCCTCGCTCGTAGTACGAAACGAGAGATTTCCGACATAGAGTTTTGTAGCCATTCTAACTATCCTTATCT
>Ga0134121_10002107_pt1 | contig 17660 bp, 22 predicted proteins | sample KB301_FD_96463 | JGI IMG/M metagenome (GOLD analysis project Ga0134121, IMG submission 96463) | Terrestrial soil microbial communities without Nitrogen fertilizer from Kellogg Biological Station, Michigan, USA - KB3-0-1 | ecosystem: Environmental > Terrestrial > Soil > Unclassified ... | reverse complement strand
GTGGCCCGTCGACTTCTCAAGAAAACGGATCTCGACGAAGGCAAGAGCGTGGGCAGCGTCACCATCCGCGGCACCGAAGGCATGGCGGTGCAGCTCGCCACCTGCTGCCGGCCGATTCCGGGTGACGCCATCGTCGGCTCGATCAAGAAGGGCCAGGGGCTGGTGGTGCACGTCTCCGACTGCAGCCACATCGTGCGCTCGCGCAAGAACGAACCCGACCAGTGGATCGACGTGGAATGGGACCCGCGCATCACGCGACTGTTCCAGGCCGCGATCAACGTGATGGTCGAGAATCAGCGCGGGGTGCTGGCCAAGGTGGCGTCCGAGATCGCCGACGCCGGCTCCAACATCGACTCGATCACCATGGAGGACGACCGCACGGTGTTCACCACCATGCATTTCGTGCTCGAGGTGAAGAACCGCCAGCACCTCGCGCGCGTCATGCGCTCGCTGCGGCGGCTGTCCGACGTGAAGAAGATCGCGCGCGTCAGGGAGTAGAGGCGGCGCCCGTCGCGGCTACCAGAGGTGGCGCACGCTCAGCGTCGCCCCCACGCGCATCGAATAAAGCTCGGTGACCGGCAGCTCGGCGAACCCCGGGAAGTTCGGCAGCTTGCGCTTGCCGTCGGTCGACTCCAGGTACCAGTAGCGCACGCCGAGCGCCACGATGGTGCGCCGATGGACCTCGTAGCCGAGCTCGGCGTCGAACTGGATGCCGCGCCCGTCACCCTCCAGCACGATGTTCGGCGCCGGACCGAGGTCGCCCGGACTCTGGCGCAGCAGGTGGCTGTCCTCGTTGCGATACGTGGCGTACGGAATCAGCGCCAGGTCGACCCCGAGGCGCGCACGGCCGAACACGAACTGCCCGGCGAAGCCGATTCTCAACGCCTTCCAGGTGAGGTCGTTCTTGATCACCTTGACGCTGCGATCGACGTTGTCGCTCGGATCGAAGTGGTCGGTCAGACCCGAAGCTTCGTACTCTTCGGTCCACTGGCCGTAGCCGGCGAACACACCGAGATTGATGGTGCCCTGCCGCAGCAGCCATTGATGCCCGACGTCGAGCGTGCCGTAGCCGATGCGGCCCTGGGTGACCGACGACGTCGTATCGGAAAACTTGACCTGGCCGGCGTTGAAATCCTCGTCGTCGAACGAGCCGGTGTTGATGCGGCCGATGCCGAGCGTGCCCTTGAGGAACCAGCGCTCGGCGAAGCGCTGGCGGCCGAAAATCTCCAGCACGTTGGCGTCGAGGTTCTCGTAGAGCAGCACCGAGGTCGGATTGCCGAGCGACGGCACCAGGCCCTGCGCGTTGTGCGCGTGCTTGTTCTCGCCGGTGGAGAGCCAGTAGCGGATCCCGAGCTCGGCGCGGTCCAGCGGCGCCGCAAAGTCGGGGGGCGGCGCAGGGTCCTGCGCCAGCGCGCCGGATGAAAATGCCAGCGCAACGACCAGGACTCGAATGACCGGAATCCTGCGAAACTCGGGCATGGCCCTCCTCCGTTCCCTTCGGAACGCCGGAGTATGCATGATTCTCTCCGCGGTCCAAGCCCTGCCGGCCCTCGCCGACCAGGTGTCGGGCGCGGAGAAGGTGGCGTTCGGCCGCGTGTTCGGCTGGTGGCTGCCCGCGCCGGGCAGCGAGCCCCGGCCCGCCGTCATCGGCCTGCACGGCTGCAACGGTCTCTATGCGCGGGGCGAGCTCAACGCGCGCGAGCGCGGTCTCGCGGACCTGCTGCGGGCCCGCGGCTTTCACGTGCTGCTGCCCGACAGCTTCACCCCGCGCGGCCTGCGCGAGCTCTGCACCACGCCGCTCGCCCAGCGCACGCTGCGCGCCGCCGGCCGCCGCGCCGATATCCAGGACGCGCTCGACTGGCTCGCGGCGCGGCCGGACGTGGACCGCACGCGCATCGTGGTGATCGGCTGGTCGCACGGCGGCAGCGCCGTGCTCGCCGCGCTCAACCACCGCATCGGCGTGCAACCGCTGCAGGCGCGCGCGGCGGTTGCCTTTTATCCCGGTTGCAGCCCTTATGCGCGCACCGAAGGCGCTTACCTTCCGGTCGCGCCGCTCCTCATCCTGATCGGCGCGCTCGACGACTGGACGCCGCCCGCGCCGTGCGTGGAGCTCGGCAAATGGACGCCGAAAATAAAGGTCGAAGTGTTTGCCGGCAGCTATCACGGCTTCGACCATCCTTCGACCCGCGTGCGCGTGCGCACCGACGTGCCCAACGGCGTGAAGGGCGGCGAAGGCGTCACCGTCGGCTCCAACCCGGAAGCGCGCAAGCAGGCGTACTCCACGCTGTTCGAATTTCTGGAACGCGAATTGCGGTAACTGTCGTTCTCCCACGACAGAGTGCAAAGCACAAAATGGTTTGCTACCCTGCCCGCGCAGTCAAACACGGAGCAGCCATGCAAACAGAAGAGTTGCTTTCCAAGCTGGACCAGATTGAAGAGCACGCGAAGCACACCCTCGAGGAATTCCCGCAGCACCTGACGAAGGAACGGCAACAGATGATCATTGCCCTGGTGAAGCAGGTCCGCTGGCTGGTCGCCGAGGACGTTCTCGGCCGCACCGATCCGGAAGCGACCGTGCGCATGCACGACGAATGAAGCCGCGCGTCATGAAGCGCCATCTCCTAATCGCCGCCGTCTTCGCCCTCGCCGGCTGCGCGGCGGACCAGCCTATGGGCAACATGGGCCACCGCGAGCAGGGCGCGATCCTCGGCGCGGTCGGCGGCGCCGTGATCGGCGCGGTCGCCTACGACAAGAACCGCACCAAGGGCGCCGTGGTCGGCGCGGTCGGCGGCGCGCTCGCCGGGGGCGCGGTCGGCCGCTACATGGACGACCAGAAGCGCGACCTGGAGAAGAACCTCGCCACCGAGATCAAGCTGCGCCAGGCGAGCATCGAGAAGCTGCCGAACGACGTGGTGCGCATCACCATGACCAGCCAGACCGCGTTCGACACCAACTCGGCGAGCATCAAGTCCGGCTTCCACAGCACCATGGACAAGCTCGCCGACGTGATGGTGCGCTATGGCAAGACCACCCTCACCATCGTCGGCCATACCGACGATGTCGGCGCCAACGCGTACAACCAGTCGCTTTCCGAGCGCCGCGCGCTATCGGTGGCGGAATACCTCGAATCGAAGCGCGTCGACTCCATGCGCCTCGCCACCGCCGGCAAGGGCGAAACCCAGCCGCGCTCCTCCAACAACACCGAGTCAGGCCGCGCCGAGAACCGGCGCGTGGAGATCTACGTCGAGCCCGTCGTTCAGGGCTGATCCGGCTTTTTCACCAGGACCTCGAACTCCGGCATCGCATCCCCTCAGCGGCGATTCTTCGCGAACGCTTTCTCCAGGTCGGTGAGCTCTTCGCACGGCAGCAGGCAAATTGCACGCAGCGCGGCGAGGTGTTTCTCGGCGTTCGCGACATCGCCCACCATGAGGTAGGCCTCGCCGATGTATTCGTGGGCGCCGCGGTGGCGGGGCTCCAGCTCGATCGCGCGCTTGTAGTGCCTGAAGGCGGCGTCGAACTGCTTCAGGTTGCGGTGCGCGTAGCCGAGGTAATTCTGCAGGTCGGCGTGATCGGGGTGGCGCACCTCGGCTTTTCGCAGCCGCGCGATCGCCTCTTCCCACTGCTTGGCAACGATGGCCTGCCTCGCGGCGGCGTAGTCCGGGTCGGTGGCCGCAAGGTCGGGATCAGTCTCCGCGGGGTCGGCGTGGGCGGGAAAGGGCGCCCCGCCCAGCGCCCATAGGGCCAGCAAGACCGCCGCGACCCTCATTTCTGCGCGACGTAGGCCTTCGCGCGCGTGAGCTCCGGCCGATTGCCGTCGCCCTTCTTCGAGAGGTCGAGGAGCTTGGCGTAGTACTCGGCCGCCTTCTTCCGGTCGCCCATGGCCTCTGCCGCCATCGCGGATCCGGCGTAGTTACGGAAACGGTTAGGCTCGCGCACCTGCGAGGTCTCGAATTCCTTCAATGCCGCGGCCGGCTGCTTCTGCTCGAGCAGCATTTCACCCAGCAGCTCGCGCGCGGGCACCATGCGCCCTGGCGTCACGATGTGCTTCTCGTTGCGATCCTCGAGGTCGGCGGAGGCGCGCATCAATTTCACGCCCTCCTCCGCGTTGCCCTTGGCCTGCGCGATCCACCCCGCCACGGCGAGGCGCTGCACTTCCACTTCGGTCGCCCAGTACGTGTTCTTCGCGGTCTCGAGCCGCTTGTGGGTCTCGGCAAGCTGCCCGGCATCCTTTTCCGCCGCGGCCACATCGCCGCTTCGCGCCGCGCCGATCGCGCGAGCGAAGTAGGTGAGGGCCTCCGTGAACGGCATCTTGCTGGCGATGGGCTTGAGCTGTGCGGCGGCCTTCCAGTCGCCGCGCTCCAAGGCAAGGCGCGCGGGCATCGCGGCCGCGGCGTAGGGGAATGCCGGTGACGGCGTGTCGCCGCCCGAGAAGCGCAACGCCTCTTCCATCGTGAGCCGCGCCTCGTCGTCGCGCCCGAGCTGAAGGTACGCGTAAACCGCATAGTCGCTCGCGTGGTAGGCCTCGGGCCAATCGCCGGCGGTCCTTGCCGTCGTGGCCGAACGCAGGTTGGTGGCGATCGATTCCTCCCACGATCCGACGCGCGTGAAGATATGCGAAGGCATGTGCAGCGCGTGCGGCGCGTCCGGCGCGATGCTGGCATAGCGGCGCGCGGCAACGAGCCCCTTCTGCGCGATGGGCGGCGCATCGTAGCTGTGGATCAGGTAATGCGCGACGCCGGGGTGGTCCGGATGCTTCTTGAACTGCGGCTCCAGGATCGCGACCGCCCGCATGTACGCGGCATAAGTCTGGTCCGCCTGCGATTGGGTGCCCGCGATGTAGAGCGCGGAGAAGATCTGCGCCTCGTCATCACCGGGGTATTTCGCCGCCAGCGCCTCGAATGCCTTCGAGCGGGCCAGCTGCCGCGCCTTCTCCGGGCGATTGGCCCAGTCCTCGTAATAAGCGGCGACCGCTTCCACGTAGTCGCGCTCGCGCTGGGTCTTGGGAGGCGCGCGCCGCGCATTGTCGATCGCCGCCTGCGCCTTCTTCGCGCCTTCGGCCGAAGCGCCCTGGCCCGCCAGGGGGTTCGACATCAGGATCGCCGCGTAGCCCCAGGCGGTCACCGTGCACCCGGGGTCCTGCGCGAGGATGTCGGTGAACGTCTTTTCGGCGAGGTTGTACCAAAAGGAGTGCAGCATGGCGACCCCGCGCTCGAAATCGGGCTGAACCGCTGCGGCGCACGAGGTGGGGAAGGAAACCTTTCCGAGCTTGCCGCCGGGCACGTCACCATCGTGGGCGCGGGCAGCGAGGGGTGAGGTCAGCAGGAAGGCTGCGGAGACGGCGAAAGCGAGGCGTTTGGCGCTCATGTGGAAACCTTCTGGCGAGAGGGACGAAAGCGAGTTAACGCAAGTTACGCCCGGACGCGACGTTGGGTCAACGTGAGGAAGTCACCGCGCCGGACAGCGGCTTGTACCTTACCGCGTTTCCAGCGTTGCCGTACGGATCTTCATTGGCGACTCGGCGAGCGCCCGGCCAGCCAGACACCGCAAAGCACGAGGAACATGCCTGCCAGGTGGTAGCTCCGCAGCGACTCGCCGACGAACATCCAGCCGTAGAGTGCGGCGAAGAGCGGCGTAAGGTAGATGGCAAGGCCGGCGAAGGCGACGCCGGCCATCTGCTGCAGCCGGGCGTACAGCACGTACGAGCCGTACGAGGCGAAGAGCACCGTGAGCGCGAGCACGCCGGCGCTCGCGGCCGAAAACTCGAAGCGCTTCCCGGCCGCCCATTCGCCGAGCGCGAAGGGCGCGGCCGCCGCGGCGCCGGCGACACAGAGCCATGCGAAACGCACCGTCACCTCCAGCTCCGTCTTCAGGCGGCGCAGGAGGAAGGAATAGACCGCCCAGCCGAGCGAGCCAGCGAGCGCCCATGCGTCGCCTCGGTTGATGGCCAGGCCGCGCAAGGTCGCCAGGTCGCCTCGCGCGACGATCGCGACAATGCCGGCGATGCACAGCACGATGCCGGCGATGCGCAACGGTCCCAGCGTCTCGTGCAGGAAGGCGCGCGCGAGCAGGACCATGACCACCGGCGAGCCGGCGTAGATGAGGCCGATGTTGACCGCGCTGGTGTGCTCCCCGGCCAGGTACGCCGCCGCGCCGCACAGCGTCATGCCGATCGCGCCCAGCAGGAGCGAAGCCGGCGCTTCCCGCTTCATCGCCGGCCACGACGCGCGCACGGCGCCGGCGGCGAGCACGCAGGCGAGAAGCGCGGTGAAGAACCAGCGCCAGAAGGTCAGCGCGAGCGGCGGGAGCCAGCCCGCGGCGAGGCGCGCGACCAGGATGTTGGCCGCGAACATCGCGGGCGCGGCAAACATCAGGGCCCATGCGCCGATCGGCGTCTTCATGGCCTTTGGGTGTTGGTAGGCCGTGGCGGATTCGAACCGCCGACCAACGGATTAAAAGTCCGCTGCTCTACCAGCTGAGCTAACGGCCCACTGTTTTCGGAGCGATTTGCTGCGGAAAGGGCGGAATTTTATCAGCCCCGACGCTCAATTCGCCAGTCTTGATACCTAAGTTTGGCTCTCGCTGGCCCTAAGCCATGCAGACAGTGCGTCGTTGAACTCCCGCTCACGCCCGATCATCACCCAGTGGCCGGTCGACAGGCCGACGACACGGCTTTGCGGGCGCGCAGCCAGGCGTTCGGCCCATGCACGCGAGTGAAACATGAAGGGCTTGCGCTCGCCGTAGATGAAGAGCATGGGCGTGTGCGGCTCGAAGGTTCTCAGGTTCTTCAGGCCGCCCGCCACGCCGAACCAGCGCAGCGCGTACGGGTAGCCCATGCGCGAGTGGATGCTTCGAGGATCGGTGGGGCAACGCAGCGCGCGGGCCATTCCGCGAGCCATGACATCACCGATGACACCGCCGATTCGCCATGCGGTGGCAAGCCAGAGCTGATAGGCGAGCACCAGGAACTTCCCCTTCACGCCCAGCTCGGCCAGATTACGCCGCGACCCGGCGTCGCCGACGTCGACGCCGATTACCCGTTCGACCAGGTCCGGGTGACGGATGGCGAACTGGTAGCCGAAGAAGCAGCCCCAGTCGTGGAGCAGCAGCACGACGCGCTCGCCCGCGCAAGCCTGCTCGACGATCCGGCGGATCAGCTCGATGACTTCTTCGAGCGAATGGGCGCGCTTGCCTTGTGAACGATCGAAGCCGGGTAACGTGAAGCGCACGCAGCGATAGCGCTCGCCCAGCGCCGCGACCTGCCCGTCCCACAGGCGGTGCGTGTCGGGGTAGCCGTGGATCATGAGGATCGACCTGGTCCCCCGGCCCTCGACGATTACGTCGACGCCATCGACCCTCAAAGCCTCAGCCCGCGCGCCAGTATTGGTACTTCATGGTGGCCGCCGAACCCGCGACGATGGCGATGAAGGTGATGATCGAGCCCAGCGCCAGCGTGGAGAACCCTGAAATCGCCTGGCCGATGGTGCAGCCGAGCGCGGTGATGCCGCCGAAGCCCATCAGCACGCCGCCGACGATGTGGTTGGCAGTGTCCTCGGCGTCGCGGAAGCCCTCCCAGCGGAAGGTGCGCGTGGCGAGCGCGTAGGCGGCGGAGCCGGCGACCACGCCCGCGGCCGAGGCTATGCCGTAGGTGATGATCTTGGACTTGTCGGTCCACAGCATCAGGTATTCGAGGGTGAAGGCGAACGGCGCGACGAAGGAGAACGACTCCATGCGCCCGGTGTTGGTGGCGACGAACGCCTCCTGCAGCGTGTTCGGGTGCTCGGGGACATGGCCGATGTGCCCGCTCACGTACCAGCCGCCGACCACCACCAGCCCGGTGACCACGCCGCCCAGGGTGTAGTCGAAGCTGGAGCGGAACTGCCTGCTCCAGTAGATAAAGACCAGCATGGCGCCGCCGATCAGCGCGGCAAGCAGGGCTCGGTTCAGGGAAAGGAGTGACGGTAAATCCTGGCCCTGTGCGAGCGTGATGGTCGCCTTCTCCAGCACGCCGACGCGGAAGGCGCCGAACAGGCCGCGCAGGGTCATGTAGGCGGCGATGCCGAGGACGAGGTAGACCACGAGCGACTTCAGGTTGCCGGCGCCGACGCGGATCAGGGTCTTCGAGCCGCAGCCCGAGCCGAGGGTCATGCCGACGCCGAACAGGAAGCCGCCGACGATGTACGAGAGCCAGGTGAAGTTCGGCGAGGGATAGATCGACTTCGACAGGTCGACCACGCCGGCGACGTGCAGCGCGCTCGCGCCGAGCAGCGCCACCGCCATCGCGAGCATCCACATGCGCAGGCGGCTGGTGTCGCCCATGTTCACCCAGTCGGAAACCGCGCCCATGGTGCAGAAGTGGGTCTTGTTGCCCACCGCGCCGAAGATGAAGGCGAGGACGAACGCCCCGCCGGTGACGTACGGAACGAGCGCTGCGGGGTTGTCGCTCAACGCTTGGCGGAGGCCGCGAGGCGCTGCTTCGCGCTCGCCGCCGAGCTGCTCGCGGGGTACTTCGCGATCAGCTCTTCCAGGGTCTTGCGCGCGCTGGCGCGGTCACCCATGGTCTCCTGGGCGCTGGCGATGGAGAGCATCGCGTCGGGCGCCTTCGGGCTGTCCGGCCAGCTGGTGAGCAGCTTGCGCTGCGCGGCGATCGCGCTCTTGTAGTCGCGCTGCCCCGAGTGCGCCATGCCGATCCAGTATTGCGCGTTCGCGGCGAGCGAGCTGCTCGGATACGTCACCAGGAAGCCCTGCATCGCCGCCACCGCGAGCGAGTAGTTGCCGAGCTTGAACTGGTCGAGCGCGGCCTGGTAGGCCTTGGCTTCGCCGGGAGAAGGCTCGGCCTCGGCGGCGGGCGCCGGCGGCTTGGTTTCCGCGGCCGGCGCGGGCGGCGGCGCCGTCTCGAGCTTGCGCAGGCGCGTATCGATGTCGAGGTAGAGCTGCTTCTGGCGCGCTTCCGCGGTGTCGGCCTGGTTGGCGATCACCTCGAGCTGGCCGCGCATCTTCGCGATCTCGCCGCGCAGGGCGTCGATCTGGCTCGCGAGGTCGAGCAGCGCGCTGCGGTCGGCGGCGGCTTGCGCGATGCTCTCCGCCTTGGTCATGCGCTCGTCGACCGACTTCTTGTAGGCCTCGAGCTGCTGGCGCAGCAGCTCGACGCGCCGGCGCGCCTCGTTGTCGTCGAACAGCTGGGCGCGCGCGGGCGCGGCCGCCGCGACGGCGAGAAGAACGAAGAGCGCAAGGCGGCGCATCAATACTCGCCGCTGTAAAGGATGTCGCTGCGCCGGTTCTTGGACCACGCGCTTTCGTCGTGGCCGTCGGCCTGCGGCTTCTCCTCGCCGAGGCTCACCGACTCGATCTGGTTCTCGCGCGCGCCGAGCAGGATCAGCATTTTCTTCACGCCGTCGGAGCGGCGCTGGCCGAGGCCGACGTTGTACTCGCGGCTGCCGCGCTCGTCGGTGTTGCCCTGGATCATCATGCGCGCGCTCGGGTTTTCGCGCAGGTACTTGGCGTGCGCCTCGACCAGGCTCCGGTACTCGTCCTTCACGTCGAACTGGTCCAGGTCGTAGAAGATCGAGCGCTTCGACAGCGGGCTGTTCGGGTCCTTGAGCGCGGCGAGCGAGCCCGCCTGCGGCTTGCTGACGTCGACCGCGGCGACCTTCGGCGGCTGCACCGCCTGCGCCGACGCGCCCGGCTTGCCGCCGCTCTTGTCCTCGACCTTGGCGGCGGCCTGGTCCTCGGGCGTGGTCGAGCAGGCCGCGCCGATCAGCAGACCCGCAGCGCAAACGGTGGCGATGACGATGGAGCGCATGGTTGTCTCTCCTTTCATTCGATGAACGGGCCCCAGGCGGGCTCGCGCACGTCGCCGCCCGCGAACGGCAGGCGCTGCTTGATGCGGCCGTCGGCAGAGACCGCGGCCAGCACGCCGCGCCCGCCGATCACCGTCGCGAGCAGGATCATCCTGCCGTTGGGGGCAAAGCTGGGCGACTCGTCGCGGTCGCTGTCGGTAATGACCTGCACCTGGCGATTCGACAGATCCAAAAGCGCCACCTGGAACTTGCCGGCGTTGCGGGTCACGTAGGCGATGACCCGGCCGTCGGGGCTGGGGCGCGGCGAAACATTATAGCTGCCCTCGAAGGTGACGCGCTGCGGCTCGCCGCCGGTCGACGGCATGCGATAGACCTGCGGGCTGCCGCCGCGGTCGGAGGTGAAATAGATCCATTTGCCGTCGTTCGAATAGCGCGGCTCGGTGTCGATCGAGGCCGAGTTGCTGATGCGCCGGCGCGCCCCGCTGCCGTCGGCATTGAGCAGGAAGATCTGCGAGCCGCCGTCGACCGACAGCACCACCGCGATGGTCTTGCCGTCGGGCGACCAGGCCGGCGCCGAGTTCGAGCCCTTGAAGCTCGCCACCACCTGGCGCTTGCGATCCTCGAGGTAGTGCACGTAGACCACCGGCTTCTTCGACTCGAACGACACGTAGGCGATGCGCCGGCCCTCGGGCGACCACACCGGCGAGATGATCGGCTCGTTGGAGCGCAGCAGGTACTGCGCGCGCTCGCCGTCGGCGTCGGCGATCTGCAGCTCGTAGGCATTGCCGCGGCGCACGACGTAGGCGATCTGGGTCGAGAACACGCCCTTCTCGCCGGTGATCTTCTCGTAGACGAAGTCCGCCACGCGGTGCGCGGCGGCGCGCGCGTTGTCCTTGGTGAAGACGTAGGCGATGGCGCCGAGCGGCGCCTGCTTGACGATGTCGTAGACGCGGAAGCGCACCTCGAAGCGGCCGTCGGCGTTGGCGCTGACCGAGCCCAGCACCAGCGCGTCGGCGAGCCGCGAGCGCCACTCGCCGTAGTTGACCGGGGTGTTCTCGGTCGGCGCGGGCGAGAACGGCGGCACCTCGACCCCGCGGAACAGGCCGCTGCGCTCGAGGTCGGCGCGCACGATGGCGGTGAGCGCGGGGCCCGCCAGGTTCTCGCCGGGGAACGGCACGATCGCGATCGGGCTGCGCTGCGCCCCGGGGTCGGTGACGATGATCTCGAGCTGCGCGCGGGCCTGCGATACCAGCAGGGCCAGCACCAGTCCGGTGAAGAATTTCACGAGTTTCAGCAAGCGGGATGCCTCTTGGTCTTGTAGCCGATCGACATCCTATTTGTCCCGCAGCCGGAAAGTAAGTTTCAGCTCGCGGTTGAAAAGCGCCGGGTCCGACGGCAGTGGCAGGGCCGAGGACTTCAGGATGGCCCGCTCGACCGCCGTGTCGTAGGCCGGATTGCCGCTCGACTTGAGCAGCTTGATATCCAGCACGTCGCCGGTCGGCAGCTGGGTGACCAGGAAAATCGCCTCCGGATTGCCGTGCAGGTCCTGCGGCAGGATCCAGTTGCCCCGCACCTTGGCCTGGATGCGGCCGATGTACTCCCCGAGCGCGCTGGCGCGGGCGGCGGTCGCCTTGCGCGCGGCGTCGGCCTTCTGGGCCGCCAGCAGCTCGCGCAGCTGGCGCTCCTGGCGCTGCTGGTCGAGCGCCTTCTGCTCCATCGCCAGCTGCTCCTGCATCCGCTTCTTGAGCTCGAGGTCGTCCTTGGGCTTGGGCGGCGGCGCCTTCTTCGGCTCCGGCTTGGGCTTCGGCTTCTCGCGCACCACGATGTCCGGCTTCGGCACCGGCGGCGGCGGCTTCACCTCGGGCTCGATTTTCGGCGGCGGCGGCTTGGGCGCCTCGACCACCGGCGCGGGTGGCGGCGGCGCATCGACCAGCTCGACTTCCACCGTGCTGGGCGCATGCACCTGCCAGCGCACGCCGAGGAACAGCACCGCGGCCAGCACGATGTGCACCGCCGCCGACAGCGCGAACGAGCGGCCCATGCCGTGCTCGCGCTGCTGGAACACCCCCAACGTCAGGGTGCTCACGAGGCGTCTCTCATTGGTTTGTCTTCACCTGCAGACCGACCTTCTGCACGCCCTGCTTGCGCAGCTCGTCCATCACCTGCAGCACCGATTCGTAGCGCGCGTTCTTGTCGCCGCCGATCAGCACCGAAAGATCGCCGCTTTTGCTTTTCTGAGTCTTGATGAAACCCGCCAGTTGCGCGCGATTGAGCGACTGCTCGTTCACCACGCTGCCGCGCGAATCGCGCTGGCGCACCACCAGCCCCTGGTCGGCCTTGACGAAGATCTCGATCGGCACCACGCGCGGCGCGCTCGCCTTGTCGACCGTCGGCAGGTCGATCACCGCTGGGGTGACCAGCGGCGCGGTCACCATGAAGATCACCAGCAGCACCAGCATCACGTCGACGTACGGCACGATGTTGATCTCGTGCATCGGTCCGCGTTTGCGGTGCAGCGCCGGCATTCCTACCTCACGGCTTGTCGATGGAGGATGTTGGAGAACTCCTCCATGAAGCTCTCGAAGCGGGTGGCGAGGCGTTCGATGTCGTGCGAGTAGCGGTTGTACGCGACCACCGCGGGAATGGCCGCAAACAGGCCGATCGCGGTGGCGACCAGCGCTTCGGCGATGCCCGGCGCGACCTGCGCGAGCGTCGCCTGCTGCACGTTCGCGAGGCTGCGGAAGGCGTGCATGATGCCCCACACGGTGCCGAACAGGCCGACGTACGGGCTCACCGAGCCGGTGGAGGCGAGGAACGCGAGGTGGCGCTCGAGGAAGTCCATCTCGCGCTGGAACGCCGCGCGCATCGCGCGCCGCGCGCCGTCTACCATGTCGCTCGCGTCGGCCGGACGCTGGCCGCCGCTTCTCAGCTTGGCGAACTCGCGGAAGCCGGCCTCGAAGATGCGCTCCAGGCTGCCGATGGTGTGGCGGTGGTTGACCGCGCCCTGGTAGAGCGCGTTCAGGTCGTTACCGCTCCAGAACTCGCGCTCGAACTTGTCGGTCTGCGATGCCGCGCGCCGGATCGAGAACCACTTCTGGAAGATGAACATCCACGACATGAACGACACCGCCGCGAGCAGCAGCATGACTACCTTGACCACGACGCTCGCGTTCGCGATCAGCGTCCAGATGTCGAGGTCTTGCGTTACGTTCATGACGCGGAGTTAAGGGCCTGTTCGAGTTCTTCCGGCATGCGCGCGGGCTTCATGCGGTTACGGTCCACCAGCGCGAGCGTTATGTCGGCTTCGACCAGGAGCTCGGCGCCGCGTTCCACCCGCTGGCGGAACACGAAGCTCGCGCGGCCCATTTTAACCACTTCGGCGCTCACCGAAAGCAGCTCGTTGAGCCGCGCCGGCAGGTGATATTTCACCGCGATCTGATGGACCACGAACAGGACCCCGTGGCGCTCGACGAAGCGGGCCAGGTCGATGCCGTTGGCATTGAGCAGCTCGCTGCGCGCCCGCTCCATGAAGGCGAGGTATTGCGCATGGAACACTACGCCCCCCGCGTCGGTGTCTTGGTAGTACACGCGGACGGGGATTTTCAAGTGTCGGAGAGCAAATCCTTCGTGGCCGTGGGGGCCACGATGCCGAAATGCCGGTACGCAGTCAGCGTGGCGACGCGCCCGCGCGGGGTGCGCTGCAGGTAGCCCTGCTGGATGAGGTAGGGCTCGAGCACGTCCTCGATGGTGTCGGCCTCCTCGCCCACCGCGTGCGCCAGGTTGTCGAGGCCGACCGGCCCGCCGCCGAACTTCTCGATCACCGCGAGCAGCAGCTTGCGGTCCATCACGTCGAGGCCGAGCACGTCGACGTCGAGCATCTTGAGCGCCGCTTCCGCGACGGCCTTGGAGACGGTGCCGTCGCCTTTGACCTGCGCGTAGTCGCGCACCCGGCGCAGCAGCCGGTTCGCCACGCGCGGCGTGCCGCGCGAGCGCTTCGCGATCTCGTCCGCGCCTTCGCCCTCGAGCTCGACCTTGAGCAGGCGTGCAGAGCGCTGCACGATCCTGGCCAGGTCCTGGTGAGAGTAGAACTCCAGGCGCGCAACGATGCCGAAACGGTCGCGCAGCGGGTTGGTGAGCATGCCGGCGCGCGTGGTGGCGCCGGCGAGCGTGAACGGCGGCAGGTCGAGCTTGATCGAGCGCGCCGCCGGGCCCTCGCCGATCATGATGTCGAGCTGGTAGTCCTCCAGCGCCGGATAGAGGATCTCCTCGACCACCGGCGCGAGGCGGTGGATCTCGTCGATGAACAGCACGTCCTTCGGCTCGAGATTGGTGAGCAGCGCCGCGAGATCCCCCGGACGCTCGAGCACCGGTCCCGAGGTCTGGCGCAAATTGACGCCGAGCTCCTTGGCGATGATGTGGGCGAGCGTGGTCTTGCCCAGGCCGGGCGGCCCGAACAGCAGCACGTGGTCGAGGGCCTCGCCGCGCCCCTTGGCGGCCTTGATGAAGATCTCGAGCTGGCCGCGCACCTTCTCCTGGCCGACGTACTCGGCGAGCGTGCCGGGGCGCAGCGAGCGCTCGAACTGCTCCTCCTGCGGCGACACGGGCCGCGCCGCGATCATGCGGTCGGGTTCTACACTCACAGGGTGATTCTGCCAGAGCGGCAGAATCGCACTCAGAAGCGGTATTCGACCCCGACCGACAGCATCTCGACCTTGAGCTTGTCGGTGTTCTCCCACTCGGCGCGCGCCACCCAGTTGCGCGTGAACAGGAACCTCGCGCCGAGTCCGTAATGCAGCTCGCTCTCGTCGCGGTCCACGGTGCTGGGGCTGGGGGTGATGCGGCGAGTCTCCTGCTCGGTCATCAGGAAGCCGGCCTTGCCGAACAGCTCGAAGCGCTCGCCCAGCGGCAGCGTGCCCACCGCGGCGAGCCCGTAGCTGTGCTGCTTCGCCGCGACCTCGGCCCCGGTATTGACGCTAGCGGTGACTTCCCCCCAGTCGATATAGGACGCTTCCACGCCGACATAACGGTTGAAGCGATAACCGCCCAGCAGTTTCCAGCTCGTGTCGCTATCCTCGCAGCCGGTAAACCTGATCGTCGGTGTCTCGCCGGTGCACCATTCCTTGAGCTTTGATTTCCCCAGGGCGCCGCCGAGATAGAAGCCGCTGTCCTGCGCCTGGGCGAGCGCCGAGGCGAGAATCAGGGCGAGGAAAACAAAAAGCCTGTCCAGCTTCACGCAGCTTGGACAGGCCTTTCACAGCGGGAGTTCGGTGGCGCGCGTCGCCGCGCCACGACTTCAGAACTGGATCAGTGCCCCGAGCATGAACAGGTCCAGTTCGTCCTTCCCGATGCTGTTCGTGCCGACGTTGTCATAGCGCTGCCACTCCGCGCGCAAGCCGAGGAAGCCCAGCTGCCAGGCGACCCCCAGGCCATAGGTGAAGCCCGACTGGGTCTTCGCATCGCTCGTCGAACCGACCCCGGTCACCTCCTGGTCCACCGTGGTGCGCACCATGTAGGCGCCGAGCCGTCCGAACACGGACAGCCCGCCGACCACCGGGATCGAGCCCAGGGCGGAAAGGTCACCGCCGTAGGATTTCTGCTCGAAGCTCCCGGCGCCTACGCCCGCGATATCGCCCGAGCCCTTGGCCCGGCCCAGCTTGCCGCCGCCGAGTTCCGCCGCCCAGTAGCGGTTGAACCGGTACCCGACAAACCCTTTCGCCGCAGTGGTGTCGTCGTCACACGGGATCACGAGGTTCTCGCATGCGCTCTGGTACTGCGAATAGCCGGCCGAGGCGCCGAGATAAATGCCTTTCTCGTTGGCGGCCTGCTGCGCCGCCGCCGGAGCCGCGGTCGCGGCCGCCGCGATTGCCAGCGCGGCCACTACTCCCTTTTTCATGAAAATCTCCCGCTTGTTGTTGGAGTTGATGGCGCGAACACTACCACTAACCTTTTGCGAGCGCTTTTAGGGCACTGCGGATCGCCTCGGCCACCGGCACGCCCGGCGCCACCGACTTGACCGCGGCGAGCGCTTCCTTGTCGCTGTAGCCAAGCGCCACCAGGGCGTTCACCACGTCCGAAGCATGCTGGCCGGCGCTCGGCACGGCGCTGGTCTCGACCAGCTTACCCTTGAGCTCGAGCAACAGCCGCTCGGCGGTCTTCTTGCCGATGCCGGGAATGCGCGTAAGCGGCGCGGCGTCCTGCATGGTGACCGTATGCGACAGGTCGGCGACCGACATTCCGGAGAGCACGGAGAGCGCGGTGCGCGCGCCGATGCCGGAAATACGGATCAGCTGGCGGAAGGCGCTGCGCTCCTCGAGCGAGGCGAAGCCGTACAGCACGTGGGCGTCTTCGCGCACCACGAGATGCGTATAGAGGCTGACCGGCTCGCCGGTCGCCGGCAGGTTGTAGAAGGTGCTCATCGGCACGTCGAGCTCGTAGGCCACGCCGCCGACGTCGATCAGCACCTGCGGCGGCTGCTTGCCGGCCAGCTTCCCGCTCAAGCGGCCGATCAGACCAGCCTCCCGCGCTTCATGCGAAAAGATTTCGTCTCCAGAGCGCCGAGACTTCGGCCATGCGCGTGACAGATCGCACAAGCCAGTGCGTCGGCGGCGTCCGGCGCGGGGTCGCCCGGCAGCGCGAGCAGGCGCTTCACCATGTGCTGCACCTGCTCCTTGGCTGCGTGGCCGTTGCCGACCACCGACTGCTTCACCTGCAGCGCGGTGTATTCGGACACCGGCAGGTTGGCGAGCACCGCGGCGCAGATCGCCGTGCCGCGCGCCTGGCCGAGCGCCAGCGTCGATTGCGGGTTGGCGTTGACGAACACCTTCTCCACCGCGACTTCGACCGGACCGTGCGCGGCGATCACTTCGTTCAACCCGTCGAGGATGGCCTTCAGGCGCTTGGCGAGGTCGCCGACGCCCGATTTCACGCAGCCGCTCGCCACATAGACCAGACGCTTGCCCTCCGTATCGATGATGCCGAATCCGGTGACCTGCAGACCCGGATCGATACCAAGGATTTTCAGTCGACCACCGCCGTGGTGTAGACGTTCTGCACGTCGTCGAGGTTTTCCAGCGCGTCGAGCAGCTGGCGCATGCGCGCGGCGTCGTCGCCGGCGAGCTGCGCCTCGCTGGTCGGCTTCATGGTGATCTCGGCGAGCTCCGGTTTGAGCCCGGCCTTTTCCAGCGCTTCCCTCACCGCGGCGAAATCCGCCGGCGCGCACACCACCTCGACCGAGCCGTCCTCGTTGCGCGTCACGTCCTCGGCGCCGGCGTCGATCGCCGCCTCCATCACCTTGTCCTCGCTCGTGCCCGGCGCGAGCAGGAACTGGCCGCAATGCTTGAACAGATACGCCACCGAGCCGTCGGAGCCGACGTTGCCGCCATTCTTGGTGAAGGCGTGGCGCACTTCCGCCACCGTTCGGGTGCGGTTGTCGGTAAGGCAATCCACCATCACCGCCGCGCCGCCGGTGCCGTAGCCCTCGTAGCGCACTTCCTCATAGGACACGCCGTCGAGCTGGCCGCTGCCGCGCTTGATCGCGTTCTTCACGCTGTCGTTCGTCATGTTGGCTTCGCGCGCCTTGTCCATCGCCAGGCGCAGGCGCGGATTGGTGTTCGGGTCGCCGCCGCCGAGCTTGGCGGCGACGGTGATCTCCTTGATCAGGCGCGTGAACACCTTGCCCTTCTTCGCATCCGCGGCCGCCTTGCGGTGCTTGATGTTCGCCCACTTGCTGTGCCCTGCCATGCAATAATTTTACGCATGCTTTTGGCCAAGAATGAAAAGACCGCGCTCTCGCTCCTCCCCGCGCTCGCCAATCGCCACGGCCTGATCACCGGCGCCACCGGCACCGGCAAGACCCTCACCATG